>Ga0233446_1000574_pt1 | contig 36296 bp, 31 predicted proteins | sample SI_124_October20_4_FD_182780 | JGI IMG/M metagenome (GOLD analysis project Ga0233446, IMG submission 182780) | Seawater microbial communities from Saanich Inlet, British Columbia, Canada - SI_124_October2016_120_MG | ecosystem: Environmental > Aquatic > Marine > Inlet | place: Canada: British...
ACGTCTTTTGCTTTGAGTTCATATTCAGGTATCATTATTTCGGGCCTCTTCGGATTTAGTTTTATCTTCTAACATAACTTTCTCCGAAGTTGCCCGCTTTGTCAATCAAAATCGTGAACTACTGAATCTAAGTATTTCGCGAAAATCCGCTAAATCTGTCTGATCAGCGTTCTATTCTTTTAACGATAATGCTTCTTCATCTCCGAGGCATATTTCATCCCGACGCTGCCTTTCTTTTCTTTCAGCCAATCGGCGAGATGGGTTTTGGCTCGTGGGGGGTTGGATGAGATCAACAACCCGCGCATTAAGCCGTCCACTTCGTCTTGGGTGAGGACGATGTCCCCGACGAATTTACCGATGATCTGGGATGCCCACAGAGCCAGTTTTGGCGGCATCTTCATCAGGCGCGTGGGGCATCCGATCTCTGCGGCGATGAGGCGTACCATTTCCTCGAAGGTGAAGATGTCGGGACCAACTGCGTCGGTGATGATATTTTCCTCGCGCCCGCTCATTTCTACGGCGATGTCTGCATAGTCCTCGACAAAGATCGGTTGCAGACGATATTGACCATCGCCGAGCAAGCCAAAAACAGGGAAGTTCCGTAAAATCCAGGCGATATTGTTGACCAGAATATCTTCATCCCCAAACAAGACGGTCGGGCGCAGGATCGCGTATCCCAGAGAAGAGGCTTTTATGGCTTTTTCCAAATCGGCTTTTCCGCTGAAATAAGGCAAATCTGAATCCAGAGTAGGGTTGGTGATGCTGGTATGCACAATCCGTTTTACGCCAGCTTTTTCTGCGGCTTTGATGAGCGTTTTGGTGTTTTTTACAGCGCGCTCGTGTGTGTTTTCTCCGTGTGAAAATCGTACCCAATAAGTGTTGAAGAGAATTTCTACGCCTTGCAGCGTTTCTGCCAGCTTTTCAAGATTGTCAAAATTAAAGGAGTAAGCCAGCACTTGATCGCCAAAGGGATTGGGATTATCGGGGTGCCCGGTGAGCGTGATAACTTCGTCGTCGCGTTCGAGCAAACGGTGGGTGATGTATTTTCCGGTGTAGCTGAACGAGCCTGTAACTGCGATTTTCATTTTTAGATCCTTTTCGATACTGTCATTGCGAGCGTTTTTTGCGAAGCAATCTCCAAGGCGATGAAGGAGATTGCTTCGTCTCAAGTGCGTGTTCCTCGCAATGACAATTCTTTCTTGATTATTTTTTCAAGAGCGCGATCACTTTTTGGACAGTATTCTGATTCATCGTCTCTAGCGCGGTGATAACACGGACGAGATTGTCGAGATTATCAAAGAAGGATTGCATCTCTGCGACGCGATTTTTAGCGAAATCCCAATCTTCTGCGTCACCCTCTTGATTTGGGTTTGTTTGCAGATCAACGAGCGTTTCCTGTACCGAAGCTAATGCGCGATTAAACTCGCTATTTTCTCGCCCCTTTAATATGGAACGGACAACCTTATAAAAATCACTCTCGGCAATATAATAATCTTTGCGGTCACCCAATTTGGATTGCCGGTGAACAAGCCCCATCCGCGCCAAAGTACGGACACTGGTGCTGATTGCGCCCTTTGTAAACCCCGTTTTTCCAACAATTTCGTTTAGAGATAAGGCATTAGGGGAGAGGTAAAGAACAGCAAAGATTGCTCCCAGACTCTTTGGGAGCCCCCAAAATTGGCTGATCTGGCTTAATCCCTGCGTAAAATTAGACTTGATAGTTTCTAGTTCTGTTGTGGACATACTCATCTCTCGTATAGTTTGTTTAGTAAAAACTAAATAAACTATACAATTAAACTTTGCTCTTGTCAAGAGTTAATCAACCTGGCCTCTATGCTATACTCTAACGAATATAAAAACCAAGGAGGATTTATGTCCATTGTTGCATGCAAGATCACAAAAGAAGGCTATGAAATCGCCGCCGATTCGATCTCAGTACGTGGTTCCACACAGACAAAAAATAATACAAGTCGCTCGAAATTGGTTGAAGTGAATAATATGGTCATCGGCTCGGTGGGCTTGGCAGAGGAGAGCAGCTTGCTTCAGATTTTTGCTAAAACGCATCAACCTGCCGCTGCTACCGAAGAGGGGATTTTAGAGTTTTGGAGTGAGTTTTCAGAATGGAAAAAGAAACGCACAGATCGCAGTAATATCGAAAATTCCTATTTTATCGGTATTGATGGCATTGTTTTCTATATTAACCATTGGCTGATTGCTTCTGTTACCTCATATCAAGCGATTGGCGCAGGAATGGATTTTGCGCTTGCCGTGCTGCATCTTGGGCACAACGCAGAGGCTGCTGTTGAAACAGCAATTGAGTTGTCTATTTATTGTGAATCTCCTGTTCAGGTGGTTAAAAAGAAAAGTAAATAATACGTTGAGTAATGTGTTTTGCAAGAGCGGATTTAACCTCACCTTGCGAGAATTCATTTGACAAAACCACCATTTCAGATACAATACTTCTCGCCAGCCGGAGTGGCGGAACTGGCAGACGCGCTACGTTCAGGGCGTAGTGAGCTTACGCTCATATGGGTTCGACTCCCATCTTCGGCACAGAAAAAGTCTCGTTTTTACGAGGCTTTTTTTCGTTAAATAGGACAATTCGCGGTATAATTAGAGCAGACTTTTATGCTATATTTTGAACCTAATAATAAGAAAACCTGACAGGTTTCAGAATGCCCTTTTTAGTAAAAAATGATGTGAAGAGAGCATTGATATTTCTGATAAGTCTATTGAAAACCTGTCAGGTTTCTGTGTGTGAAAAGAAGGAATTTCCATGGATGCAGGCGAGATTAAAAACGTCGATATAAATCATGAAATGCGCTCCGCTTATCTCGATTACGCGATGAGCGTTATCGTTTCGCGCGCTCTTCCCGATGCGCGAGATGGGCTAAAACCCGTTCATCGGCGCATCCTATTTGCGATGCACGATATGGGCATTCGTGCGACAGGTTCACATAAAAAATCGGCACGTATCGTCGGTGAAGTGTTAGGTAAATATCACCCTCATGGTGATTCAGCCGTCTATGAATCAATGGCGCGTATGGCGCAGGATTTCTCCCTCCGCTATATGCTTGTGGATGGGCAAGGTAACTTTGGCTCCATCGACGGCGATTCTCCTGCTGCGATGCGTTATACAGAAGCAAGAATGGGCAAACTCGCCGAAGAGATGCTCATTGATATCGACAAAGAAACGGTCAATTTCTCTCCTAATTTTGACGACTCTCTTGAAGAGCCAACGGTTTTACCCTCCCGTTTGCCCAACCTTTTGCTCAACGGAGCTTCAGGTATTGCGGTTGGTATGGCAACCAATATCCCGCCACACAATCTGAACGAAGTTGCAAACGCGTTACTCTACATGATCGACAACTACGATAATGTAGACGAAATTGGTGTTGAGCAACTGATGGAATTTGTACAGGGACCTGATTTCCCCACTGGCGGCATCATTGTCGGGCGGGAAGGAATTGTCCAAGCCTATAGTACGGGCAAAGGTCGCGTCATAATGCGCGGGAAAGCGCATGTCGAAGAAATGCGTGCAAATCGCTTTAAAATCGTTGTCACGGAAATCCCTTATCAGATTAATAAAACAACGCTGATCGAACGTATCGCCAGCTTGGCACGCAGCGGAAAAATCGACTCCTTATCCGACTTGCGCGATGAATCCGATCGAACGGGCATGAGCATTGTCATCGAACTCAAGCGTGGTGCCCAGCCTAAAAAGGTGTTAAACCAACTATACAAATACACGACACTCCAATCTACTTTTGGTGTGCAAATGTTAGCATTGGTCAAAAACGAGCCAAAACTTCTTTCTCTAAAACGCAGCTTACAACATTTCATTGAACATCGTCGCGAGGTGATTACCCGTCGCACAGAATATGATCTTAAAAAAGCCCGTGCTCGTGCTCATATTCTGGACGGTCTTATCATTGCTCTTGATAATATTGACGCAGTGATAGAAACGATCCGCTCTTCGGCAGATGTTGGTGCTGCCAAAGAGAATTTGATCAAACGCTTCAAATTGAGCGAAATCCAGGCCCAGGCTATCCTCGATATGCAATTGCGCCGTTTAGCCGCTTTGGAACGCTGGAAAATCGAAGAAGAGCATAAAGAAATCATGGCGAAGATCGCCTATTATGAAGATCTGCTTGCCAACGTAAAGAAAGTTTTAGCGATTATCAAAGAAGACCTAGTTGAACTCGCAGAAAAATTTGGTGATGAGCGTCGTACCCAGATCGCGGCAAATGCAACCGGCGACTTGAACGAAGAAGACCTTGTCGAAGATGAAGCTGTTTTAGTAACGATCACAGAACGTGGTTATATTAAATGGGTGGCTGCCAAAACTTTCCGCACACAGGGACGTGGGGGACGTGGTGTTAAAGGGCATACGACCAAAGAAGCGGATGAAGTTATTATGATGATCCCTGCCCGTACGCTGGACACGATTCTTTTCTTCACGGATAAAGGCAAAGTATACTCCGAGAAAACCTACCAGATCCCCGAAGCAAGCCGAATTGGCAAGGGGATTTCGGTCGTCAATATCCTTGCCCTCGAATCGGATGAGCGCATCACGGCTGCCATCCCCGTCCCCGATTTTGACGAGGCATCCTATTGCACCTTGGCAACCGTAAAAGGACGCATTAAGCGCGTAGAACTCTCTCAATTTGCTGCTGTACGTCCTTCTGGATTGATTGCGATGGGATTAAATGATGATGACAAACTTGGCTGGGCGCGCCTGACGAGCGGCGAAGATGATATCATCATCGTCACCGAACAAGGGAAGGCTTTACGCTATGCAGAAAGCAATGTTCGTGCAATGGGTAGACCTGCTGCGGGTGTGACAGCCATCAAGCTCTTGGGTAATGATAAAGTCACTACGGTGGATGTTGTAGAGCCAAATTCTTCATTGCTCACGGTGACAGAAACTGGTGTTGGCAAACAAACACCGCTTGAAGAATACACGCCAAAAGGGCGTGCCACGCAAGGTATTCTGACAATGGATAAAAATGCCATTGCGGAAATTGGCAAGATCATCGCCGCGCGCGTTGTTCAGCCAGAAGACCACCTGACATTAATGTCTACCGAAGGTGTGATCATTCGTCTAAAGGTTAATGAAGTGAAAACAGCCGGGCGTGCTACACGTGGCGTTCATCTCATGCGTACGCGTGGTGGTGATACCGTTGCGGCTGTAGCCAGAATTGCGGCGAAAGACTTAAGGCAAGTTGGCGCAAAACTCGAAGAAGAAAATGAAACCCCCGAAGATGGACAGGAAGAGCTTCTGTAAAAAAAAACATATCAACAAAAAGAGCCGTGTTTCTCAAAAACACGGCTCTTTTTATTTAAGACAGTCTATTATTAAAAATAGGGGATTGCAAAACGCTCTGTGACAAGCAAGAACATCGACCCGATCAGGCAAACTGCCATAAAGAGCATTGCCACGATCACAAAACGTTGTCCAGGGGTCAAGTCTGTAATTGGTTTAAAAAGGGAAATATCAGATTTTTCATCCTCTATTTCATCATCTTCAAGAAAGTTTGGTAATTCGTCGTCATCGTCAAAAAAAGGCGATGAATCAGCATCTTCACGCAAATTATCTAACATAACTCACCTCTTTACTCATTTTTTTCTGCTATATCATAACCGCATCGGGCGCAAATGAACATCCCCAAAATGGATAGATTCGGCGGTATCAAGGCGCAAAGATCCATCCTGGTTGACCCCTAAAAGCTCTCCTCGGATGACTTGCTCCGGCCCTTGTGTGATTTCTACTTGCTTGCCGCGAAAAGCCAGATTCTCGTTCCAGGCAGCTACCATTTCCGCTTTGCCTACAACTTTTCTCCATTTAACTAGAGCGGTTAAAATCCCGTGCAGGGTTTTTGTGCGGTTAACCTTTTGCCCAAGGGCTTTTTCTAAGCTTGTCGCAGGGAAGTGTAAATTATCACTGTCTGGAATTGCCGTATTCAGGATGTTTACGCCTATTCCCAAGACGATGCCTTTGGCTTTATCGCCTTCCCAGCTTGCTTCAACGAGGATACCGGCTACTTTTTCCTCTTCGATGAGAATATCGTTGGGCCACTTTATCTCCGCTTTTAATGTATATAGCTCCTTGAGCGCATCAACCAATGCCAGGGCGCAAAGTCCTGTAAAGAGAGAGATATTTTTCGTTTCAGCAATGTTTGGGATGAGTAGCAAGCTCAAAGCAAGTGCGGAATCGGGCGGGGTGTGCCAACTGCGCCCACTTCTTCCGCGTCCGCTTATTTGCTCGTTGGCAACGACGAGAGAGAAATCCTGCCCGCCTTCTTCTATCCAGTTAAGAGCAATGTCGTTGGTTGAGCCAACTTGTTCATAATAGCGAAAACCGCCCAAAGGAAGGTCTTGTAGGGCGGTTTGAAGAGATTTTGAATTCATATTATTTTACCTTTGTAGTAAGGGATGAAGCCCTTAACTGCTAAAGCGGTTACTACGAGGTAAGGAATTAAAGGGCTACGGCAGCCAATTCCACGGGTTCTGAAATGCGCCATTTTGACGGATTTCAAAATGAAGATGCGCGCCAAAAGAATTCCCTGTATTTCCTGAGCGCCCGATAAGTTGACCAGCGAAAACACTTTGGCAAGTGCCGACATTGATCTGGCTAAGGTGGGCATAAAGCGTGGCAAAACCGTTACCGTGATCGATGGCTATGACGTTGCCATAGCCATAATTATAGCCACCCTGTGCCATTGTGACCACGCCGCTATCTGCAGCATAGATCGGGGCTCCTGTGTTTGCAGAAATATCGATGGCAAGGTGCCCGGACCAAAAATCGTTGCCGCTGAGGAAGTGATCATCAGCAGGCCAACTAAAATAGCCGGAACCAACAGCACCCGCGGGGCAAGAGCTGCTGCCTGTACCGCCAGCTGTGCCAGATTCTCCGCTTGCTTCGATAGGGATAACCCATTGAACAAATTCACGCGATCCACCGGGGATCATGACTTTATCGCCTTCGGATAGGGTTGGATCGGTTAGGTCTATATCGTTCCCTATCCAACTGAGAATTTCTTTGGGGTTGGCTTCAAACTCATTAGCAATGCTTTCGACGGTATCGTCTTTTTTCCATTCGTAGTAAATGCCGTCTACTGGGGGGATGTTAATTTCTTGCCCTACGCGCAGACTGTCGGGGCTATCTTCGAGGGTGTCATAATTTGCCCAGAGCAGTGTTTCTGGCTCTATATTGAATTCTTTTGAGATGCTAAAGGTGGAATCACCTCTTGAGACTGTGTATTTTTGTACTTCGTAATTTGGACGGTCTTCGGGGATGAGGGTTTTCAACGTGATATAACGTCGAATTGCGAGAGAAGATATTTCCTCAGTGGGTGTGCTTTCTGAAGTTGGGGATGTATTCGTTGATGTGCTGTTTTCAACTGCTGTTGGGGTAGCTTCAATGATTGTCGGGGGCGCAGTTTTGGCAAATGCCTCTTTATTGCGACAGGCAAGAAAGAGGATGCCCGCAACAATGGCGAGGGTTACAACCCAACTAAGGATTGAAAAAAGATTTTTTTTGATGAAACTCATAAGAAATAACTTGATGTTTTAACTATCTTTGGTTAGCGCATCAAGGAAGTCTTCGTTGGTTTTTGCTGTGCGCAATTGTTGGATAATTGCTTCCATTGCGACACCTTGTGACATGCTTGCCCCCTGAGGAGCAGGAGAAGTCATTTGGATATACATGCGGCGCATGAGCCAAACTTGCTTGAGAAGATCAGGGCCAAGGAGAAGGTCTTCACGGCGAGTGGAGGATGCATCAATGTTGAGCGCAGGGAAAATGCGTCGCTCTTGCAAGCGGCGTGAGAGGTGTAATTCCATGTTGCCGGTGCCCTTGAATTCCTCGTAAACCACATCGTCAAGACGGGAACCGGTATCAACCAGACAAGTGGCGACAATAGTTAATGAGCCACCACCTTCGATATTACGTGCTGCGCCGAAAAAACGTTTCGGCGGGTAAAGAGCTGAAGGATCAAGACCACCAGAGAGCGTTCGCCCGGAGGGATTGACGACCAGGTTATAGGCACGTGCGAGGCGAGTAATAGAATCCATTAGGATAACGACATCGCGCCCAACTTCAACGAGACGTTTGGCACGCTCTAAGGCAATTTCCGCTGTACGGACATGGGAAGTAACCGGTTCATCAAAGGTAGATGCAATCACTTCTGCATCTACTGAACGGTCCATATCGGTGACTTCTTCGGGGCGTTCGCCGATCAAAGCGACCATCATTGTTACTTCCGGGTTTTTAGATGAAATGGCATTAGCGATGCTTTTGAGAATGGTCGTTTTACCCGCTTTTGGCGGGGAAACGATCAATCCGCGTTGCCCGCGACCAATAGGAGAGATTAAGTTAATCAGGCGTGTAGCTAATTCGCGGTGATCGTATTCAAGATCGAAACGTTGGTCAGGAAAAACGGGAACTAATTTTTCAAATTTTGGGCGGCGGCGCGCTTCTTCAGGGTCAATGCCGTTAACCGTCTCAACCTTTGTTAAGCCAAAATGGCGCTCCGATTGTCGTGGTTCACGGACAAAGCCAACAACCATATCACCATTTCTCAAATTGTATTTGCGTAATTGAGCTTGTGAAACATAAACATCTTGTGGCCCAATTCGGTAATTATCTGCACGCAAAAAGCCGATACCTTCGCTCATTATTTCAAGAATACCACCGCGGATTTGGAGACCTTCTTTTCCTGCTTCGGCTTGGCGAATATCAAGAATAAGGCGTTCTTTTTTAAGACGGTTTGCTCGCGGCACATCGTATTCTTTTGCGATGGAGCGCAGTTCTAAAAGAGGAAGCTGTTCTAGTTCAAGGATAGTTTTCATGTAAGTCTCAATTCTAGGTGTGCAGGAATAGGAATAGCAATGCCCCCCAAGAGCTTGGGCATTTAGTAAGAAAATTGGTTATAAAAATGGCAGTTTTTCAAAATAAAATAGGGGATTGGGTAGGCAGACAAAATGCTGTTTGTTAGTATATAAATTATGAAGTGTTTTGGGGAACGAAAAAATTATAGCATGTTCATGGTTGCTGCGCAAGCAGTTTTTTTGGTTTTGAACATAAAAGGTGCTGACAGAAACTCTGTCAGCACCTTTTATGTCAAGATATTATGAACGTTTGCTGTGGTCTACAGCCTTTAGAATTTTGATATTCAAAACAATAAAACGCCAAAGTTGAAATAGTTTATTGTTCATCCAAAATTTATCTCTTTCTGTGATTTCCATCATATTCTCCTATTCAGGGATAATTTTCCAGCCAGGTAGGCCGCGTAATTTCCAGATAAAGGTATCGTGAAGCATACGTTTGAGCCATGCACCACCAAGACCCATTTCCATATGCGTGGTGAAGAGATCGCGTCCACCCTCATTGGGATAGCGTCTCATATCGGGAACAACAGGGTGAACAACAATTGTTGCCGCGTTGCCATCCCAGAGAGAATCTCCCATGGAAGCTACACAGGCGGCGACCATTTCACTCATACGTTCAGAGTGTGTCATGCGTCCACGTTTGACAAGGTCAACGATATTCAATGCAACGACACGTCCGATAATTCCGGAGACCATACCTGTGCGGGGTGGAGCGGCAGAGATGGCGGTACCGTTGGGGTTTGTAAAGGGGCGTGAAATTGGCCCAGGAGGTGCAAAAGCAATGCCCGCCGCGAAAATGTTACGATAAGTGGGGTTCTGGTATTGAGAAGGCCAAGCATCAGGGTTACGTTCCAAAGTATCGTAGTCCAGCCCATAAATGCCATCTACAAGAACAAAGCCACCTGCATTAACAATTTTGGAGGAAACATCAGAGCCATCTTTGCCAATATATTCCAAAGGCTGCCCTGAGAATTTCGGAATGAGCATGGCGAAATCGTACGTTGTTTCGCCCTTTTCACCCTCGTAGTTCTCCCAGTATATCTTATCTGCATCTACACTGGTTACAGCAGATTGTATCTGCCATTTGATGTCGGCATCCTTGAATGCTGCTTCGATGAATTCTGCACTGGTGAAGAGTTTACCTTCACGTTTTGCGATAACACCGTGTACACCAAAATCGCCCAATTCGGCTTCATTAGAGAGCCACATGAGTTCAGCGTTTTCACGCACGCCTTTTTTGACTAAGTCTTTGTGTACATTGCTAATGAATTCAAATGCAGCACCCTGACAAGTAGCTGTACCATGCCCCGTCCCGATGACCATTTTAACTTTCTCGCCTTTTTTCATGCGTTCTACATAATCGAGATATTTATCACGGGTTTCAACAACGTGGGGGAGTGAGCAAACTGAGTAGCTGTGGCCGCCTTGGTCAGGGCCTAACCCAGGTGTGGCATCAAAGGCTAATCTGGGACCGGTTGCAACGAGTAGGTAGTCATATTCAATACGAGCGACATCGCCATTTGCTTTGTCAACTTCAACGAACTGATCGCCTTCGTCGGGATGTACCTTTGTTGCTGTGCCATGAATAAAATGGACATTCATCCGTTTGTAGACAGGTCGCAGCTTGAAGGTTGTCTTTTCGGGTTCCATATTCCCAGTACTGACCCAGATCCATGAGGGAATATATGCGAAAGAATCAAATCTGTTGACCATTGTCACAGTATGTTTCTTTCCTAGTTTATCTCCAAGGTAAAGAGCCGCCGTATGTCCAGCGAAGCCCGCCCCTATGATAACAACTTTTGCCATAGTCCTTCTCCTTTTTCCTTTTGTTAAAAACTACATTTAAACAGAAAAGTGTATTGGCTACATTTTCTGTGTAAAACAAACATAATATGCGAGAGTTTGCATATGTGCATATAAAGCGAACAATAAACAAAAATATCTTTTTACTCTAGGCGTAAAGCGCATATTTTGAGAGAAATTATCTTAAAATATGCGGAAGATGTATTGTGTTTGTTTGGGTAAAAGTCGAAATAGTTTATCTTGAGTTTGGAGATGTGATATTATACACTGCTTTTTATGACAAATGTCTTTTGTTGAGTATTTTACGAGAATTTTTACTGAATATTTACCTAAAAAGACGAAAGGATTTCAAGAAGATAAAGTACTGTTACTTGCTTTTAGGAAAAATATGTTTTGCGTAAGCCCTGTGCAAAAAAAGCTGCTCTCACCAAATAAGAGATAAGAGCAGCTTGGCAATTGACTAATATGTCAATCCTGGAGCAACCAAAGTGATAGAGTAAATATCCCTGTCTTTCAAGTTGACATCACGCACAGTCACCGTTCGCTTAACAGGGGTGGCATCTTCAAAGGCGACTTGCACTTCAAGGTGATATTCTCCCGGGGGAAGGGTGACTTCTTCAAATAGAAGGTGAGTGTCTTCGGGAGAAATCTCACCAGCTTTATAATTTTTCTCTATGGCAACTTCGCCATCTACAAGTAAATTCACAGATATTTGGGAATTCGCATCGAATTGCTCTACTTGTGCGCCCAAAGCTTTTGGCAGATCGTGTGCGAGCAATTGCACTTTGCTCTGTGGTTCAGGATATGGTGAATAGGGCTGATTTGTAAAAATAATCTGCATTGCTAAAAGTACAACCAATATCCCAAAAACGGGCAGGTAATTTTTCCAGGTCAACTCACTAGCATCCTTTCGCGCTGTTTTTTCAACAGCAGCTTTGAATAAGTTTGGTGGTTGCCAGTCGAAAGAGATCGGGGCATCTTTAAATGCTGATCTGAGCAAAGGCTTGCGCTCTCTGGTCAACCTGCCTTCTGTCCAGGCATTGCCGCGACGTTGTGCGCAATCTTCGGGAGGGCAACCGATCATCTGTACTTCGGATGCGCCTGCGGCGTAAGTCTCGCTAACCAAGCTGGGTGGAGCCGCACCCACACAAGGAAGGGGGATGGTAACGATTCGCGGGTCGCCCTCTTGTTTTGGGCTTGCTGAGGCCTCGAGATAAGGTTTTGCCCCATGAGCAGCGTGCCGCTCACAAGCAAATACGACCTTTACATCTTCCGCTTTTTCTTTTGCTTCTGATAAAAGGAGTTTGCTTGCTTCTTTCATCGCTAATGCGTTTAATTCGCCGACTTCAATGGCGTTGTATTCACAAGAACCAACACAAATACCGCAAGAGACACAATTTTCCAAATGTTCAATAGCAACCAGTTTTGAGCCTTGGCCTTCACGCTCAACCATTTCAAGAGCATTATAAGGACAGTCGATAGCACAGAGAGAACAGCCGATGCAGGCATCTGCTATTACTTTAACGGGAACAGGTTTGGTTCGGCGTTTGATCCAGGGGAATACTGTCAGGATGGCAACCAAAGCTAATGCACCTCCCCAAAGTAAATTGGCGGCGCGTCCGCTTGGGTCCAACTCCATCGGAAAATAAAAAAGGAAGAAAGGATCTAGCTCTATTTTGCCAGGGATGAGTTCAAAGGAAGCGGGGGGGAGCATCCCTGCCGGGAAGAAAGCTGAAACAAGGATGATGACAACGGCTGTACCGATCATCCAAATTTGTGGGGGGAAAATTTTGGCTTTTTTCAGGCGCATGATATGCCACCAGAAGAAGAGGCCAACGAGCAGGGAGAGGATGATGTGGATAGCAAGCAGCCAAAACATGACTTGCCATGAACCGTCATTTGTTGAAAGTTCAATGACCTTCAGCGCAAAAGCATCTCCGGTCGCGCCAAAATAACGGTTGAGAAAAGAGACGAAGGTGTCGTTAATGACTTGAGCGCGTTCATCCCAGATCATCCAGTAACCGGTGACGCCAATAGGCCAGATGACGGCAAACATGGCGATGCCCGTTACCCATGCCAGCCAGCGCGCACCACGAAAACGATCCATAAAGAAGGTGCGGTAGGCATGAAGAAGAGTGACAATGATGGCAGAGCCTGATGCGTAGCGATGGACAGCACGAACGGTATGGGCGATGAACTGGCTTTCCATCTTTTCAACAGCCAGATAAGAGCCTGTAAAGTCAAATTGATAGAAAAGGGTTACGTATAGCCCTGAGATGGCAACAATAAGCCAGAGAAATGCAGAGAGCGTGTCGGTATGATAAAAGATATTTAATTGCTGAGTACCGCTGATCTTGGTCAGAAAATTCTCGGCTGGCAGGGTGATCTTTTCCAGCCAAACCAGAAATTTAGCGTTATTGTTTTTCCAGGGGAACTTTGTGTTCTTCTCAGGTGCAGGTGATTTTGACATAATTACTCGATGTATTTATATGGAGACTTTCAAGGTCTTTTTTGCGCAGTTACGCTTGTTTAGAAAAAACCCTAAGGAAGTAAAATTCCTTAGGGTTTTTTATGGTTTCAACAGATATTATTTACTCTTGCCAGATCCTTAGGAAGGCGATGATATCTGCCAGTTGTTCTTCAGTCAGGATGCCGCTATAGCCTTGCATGGCGGTTCCATCTCGCCCCTCAAGAGTGAAAGCAAATACTTCGGCATTGGTGCTTTCCTGAACAAATTCGCTGGGTTGCATCTTCTTGCCAACACCGCCCTGACCTTCAGAGCCATGACAGCCTGAGCAGGTTTCCTGATAGAGGGTTTCACCGACTACAGGATCGCCCTGAGGCCATGCATCACGAAGTTCTGTGAGGGCTGTTAGGGCAGCGGCGTTTTTCCCGGCTTCGATATCTGTGCTGATGCTGTCGAAGTCTGAGAGCAGCGGACCAAAAGCGATCGGTTGAGCACGGTTCATATAGAAGATGGCGTTATCGCCATCGCCTTGCTCAAGTGAGAAGTGGGCAGAGCCAAGCATTTGGGCTACCGTTGCTTCAGGGGCAACATCTTCGCCAGCACGCCAGGCATCAATGAGCGCCATGAGGTCCTGAACCTGATTGTCAGAGAGGGTCTCGCCCCAGATGGGCATTCCAGTTGCAGGGAGACCATTGACGATCACTTGCTGGTACCAGGCATTGTCATTCTTCTTTAGGGCAGCAGCGTCGTTAATTGCAGGAGCAACTTCTATGCCCTCTGCGTTTTCTATGCCGCCAAGACCATCTTCTCCATGGCAGGTAAAGCAGGCGCTTGCAAAGATACTGGCACCACGTGCTGCGCTGGGGGTGAATTCATCGGCATGAACTTCAGGTGCATTTTCTTCAAAAGCACGGATGAAGTCGACAATGGCGTGGATGTCTTCGTCGGTCAGTGCGCCGCCGTAGGCTTGTCCCCATGCAGGCATGGTGGTGTTTGGGCGACCAGTTTGAATGCTTGCAAAGAGGACACCGTCGCTGGCTGCTTCGAGCAAGATCTTGTCGTTCAGGGCAGGACCGACAATACCTTCGCCGCGTGTACCGTGACAGGATGTGCAGTTTTCTACATAAAGGGCGCGTCCGTGTCCCAGGCTGTGCTTATTATGTTCTACTGTAGTTTCTTCCAAACGTATTGTTTCAGCAAGGAACATAAAGGAGAAGCTGGCAAGGAGGACGAGGGTAATAATCAGTCCAGTGAGAACTTGCTTGCTATAGTTTTCGTTTTTTAGCATTGTTATCTCCTCAGGCTTTCGTTGTTTGGGAAGGGTCAAAGGCTTTGCGTTCTTTTGCTTCTTCCGTATTTACCCATACTTCGCCGTCTTCAATTTTGATTTGTTCAAAGTAGTCCATTGGGCGTGGAGCAGGACCACCTTGAACCTCACCGAGTTTATCAAATACAGAGCCGTGACAAGGGCAGTTAAATTTTTGGTCATCTTCGATCCAGGGAACACTGCATCCGAGATGTGTACAGCGCTGCCAGAGGGCGATAAAACTGCCATCATCAAGACGAGAGAGAAAGAAGCGTCCGGCTTTTATTTGGGTGATGCTTCCAGGAGGGAATTCATCAAGTGTGCCGGCTTTGACCCATCCCCCAAACCCACCATCACTGACGGGCTGGATAAATCTACCAACTGCTGCCAGAGATTCACCCAAAAGGGCAAGGGTTGCTGTCAACCACGCAATTCCAAGGAATTGTCTGCGGTCCATTTTTTCGTTAGTTTTGTTTTTTTCAGTCATTTGCATTCTCCTTGTTCACCAGTCTATAGCCCGTCAAAGGGGTTATAGCCATTAGGCATATCCCATGGCCAGTAAAGGTGGAAGCCAGGTCCACGGAAAAGGAAGCCTGTAAGCGTTAGTACAATGCCTGTAAAGAAGAGAACAGTGAATAAAACCAGCATGACTTCGCGGGCAGTAGGCTTTCTTTCTTTTGTCGTTTTCATGAGTATGAAAACGGGCAAAAGAACAAGGAATGTCATCACTGTGAGAGGGATGAGAGATTGAGTAATGAGATTTGGTAATACATCTCGCAATAATTCACGGGGCGGGAATGCATTATCAAGTACAACAAAGGCTATCATGACGATCACAGTGTAAATTGCTGTCCACTTTGTGATTTTTTTACCACGCTCTGACGTAAACCAAACGCCAGAACCTTCTTTGCTGTGATCAATATAAGGAATAACCATGAGGAAAAGCACTGCTAATGTTGGCAAAGCGATGCCTGCCAAGGTAGGGTGCATATGCTCGAGCATCTCTTGCAATCCCATTAGATACCAAGGTGCTTTTGCGGGATCTGTGGTTATGATCGCGTTGGCATGTTCTTCAAGCGGTGCATTTTTCAGCAAAGAGAAGAGCACCAAGAAGAGTGTAGAGCCAAGAGCAATAATCAATTCGAGAATTGCAACAATGGGAAAAGCAAGAACGGTATTGTCAGGTCCCTTATTAGCCATTGTCGTATCTGATTTTACAATTTCAACAAGACTATAGGTTTTCCCTGAAGATTTTTTGCTGAACCTGTAGCCAGTGCCTTTATCTTTATTCGCCATTTTCAGCCTCCATATCATCATCTTTTATATCAGTGGCTGCTAAACCGCCATCCTTGCGCACACGCCAGATGTGAACACCTATCAAAATGAATAGAATGGCGGGGATGACCATAATATGCAAAGCATAGAAGCGGGTAAGCGCAGCCTGACCAACTTCCGGCCCACCGAGCAATATCTTCTTGATGGTTTTACCCATTAATGGTTCGTAGGCAGCCACACTTGTTCCAACGGTGATCGCCCAGAAAGCAAGCTGATCCCACGGAAGTAGGTAGCCGGTAAAGCTGCCGCCAAGTGTAGTGATAAACAAGAGAACCCCGATGTTCCAGTTAAACTCACGGGGTGGCTTATATGCACCGGTATAGAAAACACGGACCATGTGCAAAATAGATGTGAGTACCATCATATGAGCGCCCCAACGGTGCATATTACGTAATAATTGCCCGAAGGGAACTTTTGTTTGTAATTTGATGATGTCAAAGTAGGCTAGCTCAGTGGATGGTACGTAGAAGAACATCAGGAAGATACCCGTGATGGACAGGATGGTGAACATCACCGTGGTGATAATACCCAAGCCCATTGAGTAGGAGGCTTTTATGCTTTTTCTATTCACCCTGACAGGATGCAGGTGCAAAAAGAGATTGGATGTCATGATCAATGAGCGATCCAAAGGATTGTCGGGCCAACCATGACGGAAAATAGCTTTCCACGGACGGCTATTGACAACCTTTTCCATTATATTTTGTACTAAGTTTTTCATAGGGTCTCCTGTGAGCTATTCTTTATAGCCCAAAGTCTCGTCAAATCGGAAGGATTCCATTGTGATCGCATCGGTGGGGCAGCGATCTGCACAAAGTGCACAACGTGTACATGCCTCATCATCTTTGAGCATCACAGCCATACTTTCGTTGATCTCGTGATCCTTATCAATTTCGTTCAAAGGAACGCCCGTATGCGCCTCGATCACAGTGTGGAGAGTTTCATCACCTGCAATTTGGTCAAGACTGACGATCTTCAAACAATCCCAGGGGCAAACATCAACACAACCGTTACAAAGGATGCATAAGTCTCCCTTGAAGATCGTGTTGACACTGCATTCGAGACAGCGAATGCTTTGAGTATATGCTTGTTCGTTAGGATAAACGATCTCAATTTGATTATTGCCATCACGCTCCCCGGGATGTACGGTGGGGGCATTCTCACGTTGATATTTTGTCCAATTTTCGGGCATGATGTGATCTTCCAAATTCGTCCAATTGGATGTAACCGTGGTTTCATGCTTTTTGTCTTGGAGATATTCATCAATGGAGAGTGCTGCATTATGACCATCGCGTACGGCGTTGATGATCAGGCTGGCGCCAAAGGCAACATCACCGCCGGCAAAGACATCAGGAGCAGTGGTCTGGCCAGTTTCTCGGTCAGTATTGAAGATGCCCCAAGGGTGAACTTCAATATCATCTGCGCCTTCAACGAGATCAAGGTCGGCTTGCTGACCAATAGCGAAGATGATGGTGTCACATTCCCAGGTCTTTTCGCTGCCTTCAACGAAGGTAGGGCTAAAGCGACCTTCTTTATTAAAAACGGATGAGCAGTCTTTGGTTTCAAAGCCTGTAACTTTGCCATCTTCGCCAATGATACGGTTCGGACCCAAGCTGGGGGTCATTTCAATCTCTTCTTCGAGGGCTTCGCCAAGCTCAAGTGGTGAAGCAGGGAGTTCGTCCCAGCTTTCAAGTGCCATCAGGCGAACTTTGCGCGCGCCCAGTGTTGCACCATTAGCGGTTGCTTCTGCCAAGGTCTTGTCGCGGTTGCCGACACGGAGTGATGTACGAGCTGCATCCATTGCTACATCACCGCCGCCAACAACGATGACGTTATCGCCGATGTAGTCAATTTCTTTACCCAGGTTGTAGTCTAGTAGCAAGTCGACTGCAAGGATGATTCCGATATTCTCGCGTCCTTCAATTTTTGGCAGGTCGCGTCCATCCATCAAGCCAACGCCGATGAAAACAGCATCATGATCTTTACGAAGATCGTTGAGCATAATATCTTTGCCGATGCGGGTGTTGTAATGGAAATTGACGCCGAGATCTTCGATCTCTTTAGCTTCTTCATCCATTTTTCCCCAGTCGACACGGAAGGAGGGGACACCGTAGCGCACCATACCACCGGAGTAGGGGAGAGCTTCGTAAACGTTTACTTCGTAACCGAGCAGAGCAAGGTCATGTGCTGCGCTCATACCTGCAGGGCCAGCACCAATGATGGCGGCTTTGCCACCTTTGCGATCTGGTTTTTTGGCCAGATTGATCAGATTGGTTCGGCTCCAACGGGAATTGGAATCATCTCTTTCAACATCCTGGAAATCACGCGCGTCCTTTGGCTTGTTGACTGCCTCCGGCCCGTATGCTTCAGTAAGAACCTTTTTGAGTGGTCGAATGGCAATAGGGTCATCTTCATTGATAGATCCACGCCGGCATGCAGTTTCACAGGGAGCACCACAAACCTGTCCGCACATCGATGAGAGCGGATTGGGCTCGCGGGAGATTTGATAGCCTTCCTCATAGTTGCCTGCTGCCAAAGCCATAATATACCCGCGTGCATCGGTATTTACCGGGCATGCAGCCTGACATGCGACCATATCGCGCCAATCGTCCACAGTTGGAACTTTTACTTGATATCGGTCATTGCTCATAGGATTTTCCTGAAAAGTAGTGGATAAAATAAAATCGCCCAAGAGAGGTGATTACCTCTCTTGGGCGGTGGGATTAATCAAACTATTTGACGGTCAGCAGATAGGCAACGATGTCTGCAATTTCTTGCTCGCTGAGTTCAGCTTCCCAAGTCTGGTACATATCACCAGCGTTGAAGCCTTCGACTACGTAAGCATCGGGATTCACAATGGACTCGAGGATATACTCTTCTGCTGAAAGACCAGGAACGGCGTTTTCGGCGCGAGTAGCAGTGCCAGCGGTGAAGGGAGCATCGGATTCATCGCCTTCAGAAGCGTCCATGTTGTGGCATGCAACGCAACCTTCAGCAGAGTTTGAACCTAAAGTTGCTTGGTTATAGAGTTGTTCACCTTTTGCAATATCAGGACCTTCGGTGCTAGAGCCACCACCGCCACAAGCGGTGAGAGCCAGTGCTGTCAACATAAGTACAACTACAGTGAATAAAACAGATTTACGCATTTTCTTCTCCTTATTAGAAAAAAGGGTAATTAGGGGTTGGTTTATAACAACCGATTGTGTCAATTATAACAAGTCAAATAATAGCTGTCCAGAAAGTATTACAATTAATGTTAGTGTTTCTGGTCGAATTTATCAGAGGGACGCGAAACCGCATCCCTCTGATAAGGTGAGACAATATGTTTTAGCCCCAGACTTGGAAGCCAGGTGAATAAGCGGCTCCATCGAAGACCAAATTGATGATCATTGGTGCATAAGCAACAATGATTAGAGCAAAGACAGCGATGAGCCAGGGTTTCCAGTTGTTCAACCACGCAGGTACAACTTCGTCGTGAAGTGGTTCAGCAACGGGGATTTCGACTACAACCTCTTCTTTCGAGAAGAAAGCGCCATGAATGATGACGTAGAAGAAGAGCAACCCAGAGGTCAGCAAGATCGTTCCGCCGACGCCAGTCATCAGGCTGGCAACTTGCCATTCGCCGGTGCCGTAGTTTTCAATTGCTACACCGAGCATTGTGCGGCGGGGGGCGCCTAAGAGACCGATCCAGTGCAGACCACGGGAGAAGATGAGCATACCAGCAGCCCAAAGCCATGCTTGCCAAAGAGCGGTTTTTCGCATAATCGCTTTGCCTGTAAGATGGGGAACCAGCCAATACATAATACCCATGAAGGAGAATGTGGCAGCTGTACCTACTGTCAGATGGAAGTGACCGGGAACCCAAGCAGTATTATGAATGACAAGGTTGACGTTATAGGAAGCGTTGATAACACCACCAGCACCACCGAGGATGAAGATGATCATTGCTAAGTTCTGGGCAGTGTAAGAAGGATCGTTCCAGGGGAGGTTTTTGACCCAGCCCAAGAGGCCTTTACCACCGCGTTTGCGTCCACCAATTTCTAATGAAGCAGCTACATTGAACGCTGTTAGCAGACTGGGGAAGAAAACGGCGTAAGTCAGAATTGCGTGGAGGTATTTCCAGCCGGCGGGAACGCCAGGGTCAACATATTGGTGGTGGAAACCAATTGGAGTTGAAAGTAAGAGGAAAAGCCAGAAAGCAAAACGAGCCATTGTATCGCTGAAGAGTTTGCCATCGGCTTGTTTGGGCATCATTCCGTACCATGAGACATAAGCAGGAAGCAACCAGAAGTAAACCAAGGGGTGGCCAGTAAACCAGAAGAGAGTACGTGCTAACTGAACATCAATGCCAGGAACAAGACCAAGTGACCAAGGAATGATCAGTATAAGCATTTCAGCAGCAATACCCAAAGTACAGATTTGCCAAAGGGCCATAGTGATAACAGAAGCAAAAGCTTGGAAGGGAGGGGTTTTACCAGGATTATCTTTTCGCCATTTAGCGAAAGTGATCATCATGCTCCAGCCGCTCATCCAACTACCGACAACGACCAAAACCATAGCTACATAGAAGTACCAGGGAGCCATCATAGGCGGGTACATGGTGTAGAGGATAGATGCGAGATTGAGGAAGAGCGGGATTAACGCAACGACCAAGCCAACGACCATTGTGAAGAAGCCAGCCCAGCTAAGTTTTGGGGTAGCTAAGGGACGGTCAAGGCTGGTAGCTGTGATGTAGCTCAGGAAGCCGGTGATGAAGAATGTGGTGAAGACCAGTGCGTTTCCAATACCATGGATAGTTAGGCCTTGGTAGTAAGACGCGATATAGGGCTGCATAGAAGGATAAAGGTTCCACCCGGCGTGCTCCCAAGCCTGTAAAGGGCCAAAGAAGCCGCCTATACTTAAGGCGGTTAAGGCAACTGCAATGTGCCAGCCAACTAATTTCTTTTCGGTTTTGAACATAATTCTTTCCTTTTAGTAGTATTTAGACCAAAGTTCCGATGTAGATGAATACCAAAACAAGACCAAGGTAGAGATTAGAAATCTTAAAAACCTTAAGAGCCTGTTTTTGCTCAGGATGAGTAATTAGACGGATGGAATGAGATGCCATCCATACCGTTGCTATCATAATTGGAATGAAATAGATCCATCCAAGTTGAGGATGAACAGCCAATAAAAGCGCGATAACAGAGGTTGCTCCCGTGTGAAGGGCGATCCACCAAGCTGTAGCTTGATCGCTGACCACAGTGGGAAGCATGGGGACACCCGCGCGAGAGTAATCATCGCGAAATGCCATTGCCAGACTCCAAAAATGAGTGGGAGTCCAGATGAAAACGAGTAGGGCCAGGGTTATTGCGCCTGGTTCTGACCAGTTGCCAGCAGCAGCGCTACCACTTAAGACAGCACAACTACCTGCCGCACCGCCGATGACAATATTAAGTAGTGTGCGTGGTTTCAACCAAACTGTGTAGATCCCAATATAAATTGCCGCGCCTAAGGCAAGGAAGAGAGCCAAAGCCGGGTTGCCAAATAATAAAGCCAAGCCAATTGCGATAGCTATGAAGCCGCTGGCAATGCCTAAAATGGCTTTGGGGTTAGATACGATCCCCGCCGCGAGGGGGCGGTTGAGCGTGCGCCGCATTAGTGCATCCGAAGAGCGTTCGAGATATTGGTTTATCGCAGAAGCGCCGGCGGATGAGAGAATGCCTGTTCCTAGTAGCAAGCCTAAGGCAGAGAGCGAAACCTTCCCATCTGACGCAATTAACGCGCCCCCAAGGGAGGAAAGTACCAGCAGGATAACAACTCTCAGCTTGAAGAGTACTACAATGGAACGCAGTATATCTTTTATCGAAGTGGCACTTGCTTGTGGGCTAGTCTTTGTTTTGGAAATGGTTTCTTGGCTATTCATACGCTATTTTTACTCACTATTCTACGGTGATGACACCATACATATTCTGGTGACCTACGCCGCAATACTCAGTACAAACATAGGGATACTCGCCAGTCTCTTCAAATGTGTATGTCAATGTTGATTGTTGACCAGGCAAGACCATAAAGTTGATGTTGGTGTCTTGGAGTTTGAAACCATGCTGTACATCGGCACTGGTTACGTGGAATGTAACAGTTGCGCCGACGGGCACGCTAACTTCCTCGGGGTAAAAGCGCCAGGGGCTGGCTGTAGCCAAAATATATAGCTCGTAATTACCAGGGGAAAGTTCCTTTAGTCCGGGGTCAGCATAAGGGCCAGAATCGGCAACTGTGTTGGGGTCGATCAATTGCGAGGGGGAAGGAACCTGAATGCCAAGCATAAAGCCAGCGACGGTGATCGAAATTGCAAAAACAACTAAGACGACAATCCCGATGACCATAAATTTCTTTTCGTAGGGATCAATGTGCATTTTTTCACTGCTCATGATGTCATACCTCTTTCAAGCATGGTCATATAGACCCAACTCCATAGGATGATTACGGTAACGATGAGCATAAGCGCAATTGCCATTGCACCCTTAGGCTCAAATTCTTCTTCTGGTTTTTTATCTTCACTCATTACTTGCCTCCAAAAATAGGATAACGATTTTGAGCACGAGGCTCAGGACTACGGGTGTTATTGATAGTGCACCTCCATCTTTTTGCATCTCCTCAGATGTTTCTTTTTTAGAGCCAGACTTCTTTTTTCTGGCTCGTTTTTACAGTCGTCTCCCCGCTTTCATAAAGCTGGCGAATTATTTCCAACTTAGTGATTTTATAGAAATGATGTAACTACTCAGGTATGCTTTTGCGAGGCAGTTCTACCGCCAACCTGTACTCCACTAGGGGTAAGCAATCTCACCAATTAGGAGACTACCACGTCGCAAAAGTGTGCTCCTCGCAGAGTCATCCACAGAGGCTGAGTAGTTACGAAATGATTTTTAATGATCCAAAATATAGATAATGTCTTCTGCTATATCTTCGCCTTGCGCGCCATAAGGGAAGATCAAGCGAGAGTAACCATCAGGGTCAACGAGCATCACTGTAGCGGTATGGTCTACAAGATAGCCCATCGCAGATGATGATTCCTGTTTCTGATAGAAAATGCCATACTGAGTGGCTATTTGGGCAACTTCTTCTTCTGAACCAATCAAACCGATAAAGCTGAGATCAAAATGCGCTAAAAATTCTGCTATTCTTTCAGCCGTATCTCGCTCGGGGTCAACAGTGATCATAAGAAACTGCATTTCATCGTCGCGCCCTTGTTCTTTTAAAATATCAGTTGCCTGTTTTACTTCAGCCAGTGTGGCAGGGCAAACGTCAGGGCAGGCGGCGTATCCAAAATATAACAACACAACTTTGCCTTGATAGTCGCTCAGCTTTGTTTCTTGCCCATAATGATTAATAAGCGTAAAGTCTTGTGCCGGCTTGGGCGATTGAAGTACCGCGCCATGAAAAGCATAAGGCTTAAAGGCGATCAATGCTATAAAAAGAACGCCTATAACAGCCGCAATGCCTAAGGCTACAGTGAGAATCCGTTTTGGAAGGGAAGCTTTTGGTTTTTCTGTTGCATTCGTCATGGATAACACCTAAAAAGATGAGCGGCTTCGTAAGCCAACCCCGCGGCCCCTTCACTGTTGTTGATTTCTACAGTGAGATAATTAATATCGTCTAGCACTTCTTCAACGGTTAAATTGGCTGTAGGATATTCAGCACGAATGATGCCCCAGCCATCTACCAACACAAAAAGTGGGAAGAACTTGATCTCGTAATCGCTCTCTTGATCTGAGCTTGCTTGCCCCTCACTTTCTTCGGAGGGGTCCCGTTCATAGAAGAGATTAAACCCGCCCCCAACCATATACCGTACTCGCAGCGGAGCGCCTGTTATGAAATCCCACGAGACAGTACTATTGTCGGTACTAAGATAGGGAGCAGCAAACAAGCCCAATTTCTCGGGCGTATCCCGTTCGGGATCCAATGTAACGGTCACTAGCGCGTAATCTATTCCCGCCGGTGCAGATTTTTCAATCTCACCGCGTATTTCTTGCATCTTTTCAGTTGTGTCAGGGCAGTCGCCATCACAATTTGCATAAGTGAAATTGTAGAGAGTCAGTTTTCCACGATAATCTTCGCTGGTGCGAGATTCATTATTTTGATTGAGAAAAGCATAACCAGGGGCAAGAGAAATTCGGGGTAATACCTTTACTGGTTGAAAAACAGCAAAAGAAACAACAGAAACAACGACCAGTGCTATAAAGGCATAAAACAGATGAAGCCAGCTAAACTTAAAGGTTTTTTTTTCGGACATAATGGTTTACGCACTTAGGGGAAGAATGTTTGTTGGAGGAATGCTGCGCTTTGCTTTTGTTTCTTCTGCCAGATCCAGAAAGCTTGTAGATGCAAGCTCGTCAAGGATCACTTCTTGCAGGCGTGTCCAACGAGGCCTTACGTTGCAAGCATCTTCAAATGGGCAAAAGTCATCTCCGGGGATGCACTCAGAAAGCATTAGGGGACCTTCGAAAGCTTCAACTATGTCCTTTAATGTGATTTCCTGCGGGATACGTGCAAGCTGCAAGCCGCCATCGCGCCCGGCAAAAGTAGTGATAATTTCTGTTTGTGCTAATTTCGCAACAATGCGGGGGAGAAAGTTTTTAGGAATGAGCATGGCTGTACCAATTTCTTTGGTAGACATCCGTGTTCCCATGCTTTCTTGCGCGAGCGCTAAGACCACACGGACTGCATAATCTGTTTGGCGGTTGATGCGAAGCATAGTACTCCAATATCTATACGTTGATGGTTATAGTTAACGATTACCTGTTTGGTAAGAGTATTCGCGAATAGTTTACCAGAGTAGTGATATTAAAGCAATATGAGTTTTATGGATTCATTATTAATCTCTCTCTCATCTTTGTTTTCTGTTTTAAAAGTGAATTTCAGATTGTTTTTTTAGAAATTAAGACAAGGCTTCTCTCAAAGTCGTTTATATTCCCAGCGATGCATTAAAGGTCGCAGAACCTGCCACAAGGATATTCGTTCCAGCAGCCGCGATCTCGGCAGCGTTATGGGCCTTTACGCCGCCGTCTATTTTTGTTTCAGTCGAGTATAATTTTACACATACTAGTGGAGCTATGGTAGTTATTTCTATCCCTCAGCAAAATACCTAATCTGTGTTTTTTACAACCGATTAGCGATTAGAAAATAGATCACATTTAGTGTGGTGACACCAGATCAGATAAGGAGAAAGAATGGAAAAGCCTAAAAGCACTCTTGGACATGGAAAAGATGATAATAAAGCACTTACCAGTATGCTTTTTGGTATTTTAGCGCTGGTTTTAGTTATCTCTCCAATTCTTTTAAGATACAAAATTTCCATGGATTTTGTAGTGGGCTCTGTCTTATTAGCAATACTTTCATCTGTTATAGGCCGTCTTATAGGAAAACCTGAACTTAAGCGCCTTAGAATAAGAGAGAAGGCAATTTTGTTACGTGTAAAGCCCGAAGAAGAAGCTATAGCTTTAGATAATTTAGAGAGAAGAAAAATAATGGCTATTATTGGTGTGGCTATTGGTAATCTATTTATTTTGGCAATAATTTTATATATACTGTATTTTATTTGGTTCTTTGCAACAGGGTCTTGGGCCAGCTAGAAAAACAGACTGTATCTTTAAGAAGGATAGAAAAAACGCGCTACACGCGCACTTCAACGTGGTTCAGTGCATGTTTTAGTTTTTTGTACAAAGAGAAAGTGTTTTTGTTCTTCTCCGTGAAAGCCTTACAGCTTCGTGTTCAAAAAACTTTAGTTCAGAGTCTCCCTAAAATCAGCGATATTCTCGGCAATACTTTTCTTATCATTAAAGATTGCAGAACCTGCCACAAGGATATTCGCGCCAGCAGCAGCGATCTCGGCAGCGTTATGTGTTTTGACACCGCCGTCGACTTCTATATCCACATCTTGCCTGCCAAGATCATCGAGCATTTTTCGCAAACGAGATATCTTCGACGTACTGGTCGGGATATAAGACTGCCCGCCAAAACCGGGATTAACCGACATGATGAGCACCATATCTATATAAGGAAGGATCTCTTCAATACTAGAGAGCGATGTGGCGGGATTTAGCGTCACACCAGCTTTTACGCCCAATTCGTGGATTTGCTGTACGGTACGATGCAAATGCGGGCAAGTTTCTACATGCACGGTGATAATATCTGCACCAGCCTTCGCAAAAGCCGGGATCATCAACTCTGGCTTTTCGATCATCAAGTGCACATCCAGCACAGCGCCTGTTTCGTCGGCAATCGGGCGCAACACCTTAACAATGAGGGGACCAATGGTGATATTAGGGACAAATTGCCCGTCCATCACATCAACGTGAATATATTCAGCGCCGGCATCAACAGCAGCACGTACATCTGAGCCTAATTTAGAAAAATCGGCAGATAGGATAGAAGGGGATAGTTTTACGGTCATTTTTTCTCCTAGAAGTGACAAGTGATGAGTGAAACGTGGGTTTTGAAATCACTTCTCACTCTTCACTTGTCAAAATTTCAATACCATCTTCTTTTGCAATGATGATCTCAGTCGCCATATCCAAAAAGAGACCATGCTCCACAATGCCCGGGCGAGTGGAAAGCTCCTGTGCCAGCGCATAAGCATCGGCGATGCCCTCATCGAACCAGCATTTGGCGAGATAATTTCCGTTATCGGTCACGGCGGGGGAGCCATCATCTTCGAGCCATTGCTCGGCACGACAGCCCAAGCTATTTAGCCAGTGGATGTGCGCCTCAGCTTCAAAAGGCAGGATTTCGACGGGGAGCGCATCGCGCATGCCCAATCTTGCTACCATTTTAGAATCATCTACGATGACGACAAACTTCTGGGCGTGTACCTCGACGATCTTCTCCCGAAGCAATGCCCGCCCCAAACCTTTGATCAGATTAAGGGCAGGGTCAACTTCGTCTGCGCCATCCACGGCGAGATCAAGTTTGGGATACTCGCCCAAAGTCACGATGGGGATACCCCATTTACGCGCCTGCTCATCCGTCGCTTTTGATGTGGGCACGCCGCGAATATTGCTCAGCTCACCCGATTTGAGCTTTTCGCCGAGCATGTCTACGAAATAGGCAGTCGTGGAGCCTGTGCCTAATCCAAGGGTCATGCCGTTTTTTACGAAAGACAGTGCTTTTTTAGCTGCTTTTTCTTTTAGATTCATGTTTTTTCGCTATCACCTTTGAAATATCAAGTATATTGTAGCCCAATTAGAGGATCGCAACGCAATGTACAATTAATATTCATTTATGTTATAAAAATTTCTTAAGAAATCTTTTATAGACGTGCCAGCAAAGTCTTTTTTTTACATGCATTGCTTTTCTGGTACACTCTTGCGGCACAAAAAAAGAGAACAAAGAACTTCTTAGGAGAAGTAAATGCGTTTTGAAGATTTGAATTGGATGGATGTTCAGTCCTACCTTGAGCAAGATGATCGGGTCATGATCGTATTGGGGGCAACTGAACAGCACGCTTATTTAAGTTTGTTAACAGACATTAAAATTCCGCTTGCAATGGCAGATGCGGTATCTCAGCAAAGCGGTGTACTGATTACCCCTCCTTTAAATTTTGGCAGCTCTCCTTACTTTCTTGATTATCCGGGCACAATAAGTTTTCGGTTGAGTACATTGATGGATGCCGTAGAAGATATGGTCCGTTCTTTATATGCTCAAGGGTTTCGTCGCATTTTGATCTTGAACGGACATGGCGGCAATGTTGGCGTGCGCGCAAGATTAGATGAATTGGTAAATGAGTTGACTAATTTGAAGTTAAACTGGTATTCTTGGTGGGAATCGCATGGAGTGGAAGCAATTGCGCTCAAAAATGAGTTGAAACCTGGCCATGCTAATTGGTTGGAGTCTTTTGCCTTTACACGTGTTGCAGAAATGCCTGATAGTCCTAAAGCTCCGCCCTATGTTCCTAGCGGGATTATGAACGCAAAAGAAACTCGAGAGATTTATGGCGATGGCTCCTTTGGTGGCCCTTATCAGGCAGATGCGGCAATTATGAACGAAATCTTTTCTATAGCGGTGGGGGATATTCTGGAAATCCTGAAATTTGAATAAAATTTCCTTGACGGATTGCAGAATTAGTCGGTATAATTCACGACTTGGATGAAAACATAATCTGACATTTGGCGAGCGCATGAGACGAACTCTCTATGCGCTTGCTTTTGTGTGTCTCTTGCGTAATATTCGACGCAATAAACTTATCTGAAAAGTTCTGCCCCAACAGGACTTATAGACGAGGAGAGTACTAGTGGAAACTAAGGGGCTTAAAGCACTTCGCATCAGTCTTGCATCACCCGAAACAATTCGCAGTTGGTCTTATGGTGAAGTTTTAAAACCAGAGACAATTAACTATCGTCGATTACGCCCCGAAAAAGATGGTCTCTTTTGCGAGGCGATCTTTGGTCCACAGCGAGATTGGCAATGTTATTGTGGAAAATATAAAAACCCACGTTATAAGGGAATTACCTGTGATAAATGTGGTGTTGAAATTACACGTTCAGCCGTGCGCCGTGAGCGAATGGGGCATATTGAACTCGCTTCCCCTGTTGCACATATTTGGTATACACGCCGCATTCCTTCATATCTGGGCTTATTGTTAAATATTTCTCGTAAAAACCTGGACCGCGTTCTCTACTTTGCGCAATATATTGTTACTTATGTTGATGAAGACGCGCGTGAAAGAGAATTGGCTAAACTTGATGAAGAAATTAAGAATTTTGACATCCAGCAAGATTCAATAGCGAACGCCAAAATAGCAGATATTGAAGAACGTAGAGATACTGCTCTGGGAGCACTTGAAGCAAGTCGTACCGCAATGGAAGAAGATTTCGACGAGCAAACAGCAACGCTGATCGAGCCGGTTATGAAAGAAGGCCGCCGTTTGGATGAAAGCCTGCAAGAGCAAATGGGCGTAGCAGCAGCCAAAGATGTTGTCTTTAGCACAATAGGCGATCTCGTTGTAGAAGCGGGCACGATCATTGCTTCTCAGCACATTAGCAAGGTACAAGAAATTGTTCGCGAGCATCTCCACAAGGTCGAAGACGATCTGCGTACTCAAAAAGATGAGCAATTTGGCTTGATCGACCAAGAAATTGAGACTTTAAAAGCAACGAGTAAAGAAGAACAATCTCTTCTATACAATCAAAATGAAGATAAAGCTGCTGAGATCAAAGAAAAAAATAAACAAACTCGCAAAGAGCTAGCGAATTTACAAATTTTTGATTTTCTGAGTGAAGTCCGGTACAGAGAATTTCGCACGCGTTGGGGCAAAATCTTCCGTGCCGATATGGGTGCCGAAGCCTTCCTTGATATTCTCGAGCGCGTCGATCTCGATGCTCTCTCAGAAGAACTCTGGCACGAAGTTCGCACCACAAAGAGTAAACAAAAGCGAAAGAAAGCGACAAGCCGTCTTAAAGTTGTTGAAGGTTTTCGCCGTTCAGGGAACAAGCCCGAGTGGATGATCATGACCTATTTGCCCGTCATCCCACCAGATTTGCGCCCAATGGTTCAATTGGATGGTGGGCGCTTCGCTACATCAGATTTGAACGATCTATATCGTCGTGTCATTAACAGGAATAACCGTCTCAAACGCCTTTTAGAGTTGGGTGCGCCTAACGTCATTATCCGCAACGAAAAGCGTATGCTACAAGAGTCTGTTGATTCGCTGATCGACAATAGTCAACGTGGTAAAGCACTCTCTCGTCGTGGTCGTCGCGAGCTAAAATCGCTTAGCGATATGCTCAAAGGCAAAAAGGGACGTTTCCGCCGCAATTTGCTCGGTAAGCGTGTCGATTATTCTGGTCGTTCCGTTATTGTGGTTGGACCGAAACTTAAACTTTACCAATGTGGTCTCCCCAAGAAGATGGCGCTTGAACTCTTCCGCCCCTTCGTCATTGGCGGGTTAGTTAACCGAAATTATGCTGCAAACGTAAAAGGTGCTCGCCGCTTGATCGAGCGCAACCGTGCAGAAGTTTGGGAAGTACTCGAAGATGTGATTACAGAACGCCCGGTTCTTCTAAACCGTGCCCCAACCTTGCATCGTCTTGGCATTCAGGCTTTTGAGCCGATTATTGTTGAAGGCAGTGCCATCCAATTACATCCACTAGTCACAACCGCTTTCAACGCCGATTTTGATGGCGATCAAATGGCTGTCCATCTTCCGCTTTCTAAAAAAGCTGTTGAAGAAGCACGCCGACTGATGCTCTCATCCAAAAACTTGCTCAAACCCGCAGATGGTGAACCGATCATCAGCCCAGGGAAAGATATGGTCTTGGGCGTTTACTACCTGACGATGGAAGACCCCTTTGACTATAAGGGAGAAGGCAGCATTTTCAGCTCTATAGATGAAGTAGTCTTAGCCTTTGAACTTGAAAAAGTTGAAGTACATACAAATATCCGTTTGCGTGTTACGACCTGGTATGACGAAGATGGTTCTCGCCTTGAAGAAGCTGAAACGCGGATGGTCAATACCACAGTAGGACGCGCCATCTTTAATAACATCTTGCCCTCAGAAGTTCAATTCGTAAATGAAACATTGGACAAAGGTGGTGTTAAAGATTTGATCGCAGATGTCTATGAAATTTGCGGTCAGGACGTGACCACAGATGTTGCTGATGGTATCAAGACCATTGGTTTTGAATATGCAATGCGTTCAGGTGTTACGGTTGCTATCTCTGATATTACTATTCCTGAAGCGAAAAAAGAAATCCTCAAACAATCGCTCCAAGAAGTCGAACTTGTTCAACGCGATTTTCGACGTGGTTTGCTCACGGAGCAAGAACAGGATGAGCGCGTTGTTCAAATTTGGCAGGAAACAACCACCAATGTTGCCACTGAAGTACGCAAAGTAATGGATCCGAACGGAAATCTTGCTACAATGGCAAGTTCTGGCGCAACAAAAGGCGGCTTTGGCCCGATTTCCCAGTTAGCTGGGATGCGTGGTCTTATGGCTGATCCTGCCGGACGTATTATCCCGCTTCCAATCCGCTCGAACTTCCGCGAAGGTTTGACCGCGTTGGAATACTTTATTTCTTCGCATGGTGCTCGCAAAGGTTTGGCTGATACCGCTCTCCGTACAGCTGATGCAGGTTATCTCACCCGCCGTCTTGTTGATGTTGCGCAAGATTTGATCGTCAACGAACATGACTGCGAAACAATGAATGGCATCACCATTCGCCGCGATGAAGATATTGCCGGACAAGCACTCAGTGCTCGTTTGCATAGCCGCCTTTTGGCGGAACGTACTATTGATCCTCAAACAGGCGAAATCATCGGTGAGCGCAATGACACCATTACGCCAGACATAGCACGCCGAATTATGAAATCTGATTTGGCAGAAGTCTTTGTTCGTTCACCCCTGACCTGTGCGCTCCAGCATGGTGTTTGTGCAAAATGTTATGGTAACGACCTCGGACGCGGCGCACTTGTTGAACATGGTTCTGCTGTCGGTATCGTTGCTGCGCAATCCATTGGTGAGCCTGGTACACAGCTTACGCTGCGAACCTTCCATACTGGTGGTGTTGCTGCCGGTAGCGATATTACAACCGGTCTCCCTCGTGTTGAAGAGCTTTTCGAGGCCCGTCGCGCGCCAAAGGGTGAAGCCGTAATGACCGAAATTAGTGGTAAAGTGACGATTTCACAATCTGAAAAATACGCCGATTTACGTTTAGTCACGGTTTCACAAAGTGAAATGGTCAGCGACCGCTATGAAACCCCCGCAGAATGGGAAGTTGCTGTCAGCGAAGAAGATGAAGTCAAAGCAGGCGATCTTTTAGCCTCTCATGAAGAAGCAACAATCGCTGCACAAAACGATGGCAAAGTACGCATCGAAGACAATACAATTATCGTCTCCTACGAACAGCGTGAATCAGGTGAATATGACATCCCCACGACTGCACGCTTGATCGTTGGCGATGGTGATCACGTTGAAGCTGGGCAACCCCTTACCGAAGGCTCGCTCAACCCGCACCGCATCCTTCGTATTCAGGGTAGAAAAGCCTGCCAACTCTATCTTATGGCAGAAGTACAGCAAGTTTATCGTTCTCAGGGTCAGAATATCCACGACAAGCACTTCGAGGTCATTATTCGTAAAATGCTCTCTAAAGTGCAAATCACTCACCCGCATGATAGTGGCTATTTGCCTGGTGATGTTCTTGACCGCCTTGATGTTCAACGTGTAAATGAAACACTATTAGAAGAAGGCAAACAGCCCGCGCGCTTTGTAAACGTCCTTTTGGGCATCACCAAAGCCTCCCTTAACACTGATTCCTTCCTCTCTGCCGCATCCTTCCAACACACCATCAAGGTTTTGGCAAAAGCTGCCATCGGCTCAGACGAAGATCCGCTCTATGGTTTGAAAGAAAACGTCATCATCGGCAAACTCATCCCCGCAGGATCAGGCTTTGTAGCCGGACGTTTTGACCAAGGTCTTGGAGAAGATGAAGAAGAGCCAGAAGATGGGGATGAAGACCCCGAAGGCGAACTTGACCCTGAGCTTGTTCCCGTTGTGGAAGCAGCTGGTGAGGCAACAGACGAAGAAGACGAAGAAGAAAGCCCCGCTGCCGACGTCTCAGAAACGCCCCTCGCAGAATAAGAATACTTATTAGTTTTGAGCCGTCACCCAAAAGGTGACGGCTTTTTTTTTGCAAAAAAAAAGCAATTCCAAATCTGGAGTCAAAAGTCTCCAGACTTTTGCTGGTAAGCGCCGAAATCTGGCACTCTTCGAGTATGCTTTGCGAAGATTTCGGACTCCGCAAGATCAGTCAAATTCGTTAAAATAGAACAAATTTTCGTGGTAATATAAACGCGCTGGAACAGGGCATTTACGGTATTTTTCTACATCGCCCACTCCTTTTTAAATGGGAGCACTCTAATGGCAAGTGCGATGCCCTTAGAGTACAGGCAAGCCTAAATTAAGTGCGAAGCGGCTTTTCATCCCACTGAAAAAGGTAGCTACTCAGCCCTTACGGATGATTCTGCGAGGAGCATGTATTTGCGATGTGGCAGTCTCATACCCTTTAGAAAAGAGATTGCTTTGGCGGTGAAACTGCCTCGCAAAATCACGATCACTTTTTTAATAAAATATAAAAAAACCCCAAAAGAGCAGGAGTTTTCAATGGAACTTGGATTAGTCAATAAAATAGACATCAACGAAGAAATGCAGCAATCCTATCTTGATTATGCGATGAGCGTGATCGTTTCGCGTGCTTTGCCCGATGCGCGTGATGGACTGAAGCCTGTTCAGCGGCGTATTCTCTACGCAATGTACGATATGGGTTTGCGGGCGAATAGCGCGCATAAAAAATCGGCGCGTATTGTTGGTGAGGTTTTGGGTAAATATCATCCGCATGGTGATTCGTCGGTTTATGAAGCAATGGCCAGACAGGCGCAGGATTTTTCGATGCGCTATATGCTCGTGGACGGGCAGGGGAATTTTGGCTCTGTAGATGGTGACCCGCCTGCTGCGATGCGTTATACCGAAGCCAGGCTGGCCGCGCCCGCATTGGATATGTTGACAGAGATTGGCAAAGACACCGTTGATTTCTCGGCTAATTTTGATGATACGCTCATGGAGCCGAGTGTTTTGCCTTCTTCGATTCCCAATTTATTGGTCAATGGTGGGAGCGGTATTGCTGTGGGGATGTCTACGTCTATTCCGCCGCATAATCTCACAGAAGTGGTCGATGCACTCATTTATATGCTCGAAAATTGGACAAAGCTTGACGATATTTCGGTTGAGCAATTAATGCAATTTGTTAAGGGTCCTGATTTCCCGACGGGTGGCATTATTCTTCAGGATAAAGATGCCGGTTCTTTGGAAGCCTCTTACGGTTCGGGGCGTGGACGGATAAAGATTCAGGCGCGAGTTCATATTGAAGAAATGGGGCGGAACAAGAACAGGCTCATTGTCACAGAACTCCCTTATGCGGTTAACAAATCTAAACTAATTGGCCGAATTGCCAATTTGGTTCGTGATGGCAAAATTGATGGCGTAACTGACCTGCGTGATGAATCTGATCGTCAGGGAATGCGGATAGTCATCGAGTTGACAAAAAATGTTGAGCCGGAAGATGTTTTAGGCAAACTCTACAAAAGCACACCAATGCAATCGACCTTTAGCATTATCATGCTCGCATTGGTCAATGGCGAGCCACGTATGCTTTCGCTGAAACAAGCCTTGCGCGTTTTTGTGGAGCATCGCTTGGATGTGATCCGCCGTCGCACTGAATTTGATTTGCGAAAAGCAAAAGAACGCGCGCATGTGCTCGAAGGTTATTTGGTCGCGATCAAGAATCTGGATGAAGTGATTGCCCTGATCCGCCGTGCGCCTGATGTGCCTACCGCGCGAAAGCGTTTGATGAAGAAATTTAAGCTGAGCGAAATTCAGGCGCAAGCGATCTTGGATATGCAATTGCGAAGATTGGCAGCTTTGGAGCGCAAGAAGATCGAGCAGGAATATAAAGAACTAAAGAAAATCATTAAAGGCCTTGAAGCTTTACTTAAATCCCCAAAGAAAATGCGTGGATTGGTCACCGAAGAATTAATGAAGGTAAAAGAAGCCTACGGCGACCGCCGCCGTACACGAATTATCAGTGTGGATGGCGAAGAAGATCGGTCTACTCTATTAACTTCAGCAGATTTATTGCCAGAAAAAACAGTTTGGGTCGGCGTAATGAGCAATGGCACTGTTTCGCGCACGCGGGATGATAAATCACCGCGCCCAAGCGGCAAGGAAGCACCCAAATGGCTGGTCAAAGTTTCGACGAATGATACGCTTTATTTTGTTTCAGAAAAAGGAAAAGCAGCGGCAGTAGCAGTTCATACTTTGCCTGAAGCGCAAAAACTTTCAGATGGAACCTTGTGGCATAAAGTTTCGCCCCTAAAACCAAGCGATAAATTGGGGGCGGTTTTCTCGCTGCCTGCAAAACGAAGCGAACTTGCAGAAGATACTTTTGTCTTAACTGTCACGCGCGGGGGGATGGTCAAGAAAAGTGTAGTAGACGAGCTTCCAGGGCCTTCGGCTGAATCGTTCAGAATGTTGCGTGTGAATGATGGCGACGTGCTCGGTTGGGTTGTATTGACAGATGGAAAGAAGGATATTCTGCTCGCTACCTCGAGTGGCATGGGCATCCGTTTTAAAGAAGATGATGTTCGCGCAATGGGGCTTGTGGCTGCGGGCGTGAATGGTGTCAAATTAGGCGTCGGTGATCTGGTTGTTGGTGCAGAAGTTTTACCCCAGAAATGGGAGAATATCTTTATCATCACTTCGGATGGTAAAGGCAAACGCATTACGCCAAAAGATTTCCCCACACAGGGACGATATGGCAAAGGCGTGATCCTTTGGAAATTGCCCGATGGCGAAAGATTGGCCGGATTAGCCGTTGGCAAAGAGACGCTGGGAATCACATTACATCTATTGCGTGCTGCCGCTAAATCCGCTCGGCTGGACGACGCGCCCTTGCGTAAACGTGCTACTGTCCGCGGAGGCGTGGTGCAGGAAGTGAAGCTGGGCGATGCCATTATCGGCCTGACAGCAAGCTGGGAAGTGGAACGCTTTGTGGATAAGATCAAAGAAAAGAAAAAGAAGAAGAAATAAGCAAAAGCCTTTTGGGATGAAAATCTCAGAAGGCTTTTTTTCGTTTTTAGATAATCTAAAGCCTTTGAAGATATGGAATATAATATGATAGTGGATGAAGATGAATTACTTCTATGTGCAGGTAGATAAGAACTAAGGGAGTTTTGTATGGAAAAGAATGTTTTTGTAATTATGCCTTTTGACCCAGAATTCACATCAATTTTCGATGAGTTGATAAAACCAGCGTTGGAAGAAATTGGTTTCAGCGTAATACGAGCAGATAGTTTCTTGGATCAACAAAACATACTAAAAGATATTATCAGGGGGATAGCTCAAGCATCTTTTATAGTAGCAGAGCTAACAACCCAAAATGCAAATGTTTTCTATGAACTGGGATTGTGCCATGGTCTAAGAGTTCCTACTGTACTTATAGCTCAGTCTGTAGACGATATACCATTTGATTTGCGTTCTTATCGCATTTTGCCTTATTCCACACATTTTTCTGAAGTGGGGAAGTTGAAGCAAATGCTTCAGGAAGTAGGGGAAGGTTTTTTAAGCGACAGCATAGAGTTTGGAAGTCCCATAATTGATTTTCTTCCTGATATTGAGCAGGATATTTCAGCAGCAGATGAAGCAAGTGCAGACGAGATTGAAGAAAAAAGTTCACAAAATCAAGATGAAGGTGGTTATCTGGATTTTATAGTTGAGGGTACTGACGCAGTTGAAGAAATGGGGAGACAGTTAGAGCTTATCTCTGATGAAACAACTACTATCGGAAATAAATTTCAGTAGTTCACGATTTCGGGTAAAATATTGGTCGGAATAGACATAACGACACCATACAAGAATTCAATAGTACGGCGCAGAAAATAAGCAAACCGCTTGAGACGAAAACGGTCAGT
>Ga0233446_1000591_pt1 | contig 35480 bp, 33 predicted proteins | sample SI_124_October20_4_FD_182780 | JGI IMG/M metagenome (GOLD analysis project Ga0233446, IMG submission 182780) | Seawater microbial communities from Saanich Inlet, British Columbia, Canada - SI_124_October2016_120_MG | ecosystem: Environmental > Aquatic > Marine > Inlet | place: Canada: British...
TCCCGCTGGTGGCGGTCAATTTACCAAAATGCTTCTGCCAGTTTCAATGCGCTTTCTGGTAAATTGACCGCCACCAGCGGGATTTGGCTAATATCGCCCAATAGAATGGGGATAGCTTTATCAGGCGAGCGTTTCTTGACTGTGTAAATATGCTGGGCAGCTTTGCCATTGAATGCAAATGTGCCCACGCCGTAAACGGTGTCAGTCGGGAAGGCGATAAGTTCTCCTGCACGGAGAAATTCTAATGCCGTAGATACTGCATTTGGGTCGGATATGGGGATGATTTTCGTTTTCATATGCTTTGTGTAGGTCACGCTTTTAGCGTGACGTTTTTTTGATAATGAATTTGCTCACTACAACTGGATTCTGATAAATCGATCTCTCCCAGATAAATCTTGCAATAATTTATTTTCTGCTTTTGGAAAAGCATTTCGGGCAACACCTAGCGCAGCTTGCCCATGCGAAGAATCAATCTCAAGCAAAATCAATCCTTTGGGTGCTAGATAACGCGGCGCATCAGCCAATAATTGTCGAACGAGATCAAGTCCATCTGCGCCGCCATCGAGAGCGAGGGTAGGTTCGCGGGTGTAGACATCGAGAGTCTTTAGGGTCGCGGTTGGGATGTAGGGGAGGTTTGCGGTAATTAGGTCAAAGGCTTCGACAGGCTCAGCCCGGCGAGTTGCAGGTTGCAAGTTGGAAAGTAAGTCGCTTTGTTGAAATTGAATTATAGAACTACCAATTCGCCACGTTTTTCTTGGCGAGCTTAATGCATTCTTTGCGCTCTTTGCGTCTCTGCGGTTCGCATGTTTTTCAGCATTTTGGCAAGCGATGTTGATGGCGGCAGATGACAGATCAACGCCGACCAAGTTCAAATCGGGGGCGTTTCGTGCGATGCTGATGGGGATACAGCCGGAGCCGGTTCCCACATCTAAAATACTTTTCTTTTTAGATGCGCGTAACCGTTTAATGACGCGCTCCACTAATTCCTCCGTCTCAGGGCGCGGGATCAATACATCTGGCGAGATGATGAAATCCAGCCCGAAAAATTCCCAATGGCCGATAATATAAGGTAAGGGAATGTTTTTTTTGAGCTGGGCAAGAGATTTTGTGAGTGCTTTTTCTTGAGCAAAAGAAAGCGTGAGTTCAGGATGTGCCAAAATCCAGACACGTTCTTTTTGCGTGATATGAGCGAGCAAAACTTGCGCATCAAGAGCGGATGTATCGCTGAGTGGATCAAGTTGCTTGGTGAGTTTTTCTAGCAGGGAGGTCATTCTTTTATTTGGTAGAGGGTAAAGGCAACATGCCAACAATCAGGATATCTGCTGGCACGTTGAGAATTCTAAAAAGAGATGATTTTGCGAGAAGAGAGACAGCCCGATAAAGCAATCTCATGGCATTGAACTAATTTTCTTCGTTTACTGCCGCAAGGCGATCTGCTTCATCCCTTGTGATGAGTTCTTCAATAAATTCGGCAATATCGCCTTCCATCATGCCCTGCAAATTATAGGATGAATGGTTAATGCGATGGTCTGTAACGCGTGATTGGGGGTAATTATAGGTGCGGATTTTTTCCGAACGCTCGCCAGTACCCACTTGCGAACGGCGTGCATCGGCTCTTTCGTTTCGACGTTTTTCTTCTTCAGCTTCAAAGAGACGCGCACGGAGAATTGCCATTGCGCGCAACTTATTCTGAAGCTGTGAGCGTTCATCCTGACAGGCGACGACCAAGCCGCTTGGCTCATGCGTAATACGGATGGCGGTAGAGTTTTTCTGCACGCTCTGCCCACCCGCACCTGCGGATTTATAAACATCAATACGAATATCGCTGGCAGGAATTTTGATGTCTACTTCTTCAACTTCCGCCAATACAGCAACTGTGGCTGTCGATGTGTGGATGCGTCCCTGCGATTCGGTGCTGGGAACACGTTGAACGCGATGCACGCCTGATTCAAATTTGAGCTTGGAGTACGCACCATCGCCTTTGATCAAAAAGGTGATCTCTTTCAAGCCGCCAATGCCGATATTACTCTGCGACATGATCTCGGTTTTCCATTTCTGGTTTTCAGAGTAGCGCGTATACATGCGGTAAAGGTCGGCTGCGAAAAGCGCAGCTTCATCGCCGCCTGTGCCAGCGCGGACTTCCATGATCACATTTTTGCCATCGCGTGGGTCTTTCGGGACGAGCAGAAGTTTGATCTCATCTTCCAGTGGAGCAACTTGTGGCTCCAGTTCGGCGAGTTCCATTTCTGCCAGCTCTCGCATTTCTTCATCAGACTCGTTTTCGATCATGGCGCGGGATTCTTTGATGCCTTCGAGTAAGTTTCGATATTCGTTCGCTTTTGCAACAATGACTTCCAGATCGGAGCGTTCTTTACCAATTTCAGCGGCGCGTTTATAGTCGTTGCCGACTTCCATGAGTTCGTTGCCAAGTTCTTCGTAGTGCTTTTCTATTCCTGCTAGTTTTTCAAGCATAATAATCCTATTATCACGAATATCACGAATAGAACGAATTTTTATACGCTTCTATTTTTAATATTCGTATTATTTGTGAAATTTGTGATACTTACGAGCCAATTTGCATTGCAGATAAAGCCATTGAAAGAACAATAATTACAGAAACGATAATTACAGCAACGCGCATTGTGCGTGCCTGTCTTGCTTTATAAGTTGACTCTCTTTTAACGGGTTGTGATTTCTTTTTGCTCTTCTTTTTCTTCTTAGCCATTTCTTCTTTCCTCTTCTCTTTACGAACTTCTCTTTTTCATTGCCTGCTTGATCTCAGCTTCGAGCTCATCAATCATCACAGGTTTGGTCACATAGCCATCCGCGCCCAAAGCAAAAGCCTGGTCTACGGTCACATCGGCGGCTTCTGTCGAAAGCATAATAACAGGCAAATTCTTCCAGGTGGCACGGCGGCGAACGAATTCTAGCATATCTAATCCAGAAACTTCAGGCATATTGATATCGAGCAATAATGCATCAGGTTTTTCGCCAGCAAGCAAAGCCTCTGCTGCCGGGCGAGCGCGCATGAAAAAACGTGTTTCAAAATCGAGCATATTAAGCATTAAGCCCATTGCACTTAACATTTCTTCATCGTCGTCTACGAGCCAGATCGTTTTCATAAGTAATTCCGCCCCCCTCTAACTCCCCCTTTGTGGGGGAGAATTTCTCCCTTCTCCTTCAGGGGGAAGGTTAGGAAGGGGGTATTATTCCAAATTTGCCTTGATCGTCTCAGCCAGCGCAATATTGATGCCCGAAACAGCAGCCAAATCATCCACGCTGGCGAGCCTTATCTTATCCAGAGAGCCGAAATGTTGCAAGAGGGATTTTCTCTTTGCAGGCCCGATGCCGGGGATCACATCTAAAGCCGAGGTCATGCCGATCTTATTCCGTTGTTTTCGATGGGCCGTGATCGCAAAACGATGTGCTTCATCTCGAATTCGCTGGATAAGATAAAAACCCTGTGAGTGACGCGGCAATAAAATACTTTGCGGATTATTCGGGAAGAAAATCTCCTCTTCGCGTTTTGCCAATCCCACAACGGGGACTTTACCCATCAGATCGAATTTTTCAAGTACCTCGACAGCACGACTTAGCTGCCCTTTGCCACCATCTACAATCAGTAAGTCTGGCAAAAAGGAAAAGGACGCATCGCTCGCCTTTTTAGGCTTGCTCGTTTCAACCTGAGCAGCTTCCCAGCGTTTAAATCTGCGCGTTAACGCCTCCTCCATACTGGCAAAATCATCCGGTCCCGTCACGCTACGAATGTTAAAACGCCGATAGAGTTTCTTGTCTGGCACACCTTGCGTAAAAACGACCATGCTCCCGACGGTTGCCACGCCCTGAGTATTGGAAATATCATAGCACTCAATTCTGTTGGGCGGATCCTTGAGTTTAAAGGCTTCTTGTAATTCAGCAATAGATTGTTCCTGTTTATGGGTATCTGCCTGCCATTGCGCGCGGAGAGATTTTAATGTTTCAGAGGCGTTTTCGGTTGCCATCTGGACAAGATGACGAGATTGTCCACGCCGCGGAACACGCATTTCTACTTTGCGTCCGCCGCGTTTGGTATTTAGCCACTGCTTGATGATATGTGCTTCTTCGATCTCTTTTGGCAGCAAAACTTCAGATGGGACGTTTGCAGCCTCTGTGTAGAATTGCTTAACGAATTGCGCCATTACTTCTTCGTCTGCGCTGTCTTCTGTGCCTTCGAGCATGAAATACTCTCGTCCGATCATTTTGCCCGCACGAATAAAGAATATCTGCACACAGGCATCGCCATCTTCGCGCGCCATCGCGATCACATCTGAATCGATTTGTTTTTTTGTGATCACTTTTTGCTTTTCTACTACTTTTTCTATGGCGTTAATTTGGTCACGAAGCGAAGCGGCCTTTTCATAGCGCATTTCTTCTGATGCTTTTGCCATCTCTTGCTGCATCCGTTTGACGATGGGAGTAGTGCGTCCATCGAGAAATTGCATCAGATCGGTGATCATTTGGCGGTATTCCGCTTTACTGGCGGCACCCACACAGGGGGCGCTACACAAGTTGATATCCATGTAGAGACACGCGCGTTTGTCCATCCCAGTGATCTCGCGGTTACAAGTCAAATAAGGGAAAATGCGACGCAGTAAATCCAATGTTTGATGAACTGCCCAAACGGATGTGTAGGGGCCAAAATAACGCGCACCATCATTTTTACGGAGTTGTCTGGTGACGGTTACTTTGGGGAAATCATCTTGCCAATGAACCTTGATATAAGGGTAGCGTTTATCGTCTTTCAGGCGCACGTTGAAATGTGGACGGTGACGCTTGATCAGATTCATCTCCAAAATGAGCGCTTCCAGCTCCGAACCGACGACGATCCATTCGATATCGACGATCTCTTGTACGAGCCGCCGTGTTTTGCGATCATGCCCTGCGCTGGCATGGAAATAGGAGCGCACGCGGTTCTTGAGATTGACCGCCTTGCCAATATAAATGATTTTCCCCTCGGCGTTTTTCATGATATAGCAACCAGGCTTATCAGGGAGTGTGGCGAGGGTGTTTTTGATGTATTCAGAGACTTGCATAAGGACTATTTTACCTTAGCTTAAGGCTTTCTTTCTTATAGGAAAAGAAAGAATGAAAGCATTTGAGCTTGACATTATGCCATGCTCCCCTACAATAAAGAGCATAGATATCTAAATTATTAAGGAGAGTAAATTATGTCTGAAATACCAGAATTTCTTGACCAAAATGACCCCAGCCTCGAGAGCGGCGGTGAAATGACCATATTTGAAACTTGGATTGCTGCCGTGACAAAGCCGAATGTTGGCACCTTTGCAGATATTGCCGCGCAACCCGGCGCAACAACAGGAAAAGCCTTCTTGTGGGTTTTTGTTGCTGCGCTGATAAGTGGTTTTGCCAATTTGCTGGCTCAATCTTTTAGTGTCGGTAGCCAAATGGGCGGTCTTCAAGACCTTTTGCCGCCAGAAATAGCGCGTGAAATACCAATGAGCGTACCCTCTTCCATTGGATTTGGGACCGTTATTTGCGGCGCACCCGTATTTGCAATTATGGGTGTTATTGGCTTTGCAATTTCTGTTGCTCTTATCCAATGGGTGGCCAAACTATTTGGTGGCGCAGGTTCTTTTGATAAATTAGCTTATACCTTTTCAGCGATATTTGTCCCTGTTTCGGTAGTATCAGCCCTGTTATCACTATTAGGCGCAATTCCCTTTGTTGGTGTGTGTTTTGGCGTATTGTCATTTGCTGTTTCGATATATATGATTGTCCTTCAAGTCTTTGCAGTTCAAGCTGTCAACGGTCTTGATACGGGAAAAGCTGTTGGCTCGGTGCTTCTACCGGGGCTTGTATTCTTCCTCTTCATTTGTTGCTGTGTTGCGATTGTTGTAGGTGGTCTGACTGCAATGGGACCTGCTATTGGCGATATTTTCAACGAGCTCAATCAGGGGCTATACTAGAAATAAAATGGAGTATAGCAACCCTGCGAAATTATTTTCGCAGGGTTCTTTTTTTGCCCGCCATTGGTATAATACCCGCCATGAAATTACAATCTCTTGAACTTAAAATTGCAGAAAAGCTCATTGAACATGGGCAAAAAGTTGTCTTTGCAGAATCTTGTACTGGTGGATTGATCGGACATCGCATTACCAATCTCCCCGGCTCTTCCAAATATTATTTAGGCAGTATCACAGCCTATGCTTACGAAGCAAAAGTACATTGGCTCGATGTCTCATGGGATACCCTCAAAGCGCACGGTGCTGTTAGCCGTGAAGTCGTTCTCGAAATGGCACAGGGCGTGCGAAAAGCACTCAAAGCCGATATAGGATTAAGCGTCAGCGGGATCGCCGGTCCCGGCGGCGGGTTGCCCGATAAACCCGTCGGCACGATCTGGATTGGGCTTGCCACCGCTGAAGGAAATTGGTCACGCCATTTCTGCTGGGACGGCAACCGCCTTCAGAATAAAAACTATTCGGCTGATGCCGTTTTACAGATGTTGTTGGATTATTTGCAAGGCGAGCGTGATCTAGACCGAGAATGACCCAGTAATCCTTTTCCAAATAGACTCCAAGTTAGCATGGCACTTAGCGTGGAAACTGATATTGAGTTAAAAAATCTTAACGCGAATTGCACGAATTTGGCGAATGCCGCGAAAAAACCTTAAAAATTCGTGTTTTTCGCTTTTTTCGCGCTTTTCGCGTTGAAAAGGTGATAGTCTAAAGTAGGTGTCAACCATTTCAAGACTCAAAATACTTTTACCACGTTTACTACCGTGATACCGACTCCAAAGGTCTTCAAGATTTTTGGCGTTTTCTTTTAAAACACATAGGTGCCCTTTCCCCCTAAATTACACGTTTTGGAATTTTGGGGGATGCCCGAAGGGCAGGGGGCAAAATCTCAGAATCATTTAAGGGGAACTTCTCTCCTCCTCTTTGCGTCATAAGAGCAATACTCACTCTAAGCATCCCGCTTTTGGATGCGACGCATAAGCATTCAGAGGTTTTTCCTGAATGCGACACTTTCTCTAGGAGGAGAAAATGAAAACCAAAAGGATCGCTTTTACTACGCTCTTAATCGCCGCTTTTTTGCTCGGTGCTTGTGGAAGTGCTGCCCCCACTGCAGAAGAAGCCCCTGCCGAAGAAAGACCTGCGGAAGAATCAGCTTCTGAGGAGTACGCCGCTCCTATGGAAGAACCCGCCGCAGAAGAAGCCCCTATTACCGAATATAGTTCAGGAGAAGCTGCTCCGAGTAGCGCACCAAGTTATTCTGACAGCAACCAACCGAAAAGCGAGCGCGATGACGAACCCACCGATATGTTTTTCGAGGGCTATGGTACAAATCCGATTATCGACACCGAAGATGACCATCTTTCCACATTCGCTCTCGATGTCGATACTGGCTCTTACACCATCATGCGCAACTATCTCAACGACGGAAATCTGCCCCCAGAAGATTCTGTACGCGTTGAAGAATATATCAATTATTTCGAGCAGGATTATCCGCAGCCATCTGCCCGCCAGGCTTTTAGCATCAACCTCGATGGCGCACCCTCGCCTTTTACCCAAACCGAACGCTACGAAATGATGCGCGTAGGCATTCAGGGCTACAATGTGGATCATTTTGACCGCAAAGATGTATCCTTGACCTTCGTCATTGATGTTTCAGGCTCAATGGATATGGATAACAGATTGGGATTGGTCAAACGTTCGCTCGAAATGCTCGTGGAGCAATTACGGAGGGGAGATCAGGTCAGTATTGTTGTTTATGGATCGAACGCTCGTGTCGTTCTTGACCCTACGCCTGCTACTGATAAAGGAGAAATTCTCTCGGCAATTTATGCTTTGCGCTCCGAAGGCTCAACAAACGCAGAAGCCGGTCTTAAGTTGGGATACAAAACCGCGATGCGTGCCTACGAAGCGGATAGCATTAACCGTGTCATTCTACTCTCAGATGGTGTTGCCAATGTTGGCAAAGTCGAAGCAAATGCCATTCTCGCAGAAGTGCAAGGCTACGTGGATGAGGGCATCACCCTCGCTACTTTCGGCTTCGGGATGGATAATTACAACGATACGCTCATGGAGCAATTTGCAGATAATGGCGATGGCTTTTATGCCTATATCGATGATACAGGTGAAGCCAAAAGACTTTTCGTGGATGATCTGACCAGCACTCTCCAGACAATTGCGATGGATGCAAAAGTCCAGGTTGATTTTAACCCTGACGTGGTCTCACGTTATCGCTTGGTTGGCTACGAAAATCGCGATATCGCGGATGATGATTTCCGTGACAACAGCGTAGACGCGGGTGAGATCGGCGCAGGCCATTCTGTGACCGCTTTATACGAAATAAAGCTTTATAGAGAAGCCTACGGCCGTGTGGCGACCGTTCACATGCGCTGGGAAGACCCCGATACCCGCCAGGTCGTAGAAATAGAAAAAGATATTTACACAGAAGATTTTGCCTACGATTTTCGCGAAGCTGACCCCTATTTCCAACGCGCGGTCGTAGTTGCGGAGTACGCCGAAGTCCTCGGCGATAGCTACTGGGCAGAAGACAGCGACCTCGACGATGTCTACGATGAAGCCCGCCGTCTCGAAGATTATTTTGATAGGGAAGACGCGATGGAAGAGTTCGTAGATTTAGTCAAACAGGCACGCAGAGAAATGCGCTGGTAATTCTCGGAAAGTAGAACGGAGCTCAAATAAAAAAGCGACCAATTATTTTGGTCGCTTTTTTATAACAAGAGTGGCAAACGCAGTGTCCTAAATACGACAGGGGCTTTCAACCAATCTTCTGATCCGATATTTTCCAAAATGTCTATAGCTTTTTCCCGTAAGGCATCATCTTGTTTTGCTTCAGCGAGTGTGAGAAGTGCGCCAGCTTCATTGAGTGGACGTGAGTGTTTTCTCGCCATTTCAAGGGCTTCTTCTGCATAGCGAATTCTATCTTCTGTATTATCTGTTGTTTCGCTTATAGCACGTAGCGTTAGTATTTTAAGCGAGGGTATATTTATTTTATTCGCATGTGTTAAAGCGCTCTTTGCATATTTAATGGCATCCTCTTGAAAGCCTAACCCCTCGAGTGCCCATGCAACTTTGGCTCTAACAACCCCTATTGCTATCTCTAATCTCTTTCCTTCAACACTTCTTAGGCTGCGTTTTAGACGCTGATAGGCTTCTTCAAAATCGCCCAGAAAAAGTTGCACATTGGCTATATTGCTGTTGGCTCGTTCTGTCTCGGTATGATTATTGGTTAGGATGCTAAGACTTAGATGTTGCTCTATGAGTGCTGTTGCCCGAGATAATTTGCCCCGGCTCAAGCTTACAACGCCCAGATCACCAGTTTGGATCGTTTGCCATTGTCGGGCGTTGACTTCTTCGGCCATTCTGATGCTTTTTTCCAGGATTTCTTCTGCTTTTTTATATTTTGCTGCACTCCAATAGACTAGCCCCATATCTCCCATCGAATCGATTTGAGAAGTTTGATCTCCCCAAAGCTGGAAGATTCTCCTTGCCTGAATATAGTGAGCAATCGATTTCTCATATTCACTTTTTGCCCAATAATTAGCCCCAAGACGACTATGAACTTGTGCCATTTTTAGGTCTTTCTTATCAAAAAGCTTTTCTGATAATTGATATGCATGCTGTGAGCTTTCCAATGCTTTTTCTATATGTCCGTGGCGCTGTAAAATATCGCTTTTTTTAAGAGAGAATTCGATATCAAGCTTTTGAGCAACATTTGGGGAAAGATGTTCCTTTTTTTCAGAGAGCGATTTTTCTAATTTTTCCAAAGCATTTAGCGGGTTTTGAATATGCCCTAAATATCTCTGTATTGTAAAAAGAAGCATTTCTGATTGAAATTCTATTTTAAATTTATGGTGTATACGCGCTATTTTTAAGATTTTTTGTGCAACAGCCAAAGCTTCCTCCCCCTTTCCTGTAGAGAGCAGCATCTCGGCTTGTTTGAGTTCTAACCAAATTTGATCGTCAATCTGATTTGCTTTTTGGGCAATGGTTGTCGTTTTGTTAAGAACGTGCATCCACTCTGTCCATTTTCCCCACCAGATGGGGAGCGGATGCAACGCGCGGACGAGGTTGATCAGTCTAAGATGTGTGGCGAGGTCTGGGTGCAGTAAGCCTTGCTCAAAAACCCTTAGCATACTTTCAAAATGATAAGAAAGAGTCTCTTTTTTGGCTTTATTCTTCTCAATGCGAATAATTAGGCGGTCAATTTGCTTTGGCAAAATATCTGCATAGGATGAGCGCCATTGAGCATTTTCTTTAGCCCAAGACGAAGAAGTGGCTGTATTTATCATACTTCCTTATCTTCCCACCCTCGCAAAATATCCGATTCTAAGAAGGTTGTCGTTAAGCGATGAATGCGATAGAGCGGTCTTTCAATGGAACCAGCAAACTCAACAAGAGAAAGCCTTTTAAGTTGCTGTAGCCCTTTTGCAAATTCTTCTTCGTTTAGCCCGTTCAAATCGCAAATCCAGTCGCGGTCTTCACCATCGGGAGAGATGTTGTGCATCGAGATCAGGAGATTTTTGCCTATATCATCAAGCAAGAGCCATGCTTGTCTGTAAATATAGATATACATATTTTGGGCACTTTCTTTGCCTTCACGTAATAGTTGGATGATCTCTTTCGCCGGGATATCGCCAAATTGCGCGGTAGCAAGTTTTAGGGCAAGAGGGATTCCGCCTGTGATCTGATAAAGGTCAGAGATGATTTCGTCCGACAGTGTTAATGAAAGTCCACAGCGGTCTAATTCTCCCATCACTAGTGCGCGGCTATTTTCAAGAGATAGCTCTGGCGTACGGAGTGTGTATAGATCGGAGTAGTGATGCAGGCTTTTTCGGCTTGTAAAAAACAACTTGGAGGGTTTTGTGAGTTTGAGCAATTCAGGGACGAGTATATCTACGTCTTCGAGTGTTTCAAGGTTGTCGATAACGATAAAAAGACTTTTATCGCGGGTTAGTGTCTTCAGCCCCTCTAATTTATCTTGCGTAGATAAACCTGCCAGATGATTTTGCCCAAGCTGCTGAGCGAGGCGGGCGACCACGTCATCGAGCGTATTTACAAAATTATTTATTGATGTTATTTCTCCAGAGGGTGACAGTTCCACTTGACGAGCGCTGATCCATGCGTAGCCATCAAAACATCCGTTTTTATAAACTTCTTCTGAGAGATATTTTGCAATAAGGGTTTTTCCAATACCACCAATACCCTCAATGCTAATGGCATAATGAGAATTTTCTTCTTTTACCCATCCAATTATTTTTGCGAGAACTTTTTCTATACCAACAGCTTGATTCTCTGCAAGGTTAGGAAAATGGCTTTTAAATTTCTTCTTAGAAAAAAAGGATATTTCCTTTTCGGAGGCTCTTTTTAGCTGAACGCTGAGTAATTCGAAGCCTTTTAGTAAATAGCGTCGCAGTGTGCGCTCAGAAACGCCGATATTTTTAGCCAATTCTTTTACTGTGTGTCTTTGAAGGGCAAAATAGCGAAAATAGATCAAGCTGAAATATTGTGCATTGGATGGTGCAGACTGGAAGAGTTTTCTTAACTCATGAAGTGCCCGCTCCTGATTTTGGCTTGATACCGCTTGAGAAAGAAGGTCGGGCAGATTTTTCTGGATGCGTTGATAGAGCATTTCTCGAAGAGATAGTTGTTGCTGCTCAAAGGTTTTTAATTCAATGGGTGAAAAATCCAGAGTAGCTAAATCTTCTGCACTAAAATCCCCTTTTTGCCACTTTTTGAGCAGGGTTTCAAGAAATTTTGGAGTGACCTTTTCTAAAATTATCATCTGTTTTATGGAGCGTGTCCGATTTTTGTCCGATATGTGGCGGAAAATATTATGTGAAAAATGCAACTTTCTCTATACTATGTACAGTTTGGGGTGCATAAGGGGGAACGAAGCAATTATATCGCAGTAGTAAGGGACTACTAAAGAAAAAAGCTACTTTTTAGTAGCTTTTTTTCTTGTCTTTAGTAATTAAGAAATTTCGGAAAAAATCACCCCAATCTTCCTCTCTCTTCTTCAACGATTTCCTTATCCAATTTTTTGAACAGCGGTTCTGGTTTGTTAAACGCCGCGCCAGGTTTTAGCTCGCTTACTTTCCATTGCTCACCTTCCACACCCTTATAGCGTAGAGCGGTATGCGTGCCGAGGTTATCTTCGATAGTTTCAACAAATTGCTCGCCAAAGAGCGGGTTTTCGTAGCCAAAGGTTTCATTCAGCTTTTCGCTGGTGAAGGGTAAAAATGGCGCAAAAATGGTTTTGAGCGAGTCAATTGCTTTTAGGGCAGTGTAGACCGATTTTGCAGCCTCTTCTCGGTCTACTTTGAGTTCTTTCCAGGGGGCGGAGGTGTCAAGATATTTGTTTACCTCGGTTGCCAGTCGCATTGCTTCGTTCAGCGCCGAGCGAATTTTGACGGCTTCGAGCAGATCGCCGACTGAATTAAATCCGGCTTCGATGGTGGCAAGTAATTCTACATCTGAGGGACGAAGGGTAGCGGTATCTACTTCAGGAATATGCCCTTCCCAATGTTTATAGCAGAAGGAAAGCACGCGATTGGCGAGATTGCCCCAATTGGCAACCAGTTCGTTATTGTTGTGCGCGACGAAAAATTCCCAATCCCAATCTGAATCTTTGGTTTCGGGCATATTGACGGTTAGGTAATAACGGAGCGCATCTGGGTCGTAACGTGTGAGAGCATCGCGTCCCCAAACTGCCCAATTGCGACTACCGCTGATCTTCTGTCCTTCGAGATTCATAAATTGATTGGCGGGCACATCGTGGGGGAGGGTGAGGAGCTTTTCTTCTCCCGTAAAAATCTTCATAAACTCTGTGCCTGCGCCCATCAATTCAGCGGGCCACAACGCGGTGTGGAAAAAGATGTTGTCCTTACCAATAAAATGGAGCTGACGCGCATCGGGATTTGTCCACCAGTCTTGCCAGGCATCGGGCGTGCCGTTGACTTGCGCCATTTCGATGGGCGAGGAGAGATAGCCGATGACCGCCTCGAACCAGACATAGAGACATTTGCCATCCCAGCCTTCAACGGGGACGGGGATACCCCAATCCAGATCGCGGGTGATGGGACGCGGGAGCAGCCCCTCGGCTTCGATCTTCCCGAGAGATTCACCCAAAACAGTATCACGCATATGCGCGGAACGCTCGCGCAAGAAACTTGCTACCTTCGGTTCAAGTTTGGAGAGGTCGAGATAAAAATGCTCTGTTTCACGCAACTCAAGCGAATCGCCGCTTTTTGCTTTGGGATTCTTCAATTTAGCTGGCTCTAGCACATTGCCGCAACTGTCGCATTGATCAGAGCGCGCGCCATCTTCGCCGCAAATATAGCAGGTGCCTTCAACGTAGCGGTCAGGCAAAAAGCGGCTTGCTTCGGGCGAGTACCACTGCATCGATTTTTTCGCGTAAAGATGACCGTTTTCTTTCAATGCAAGGAAAATGCTCTGCGAGACCTTGAAATGATTCTCTGTATGCGTGGTCGTGAACATATCGTAGCTAATGCCCATTTGCTGGAAAAGCTCCAGAAAACCCTCGTGAAAGCGTTTATAGACCTTTTCTGGCGTGCTGCCTTCATCTTCTGCGCGTAAGGTGACGGGCGTGCCGTGCGAATCCGTTCCGCTGACCATGGCCACATTTCGTCCTTTTAGACGATGATAACGAGCAATAATATCTCCCGATAAATGTGAGCCGGTGATATTCCCAACATGGATTTCAGCGTTGGCGTAGGGCCAGGCGATAGCAACAAGAATATTTTCTGTCATAATTTTCTCCGTTCAATAATTTCAATAAAAAAGGGCTGCCCATATTGCGGACAGCCCTCAAGAGTGTGTTTGCGTAAAATTAGCGCGCAACCTCCGTCACCGTCCGTATGGGACAGGGCATAGTCATAGGCATATTGCCTCGTGATTTTGTCGTGAAAAAGTTTGCGTTCATAAGTATTAGTTTACTATGGGCTAGGTTTTGGGGCAAGTTTAATCACTCAATAACTTCAATAACTCAGAAGGAGATGATGTGATCGCTGTTGCGCCCACGGTATGTGCCTTCATCTTCATCTTTTCGTCTACTTTATCGGTGTAGATGTAAATCGGGACATCTTCATCCAGCTCGCGAATTAGACTTGATAGCTCAAATCCGGCATGGCAATTAGGTGTTTCTTTGCCCTCTTGCCGACAAGTATCTGAGATTACGCAGTCGAAAGTGCCTAATTTGAAATGTTTCAGAGCATCTTCGGTGCTCAGTGCGGTTGAGACTTTAACTTCAGATTCTTTTAGAGAATCGATAATGAAGGCGTTGTTTTTGGGATGATCGTCTACCCACAGAATATCAGAAATATTGTCGTCGATATCCAGCGGTATATTCTTAGCCTCAGGTTTGCTTGCCGCTTTAGGAAGATCTTCTGCTCTTCGAATTTCTACCCTTTTCTCCTCGAAGGTGGTATTTTCTGTTGTTGGTATGTTGCTTTCTGTTTCTGTACCTTTGGGGTCGATTTGACGTTGCAGTTCATTAACGCGTGTTTGCAAATCCTTAATCATAACGCCTTGTTGCTTGCTGAACTCGTCCATGCTGAGTTCCATCTCACCAATCTTGACGGTGAATTTACGTCCACGGGCAGAAATGATGAGTGCTTCGACGCTTTTGCGGAAAGCGAAGACAATAACGATAACGATCAGGGGCCACAAAATTGTGGCGATGCTGCTGATGATAGCTGAGATTCCTTCCATATTATCCTCCTAAGGGGTTTGTTGTTTGCAGAAAAAATTACGACAGGCAGATGTTGATATAAGGGTAGCAAGTTGAATTTAGGTGTGAAGCGGTTCTTAATCCAATAAATCTTTTAGCCCAGCAAAGGGGGAGTGTTCTTCCTCAACCACATTTTCTTCTTCGGGAAGGTCTTTGTGCCCACAATCACCACGATTTAAGTTCGCACCGCAGGCTTGGCAAAGACCCTGACAGTCTGCTTTGCAGATCGGGTTGATGGGGATGTCTAGCAATGCTTCGTCTGCTATAGCTTCTCCCAGATCAATTTGTGCATTGGCGGGCAAAACAAGTTCATCTTCGTTGGCTTCCTGGCCTTCAAAAACATAGAGTTCAGTGATTTTCCATGTGAGAAAATAGGTGTAATCTTCCAAACAACGAACACAGTTGAGAGTTAAATTCCCTTCAAAATCCCCTTGTATGAGCAATCCTTCTTGTGTGCGGGTGGCATTAACAAGACCTTCAAGATTGTGCAGGGAGAAATCTTCTCTGAACTGAATTTTATCGTGCTTAAAGGGATATTCACGGCTGTAGCCTGGCGATTGATGCAGGAAAGAGCCAAGTTTGAGGATAAAAGGGTTTTTAAACATTGCGATTTGTTACGTATTGGGCGAGACTCTCAAGGGCAAGACGCTCTTCGCTTTGGGGTTGCCCATTAAGCGATTGCAAGGCGCGGGAGGCATATTCTTTTGCCTCGTTTAACGCAAGTTGAATTGCATTGCTTTGGCGGATGTTTTCTACCAAGATAGCCATTTCTTTTTCGTTGTGATAATGTCCATTAAGCAGGGATTTTACCTGCTTGTCATTAGGATATTGCTCTATATAATAGAGTGCGGGCAGAGTGATAAGCCCTTGCAAAAGATCGCTCCCGACTGGTTTGCCTACAGCAGCTTGGTCACCAGTGAAATCAAGAATATCGTCCACGATTTGAAAGGCGGTGCCAAGTTCCCGTCCGAAAATACGTGCTTTTTCGATAATTTCTGTATCTACGGGGCTAATAATGGCGGCACCATGTGTAGAAAGCTCAAAAAGAGAGCCGGTTTTGGCATAAATTCGTTCGTAATAATTTTCCCTGCTTGCCAAGCCACGCGCGTCGAACATTTGCGTTAACTCGCCGTTGACCATGATCGCGAGTGTTTCGGCAAATTCTTCCATCACGGTGAGAGAGCCGGTTTCAGCAGCTAGTTTTGCAGCACGGGCAAAGACAAAATCGCCAGTGAGCACTGTTGCAGCAGGAGTCCAGTTGGCGTTTAGCGTGTCGTTTCCACGCCGCATTAGCGAACCATCAATTAAATCGTCATGGACAAGAGTAGCGGTATGGAGCATTTCAATAGCAGCGGCGAGCGTTACCAGTTTTTCAGGATCTGCGCCGAGCATATTGCCTGTTAATAAAACCAACTTCGGACGAACGCGTTTGCCGCCTGCCGCGAGCAAATTATCCAGGGCTACGCGTAAATCGGGGTGTCGTTCATTCGCTTGGGCACGCATTCGTGCCTCTACTTTTTCTATATTTGCTTTAACCAAAGGTTTCGTGCTCAAAATATCACCAATTAAATAAGCGAGTGGCATTTGCAGTGGTAATTTCTGCAATTTCTCGCGTGCTTTTGCCGTGTATTTCGGCAATTTTTTCTGCTACAAAACGCACATAAGCGGGTTCATTCCGCTTTCCGCGCTTGGGCTGCGGGCTAAGAAAAGGTGCGTCTGTTTCGATAAGCAAGCTCTCTAACGGGAGAGATGCGATCATTTCTCTCCGCTGGGACATCTTCTTGAAAGTGATCGGGCCTGTCACGCCGATCATAAAACCGAGCGCGATGGCTTTTTTCGCTATCTCACCTGTGCCTGAGAAAGAATGTAGCACACCCAGGCATTTTGCAAGCGGATGCGCTCCTAACCTTAGGCTTGATACCCATTTCTCGAGCATCTCGAGTAGATCGGTAGCGCAATCACCTTCGGGCGCATCGTTTTTTTCGCGCAAGTGTAGCACAATTGGCAGATTAAGTTCCTCTGCAAGAGAAAGTTGCTCTTGCAATATCTCTTTTTGTACACTGTGCGGTGCGCGATCCCAATAATAATCGAGACCGATCTCGCCAATAGCTACCACCTTTGTCCCCTCTCTCTTTGGGAGAGGGGGGCGAGCCATCCTGCGAAGTTCATCTTTCGTACGCTCTGTCCACGTGAGCGCATCCGTGGGGTGGATGCCAACAGCCGCAAAAACGATAGGGTTAGACTCTGCCAATTTAACGGAAGCAAGACTCGTTTCAAGCGTGGTTCCGGGGACGAGGATACGTGTTAATCCTGCTTCTTTAGCGCGCGAGATAACATCATCTCGGTCTTCGTTAAATCTATCCCAATAAAGATGGGCGTGGGTGTCTGTAAGGTTCAAAATTTAAGGTTGCAAGTTATTTAATGCCTGCAATTTTTAGACCATCTTGCAAAATGGCTTCAACCTTGTCTGCGTGCATGGTTTCGCAATAAACGCGGATGATTGGCTCGGTGCCACTGAAACGGATCAGCAGCCAGCCGCCGTCTTCAAGACGGAATTGGTATCCGTCTACAGTAACGAGTTCTGTCACTTTCAAACCGCCGATGGTTTCGGGATTGGCTGAAAGAATATGGTCGATCTTCTCTTGTTTATCACCTTCAAAAGGCGTGTCAATGCGATTGTAGAAATGTTCGCCGCCAACTTTTTCAAAAAGGTCTGCGAGGAGTTCTGTGGGTTTCTTGCCGGTACGCACGAGGAGATCTAGCATGTAAAGACCAGCTAGAATACCATCGCGTTCGGGGACATTGCCACGGAAAGCGTATCCGCCAGATTCTTCGCCGCCAATGAGCGCATCGGTTTCAGTGAATTTCGGGGCAATATATTTGAAGCCTACGCCGGTTTCATGAACGGGAACATCATAAACCTTGCCCAATTTATTAAGCATGGTGGTAGTGGAGAGCGTTTTTACAATATCGCCGCGTTCACCGCGTACTTCGAGGAGATAGTAAGCAAGCAAACCATAGGCACGGAGTTGGTCAATAAATTCGCCGTTCTCGTTGCCAAAGCCGACACGGTCGGCATCGCCATCGTTGACGAGGAAAATATCGGCGTTATGATCTTTGGCAGCTTGCAAGCCGACATCCACATTTGGTGGAATTGGCTCAGGGCGTTTCATTTCAGGGAAGGATGGGTTGCGTTCATTGTGAATTTCGATTACTTTTGTTGCGCCGCCACTAAGCAATTTGCTAAACCAGCCCGCGCCGTTGCCCCACATCGCATCTACGAGAATGGTTAATCCCGCATCTTTGATCGGCTGTACATCGATCAACTCTTCAAGATGGGCAATATAATCAATGGTTGAGTCGAAGAGAACGATAGAGCCATCAGCTTTAGCATCATCAACATCTTTTATTTTTACATTGTCTATAGAATCAGGGATCAATGCTTCGATTTTTGCTAAGCCCTCAGGATCAATTGCGCCACCGTTTTCGTCGCGGACTTTGAATCCGTTGTCAGTGGGAGGGTTGTGAGAAGCTGTTACATTCACCGCGCCCACAGCATTTTTGGCGACAACAGAATAAGAGATAACGGGGGTGGGGGAAGCATCATCGGTCAAGTAAACTTTCAACCCATTTCCAGCCAAAACCTCGGCAACTGCTTCTGCAAAATGTTCTGAGCGGAAGCGTTTATCGTATCCAACGACGACCCATTTGCCGATATTCCCTTTTTCGATCAGGTAAGATGCGAACCCCTGCGAACAGCGACGTACGTTTTCAAAGGTATAGTCTTCGGCAACGTGCCCACGCCAGCCGTCAGTTCCAAACTTGATTTGATAAGGCATATTTTTTTCCTGTATTTTTGTTTCGTGACGAAAAGTATTATAACAGGTGCATACCGATGCGGGTATAATTTTAACCAGAGATAAATGAAAATAAATTCATATATTCAACATTATTGGTATACCTATGTCTAAGATCGTAGTAGCTATGTCTGGAGGGGTAGATTCATCCGTCGCAGCGGCGTTGCTCAAGGAGCAGGGCCATGAGGTGATAGGGATGATGCTTCGTCTTTGGTCGCAACCCGGCAAAGAGAGTGAGAATGCTTGCTGCACCCTCGAGTCTGTCTCATTGGCAGAACAGGTCGCGCGGCGATTTGACATCCCTTTTCACACGGTTGATGCAAAACAGCCCTTCCGTGATGTGGTCGTTGATTATTTCCTGTCAAGTTATCAGCAAGGCGAAACGCCAAATCCTTGCCTGATGTGTAACCGCCATATTCGCTGGGGTGTTTTGCGCGAGCATGCCCTTACGCTTGGCGCAGATTTCATTGCTTCTGGGCACTATGTGCGTCTAAATCGGAAAGATGATGGTGAAGTTCAGCTTTTACGTGGCGTAGATCGCGGCAAAGACCAAGCTTATGTTTTACATGTGCTGGATCAGATTCAGTTACGCCAATCCCTTTTCCCCGTTGGCGGATACCCAAAATCGGAGATTCGCGAACTCGCCCGTAAATTTAACTTGCCAGTTGCAGAAAAATCAGATAGCCAAGACTTATGTTTTCTCTCTGGTGGCGACTATAGAGATTTTCTGCGCAAATATGCCCCGCAGACAACCGTACAGGGAGAAATCGTCACGAGTGAAGGCAAGGTTTTAGGTAAACACAAAGGCTTGGCTTTTTACACTATTGGTCAACGTAAGGGATTGGGCATCGCCGCCCCAAATCCGCTATATGTTTTGAAGAAAGATGTTGCATCAAATCGGCTTATCGTTGGGGCGGCAGAAGAATTGGGAAGCAGCGAAATGCTTATCGGCAAAATTAATTGGATCAGCGGAAAAACGCCCGAGTATCCTTTTCGTGCCGAGGTCAAGATCCGTTATGCGGCAAGAGAGGCATGGGCAGAAATAACGCCCATCAACACCGCCCAAGCTGAAATCAAGTTCGATGCGCCGCAGCGCGATATCACACCCGGGCAAGCAGCCGTTTTTTATGATGGGGTAATTTGTCTCGGCGGCGGAATGATTCAACCATCAACTGGAGAATAAAAATGAGCCTTCCATCCCTTTTTCTTGCATTTTTAGTTGCTTCTTTGCTGGGCGCGCTTTATCATCTTTGGCGCGGCGGTGGACCAAAACACATCCTTTTTTACCTTGTTTTGGCATGGCTTGGTTTTTTCGCTGGGCACTTTTTAGCTTCATGGAAAAGTTGGTATATCTATCCTATAGGCGCGCTTAATTTGGGATTCGCCATTTTAGGTGCGCTGATTTTCCTTTTCGTGGGGGATTGGTTGGGGAAAATAGAAGACTAACGCAAGAAGCTGCTCCTTTCAAAAGAGCAGCTTCTTTTTTGAATTAAGGATTGATGACCACGGCCTGGCTGTGAAGATAGATGCTGCCTTCAAATTTTTCATCTGCCTGACGGATGACCAAACGTGCTTCAACTTGCTCGTCCACATCATACTCGATAGTAGTCTCGAACTCTTCCCTGCTCCCCGCCGCTAATGAAAGGGTGCGCGTCCCCAATGTTTTTCCCTCATCGTTGAGTAAATCTAAAACTACAGGATTGTCATTATAGGCTTGCATCTCGCCGATGATCGGCAATGTTCCGCCAAATATCTCTGTTTTAGATGTGGGGTAAAAGAAAGCCGCACGAGCATAAGGCGACATACCCGGGTTGAGATCATTACTCCCAACAGATAGCAGCAAAAGGTGAACACTTTCCGTTTCCAGAGGGCGATCAAGATCATCTTTGGTGCTGATCTGTAACCGTCCCAGTTCAGCGGCAGCGCGTGTTTCAAAAGGGATTTCGATGCTGACGTAGGCTCCTTCGGCAAGAACGCTTTCTCTTCGCAATATTTCGCGAGCCAATAAACGGCCATCCTCGCCTAATAATTCCACTTGAATGAGTCCATTTGCCCCGGGGCGGATATAGCTTTTTAGCACGATCGGTGAAACGACTTTAGACAATGTTCCCGGCGAAAGAACCTGGATGGCGGGGCGTGGTGCTTCAGGCAATGCTGTAGAAACACTGGTTGGCGCAGTTGTTGGAGGGAGAGTGGGCGTATTTGTTGGGGCAACAGTTGCTATTGGTAAAAGGGGAGCAGGCGTGGAGCTTGGGAGCGCAGCCATCGTTTCAGCAACGACCGTGTAGACATGATTTTCGGGAAGCGGCGTTGATGGGGAGACGCCCGCACGGTTACATCCAGTTAAAAAAAGGAGAGCGAGGAGCAAGGAGATTGTTTTTTTCATTAAAAGGAAAGCGTATTTCGCATTGTGTATTTTTTACGCAATACGAAATACGCAGTAGTTTCTTAAAGCCCGTAAATTTCGCTATATTTATTTTCAAGATAGCGCAGATAAGGCTCTGGCGTGATCTTGGAACCTGTCACTTTTTGAACGAGTTCCTGCGGTTCATATTTGCGTCCATAAATGTGGATATTGTCGCGCAGCCAACCGAGCAATGTGTCAAATTTCCCTTGACGGATCTGCTCGTCGAGATCAGAAATATCTTTGTTAAGTTTTTCCCAAAGTTGTACGGAAATCAGGTTACCAAGGGCATAAGTGGAGAAGTAGCCCAATCCGCCAAATGACCAGTGGATGTCTTGAAGTACGCCTTCTGCATCGTTGGAGGGGGTGATACCGAGATATTCTTCGAATTTTGTATTCCAAAGTTCGGGCAGGTCTTTTACTGCAACACTACCTTCGATCATGGCGATTTCCAACTCAAGGCGGAGCATAATGTGCATATTATAGGTTGCTTCATCGGCTTCTACGCGGATAAGGGATGGCTCAACTTTGTTGATGCCTTTGTAGAAATTGGGCAAGTTCACGTTACCCAACTGTGCGGGGAAACTTTCTTGCAAGCGAGGGTAAAAGTGTTCCCAGAAGGGCATTGACCTGCCGACAAGATTTTCCCACAGCCGAGATTGCGATTCATGTACGCCGAGCGATGCGCCGCCGTTGAGCGGAGTGCGTTCGTATTCTTGATTAACGCCCATTTCGTAAAGACCGTGTCCGGCTTCGTGCATCGTGCCAAAGAGCGCAGAAGGGAAGAAGTCTTCCATAAAACGGGTGGTGATGCGAACATCGTTGACACCAAAGGAAGTGGTAAAAGGATGCACCGATTTATCTTGTCTGCCGCGCTTCCAGTCAAAGCCAAATTTAGTGGCGACTTCTACGCCAAAATCCCATTGTTGCTTTTCGGGATAATTGACGTGCATAAAGCTGTCATCCACTTGTTTGGCATCGGCGATGGCTTTGAGCAATTCAACTTGTTTAGCACGCATGGTGCCGAAAATTTCCTGTACTTCAGCGGTTTTCATGCCCGGTTCAAATTCATCGAGCAAAGTGTCGTAGAGGTGATCTGCCGGCGGGAAGAAAGAGACATATTCTTTGCGCATCTCGACGATTTCTTCCAAATCTGCTTGGAAAATGGAGAAATCAGAAGCCTCGCGTGCCTTTGCCCAGGATTCATGCCCGCGTGCGGTTAATTTCGCGAATTTGGCTACATATTCTGAAGGGACTTTTGTTGCCTGGTCATAATCTTTTGTGGCAACTTTCAGATAACGCGCTTCATCCGAATCGGGGTCGGCATCGGCGAACTCAGCTTTTAGGTCGTTGAGCAAATTGCCAATTTCTTCAGAAGTGAATTTCTGGTGAGTCAAACTGCCCAGCGTGGCAAGTTGGTGTCCGCGTGCTTCTGCGCCGCCGGAGGGCATATAAGTTTGTTGATCCCAGCCTAAGACGGCTTGAGCGGCGTTTAAATCGGCAACTTCTGCGATAAGAGCTTTGAGCTTGGTGAATTTTTCAGACATTTAGAACTTCTCCTGTGAACTTAATACAATCCAATTGTAGGGGTAGTTTCTGGTGTTGGCGGTTCATGCGTTGGTGGAACTGCCGTCGGCGGTACATAAACAGGGCAACTGCCTGCTTCATCTCCTGTAAGTGTGAAACCGACAGACATCCTACAGGTATTGTCCACTTCAAAAAGGGCTTTGAGCGGATAGTATTTCGATAATCCCGGCAAAGGCGAGCCTGCCTCTGCGTGGGTGAAGTGGTCATTATAATCGTAGAAAGCAGGATTGAAAACGCCCTGATCTGTCCACGCGCCCCACATGAAAGTGTTGTCGTTGGCGATCAGTGAATGTTTAAAAGCTATTTGGATGAAATTTGGATTATGAGGGGATACCCGTGCCCAAGCAATATCCGGGTCTGGATTATTTCCCTGGTCGAAGAAGAGTAGGTCGTATCCGTTCCCCTTTTGGGGTGGGTCGGAGCTAACGGAAAAATCGTTCCCGACATCATTATTTGTGTCCTGCCAAACGCGCACGCCAACGGTCGACCAGGTAGCTTGTGGTTGCGACGCGAGAATCAGCCAGTCGCCGCGCCCGTCTACGTCCAGATCGAATTCGGCACCGTAATTCCCAAGCATCCCGCCGCTTTGGCGTACATTTGATGTTTCAATTTCTAAGTAGACCCACGTCGCACCGCGATCGAGTCGTGCGTATTTGATATCGAGATCGGGGTAATAAATATCCATCGTGATGGCGTTGAAGGGACGTTCGTAGAGATTTTTGTCAAAATTCTCCCCTCCATTTGCCGCACGCTGTGGGGCTGTGCTGGATGAATCTCTGTCCGTTATCCAGTTTTCGTAGAAACTTGGGGGTTCACCAGGTGTTGTGAGATGCACAATTGCCGGGGTCGCTGTGGCGGCATCCGCTGCGGGGACCAGGGTGGCGTTGGGCTGGGGTTGAGCAAGTGCGAGTGCGGTTTGTGTCTCCGCGACAGCGATCCGTATTTCAGCCTCGTGAAGTTGCGTCGCGTTCATATCTGGCGGCGCAGATGTTGTCATCCCAGGCATGGAGCAAGCAAGAATGAGAAAAAGCAGGGCTAAGAGGGCGGGGAGTTTGGTTTTCATTAGAAATCCTTTTTCTAGGGGATATCTACTTTATTATAGAAAAACGCTCTTCATCTTCAACTAGCCCATGCCTCCCAAAACTGATTTTGTAGAGGAGGAAATCGACTAAATTGCCTGATAAATTCCCCATGCGAATCATTTGCAAAACAAGCTGAATGGCATCTGCTTTCTCTTGCCCGTAATTTTCTACAAGGTTTTGCCAAATTTGGGGATCGGCTTGGGCGTTATTTTCTGCCCAATGCTGCGCGTAAGCTAGTGCCTGATATTCGTCTGGCGGCGTATCTTTAGGGATACGCCCTTCGAGTATTTCTGCCAATTCGGCTTCTGAGATGCCGCTTTTGAGCGATTCTTTGAGATGAAAATCGCGGCAATATCGACAGCCGTTCACTTCGGTTACCACCATCATAAGGCGTTCGCGGAACTCGTCAGAGATCATCTCTCGCATAGTTTTGCGGATAAATTTTCTTTGGCTGAAGATATAGCCAAAATCGCCAAAAAGTTCTTTGGGGTTACGATAGTATCGGCGTGTAAATTGAGTTTTATTCATTATTTGAAAACCTGTGTAGTGGATGATGTTGTTCTGTTCTGCAGTATTTTACCGCAGCTTAATGACATGCGGAGCTTGGGTGATGAGAATATCATGCTAACTAATTATTTCGATAATAAGCAGTTTTGTGCCCTGCCTCATCCTAACCTTTCCCCTTAGGGTGAAGGGTAAATTAAAGAGGGGGCTTTTTATGAAAAAATCAAGGCGAAAAGCTCTCTTTGTGATAAAGTTTTTGAGTAACCTACCTACTAAAGGACTCCCTATGAATTTTATATCAGTCGCTTTCTACTATATTTGGCAGCGAGCCGCAAAATACACCTTGCAATTATTTGGCTGGAACTTGGTTGCCGAATTGCCTCCTGTACAAAAATATCTCCTGATTGGCGCACATCACACATCTAATTGGGACTTTCCTCTCGCCTTGCTGATGATGGCTGGGCTAGGGCTTCGGCTACGCTGGATCGGTAAAGACGCGCTCTTTAAAGGACCGCAAGGATGGGTTATGCGCGGCCTTGGCGGAATTCCTGTTGAGCGCGGGGCGCGGAAAAACTTTGTTTCTCAGATCATTGATCTATACAAGGAACGTAAAAATATGGTCATTACAATTGCACCAGAAGGTACGCGACGTTCTTTGGATCACTGGAAAACAGGCTTCTATCATATTGCAGAAGGTGCGAAAATTCCTGTTGCGATGGGATTTATTGACTATTCACAGAAAGAACTTGGCGTGGGTGGATATTTTTACCCTACCGGAGATAAAGAAGCAGATTTGGGCGTTTTGCAAAACTTCTATGCAAGCGTTGTTGGTAAATATCCACAAGAGCAGGGAGAGATTCGCTTCTTGTCGTCAAAGAAAAAATAAAAGGAGAGTAGCTTTATGCCTAAAAAGAAGCCGTGGTGGCAAAGATTCTCTCGTTTTCTTTTACGCCTGATTGGTTGGGGTTTGGTCGAAGAGCTTCCCCCTTCAGAAAAATATATTCTTGTTGGCGCACATCACACCTCTAATTGGGATTGGGCGATCGGTTTCTTGATGATGGCTAGTTTAGGGTTAAAGCCGCGTTGGGTGGGCAAAGATTCTCTTTTTCGTGGTATCGCAGGCCCTATTATGCGTTGTCTAGGTGGAATCTCTGTTGTGCGTGGCGCCAAGAAGAATTTCGTTGGTCAAATAGTCGATGTATATAATGATAGCAAAGCTTTAGTAATTGCTCTTGCACCAGAAGGTACACGAAAACACGTCGATCATTGGAAAACAGGCTTCTATCATATTGCGAAAGGCGCGAAGGTTTCAATAGCAATGGCTTTTCTTGACTATTCAAAGAAAGTCTGTGGTATTGGCGGGCATTTTCTCCCTTCTGAAAACCTGAAATCCGATATGCAGATCCTGAAAGAATTTTACGAAGATGTTGTTGGGAAATTCCCAGAAAATCAAGGTATTGTTCGTCTTGAAGCCTAAAAAACGAAATCCCCGCATTTTCGCGGGGATTTCGTTTTAGCCAAGTTTTGCGCGTAATTCTGCTGTCGAAGGTTCTATCAATTTATCGCCATCGGGGAAAATAATGGTTGGTACAACGCGTGCACCATCGTTAACTTGCATCACAAAGTCGCGCCCCTTTTCATCCGCTTCAATGTCAACGTCAATATAGTCGATCTTTTTCTTATTCAAAAATTTTTTTGCACGTGTGCAGTCCGAGCACCAGGTTGTGCTATACATTACGATGGTTGAAGGTTCTTTTATATATAGATCAGACATTTTCTTCTCCTGAATTCGAAATTTTTATAATTGTATCCTGAAAAAAGAGTGGTTCAACGACCAAGCCAAGATTCTTATATAATTCTGGCGGAACGCTGATATCTGCCAGATAAAGATCACCCACTACTTCTTTTGCAGATTTAGTAATAAGCCCCACCTTTGGGAGGGCTAAAGTCAGCGTGTTTCGCGCGTGGATACAAGGCTTGCCCGGTGTCCCCGAACTTGTATCTAGTCCTGAAGGTGCGTCCAGTGACAAAATCGGCTTGCCTGAAGCGTTGGCTTTTTCAATAAATTTTGCCACGCCTGCGCGGGGGTTGCCCTTTAAACCGTACCCGATCATCGCATCGATAATCAAATTGGCATCGACCAAGTTGAAATCAGGTTCGTTCCCTAATCCCATTTTTGCGAGAATCTCCCATTGTTGTGCAGGAATCTCTTTAAGCGGTCTATCTCCCACACGTATCAAATGCACATCTGCGCCACGGTTATGAAGGTGACGAGCAGCGACCATCCCGCCGCCGCCGTTATTTCCGGCTCCGCAAAGAATGGCTACGCTTTTTCCTGTGCCTCTTTCTTTTAGCATTCGCAACGCCATCTCTGCCAGGTTTCTGCCAGCATTTTCCATCATGCGTAAAAGGCTGATGCCGTAAACTTCGATCATCAGACGATCAACTTCGATCATTTGGGCGGTAGTGAGAGCAGGGAATTTCATGTTTTTTTGCATAATCATAGGTTTTGACAACTTCTTCTTCAAAAATCTTACCTTTGGGGGAGGGAATATTTCAATACATGTCTTGCTATTTTTTTTTAACATAGTATCATTTAATTGGATGTGTTTAGGGAGTGTTTTGTAAATGAGCTATGACGACTGATATATTTTCGTTCTATTTGCGGGTGTGGCATTTTTGTGCGATACCTGTTTTTATTTACACGTTTACGCGAAACAAGGTAGAATAAGTCTTATTTGTTTTTGTTATGCAGACAGGAGGTTTATATAATGGAAATTAATCTATATTTGCAAACTTTAAAACGAGGGTGGTGGATCGTTGTCCTAACAATGCTTATTGCTTTGAATGGTGCATTGCTCTTTTCATATTTAACGCCACCTATTTACGAGGCTACGGCTCGTTTTGTAGTTAGCCCTAATGCTGAGGTATACGATAGCTCTTGGGATGTAGTTTCGAGCCTTGATACTTTGGATCGTCGCTCAATCATCAATACTTACAAAGAGCTTTTGGCAAGCTCTTCCGTTTATGGGAATAATGTTGAAATTCAAAAAATGGGTCTTGATGCAATTGAGGGGAATTATGTTATTACTACCGTGGTTATTCCCGACACAAATATTCTAAAGCTTACAGTTACCGGGCCAGACCCAGAGATTGCTTTGACAATTACAGAAGCTATTGGTGTGCAAGCTTTGGAATATGTTAATGAACTATACCCTGTTTATCATTTTACGATTTTCAATGAAGCTGTACTTCAGCCAGAGCCAATTTATCCGCTCCCTCTGCAAAATGCAGGTCTTGCTTTGCTTATAGGCGGCATTGTTGGGTTGAGTTTGGCATTTGCTCGTGAACAGATGGCAACGACTTTTGAAAAATTGCGAGAGCGCTCCATTATTGATAGTGTGTCTTCTGCCTATACACGTGAGTTTTTTGTGCGTCGTGTGCGCGAGGAAATTGCACAGGATACAAAGTCTATGCTTTCTTTAGTCTTTATTAATCTTCGAGGGTTGGAAGATGTCTCTGGCGCCTTGCCTCAGGTAATTTATGATCGAGTTTTGCGTTCTATTACGAAAATTCTTATTCGAGAGTTGCGAGGGCGCGATATTGTTGCGCGTTGGAATGGGAGCCAGTTAGCTATTCTTCTTCCCTCTACGCCAGGCATCGCGGTCGAAAATACTTTTAGGCGAATACAAGGTTATTTGGGTGAACCAATTCCGGTTAATGAATCTGGTGATATGGTGGTTAATCCTGACCCCTGTATTGGTATTGTTGAGCGAAATCAGTTTGAAAACAGCGAAGGCGTGATAGAGAGAGCAGAAATGGCAATGGAAAAAGCCTCTGCATTCAAAACAGCTGCTGTAGTTTTCCTGTCTAGCCCCTTTGTTGTGGAAGGCAGTGAAGAATTAGCGTGAAATTATTCTTAGAAAGGAGTAGGCAATGATGAAAAAAATACCAGTGGTTTTTATAATGGCGGCAATCCTTTTGCTTAGTTCAATAGGTAGTTCTGTTGCGGTTCAGGCACAAGTTTCGCAGGCAGAAAAAAGCACCATGACATTTGATGAACTGGGTTATATTGAAAAATTGTTGATGGGTCCTTTTGATGTTACGACTATGTATTTTAGCCTTCCCGTTACGTGGGATCTAGTAGAAGGAGGTACGATTTCTTTAACTTACACTCATTTTTTGAGTGGAGGTGGCGAAGCTCCTCATCTTGATAATAACCCAAATTGGATTGGCGGTAGTTTACTGGTTTTTTATAACGGTCAACTGGTAGATACGATCCTTCTGGATGGTGTAGGGCAAAAGACCAAAGTAATTGCAATAGATGAAGATGCTTATCGCACAAACTCTGACGATGGTCGTTCTGATATTCGTTTATTCCTTGATGCAAGCACAACTTGTGATTATGAGGTTGTCCAGTCTTCTGTCATTGTTCACGGTGCTTCTTTTGTTGATTTTGCCTATGATTTGGTGCGACCTCCGGTAGATTTATCTCTCTTCCCTCGTCCTATTTACCAGCCTAGTTCCTTTTCTCCGAATAAAGCGACGATAGTAATTCCGGATTCTCCAACCGATGCCGAGTTGGAAGCTGCTTTGTCAGTTAGCGCAGGAATAGGCTCTGTTTCAGAGGGGAATTTATCATTAACTGTAATTCAGGCTAAAGACCTTACAGAGACGATCCAACGAGAAAATCATATAATCTTTGTTGGTTTGGCACAAAAATTTCCGCAACTTTCGGGCATTACCTTGCCAGCCAAGATCACATCACAAGGGGTGGATGTGGCCTTTGCTGAAGAAGATGATGGTTTTGTTCAGGTTGCTCAATCGCCTTGGGACCAAGGCCACGTTATCTACGTAGTAAGTGGAAACACAGAACCGGCTCTCGTAAAGGCAGCACAGGCGTTTAGCACGGGCAAACTGATTGTGAGCGGGCGTAAAGACCTTTCGATCATTGCTGCAACATCTCCGGTTGTAGAGCATGAAGTCGTCAACGAAGATTTCACCCTTGGAGATTTAGGCTATGAGTCTTTTACGCTCGGCGGCTTTGAAGGGAACTATGCAGATTTCAGTTTTTATGTCTCAGCAGATCAGGTTTTGGCAGAAGATGCCTATATAGAACTGCTTACTTCACATTCAGGGTTGTTAGATGCTGAGCGGGCTGGTATGACTGTTTTGCTGAATGATGAGATTGTCGGAGGGATTGGCTTCCTGGGAGAAGGGAATGAAATTTCTTCTGAGAAGCTTGAGATTTTGCCTAAAGTATTGCGTCGTGGGAAAAATAACCTGGTTATGTTCTCTGATTTGTTTCCCTTCGATAATTGTTTTGCCCCCGAGATAACAAGTACCTGGGTTAATGTGAGTGAAGATTCAACTTTTCATTTACCTATTTCTTCAACCTCATATCAAATTGGCAATCGCCTGGATTTGAACAATTACCCTAATATATTTTTAGAGGGTGAGACTCTTGAAGATTTGGCAGTTATCGTAGCAAAAGATGACTTTGTTTCCTGGGAGAGTGCTTTTCAAATAGTAAACGAGCTTGGAGCCATCTCCTCTCTTTCTATGGCGAACCTGAAAGTTGCTTATGCTGATGAAGTCCCCGAAGAAATACTTACTGAGAAGAACTTGCTAGTTCTCGGAAAAGCAAGTACATTGCCGATTATCTCTGATTTGAATAGCTTTTTGCCCGCACCATTTACTGAAGGTAGCGACGAAGCCGTACAACCAACCTTCTTGGTTAACTATCGGGTTTTGCCCGAAACAAGTGTGGGCTATCTGCAACTTTTGCCTTCGCCGTGGAATGCAGATAAAGTAATCTTGACAGTGATGGGAAACGTTGATGCAGGCATTCCTTTGGCAGCAGATGCTTTGTCAACAGATAATTTGCGTTCTCAATTGCTTGGTAATTTCTCGATTCTGTATGGTACGCAGGTTTTAGCGACAGATACGCGTTTGGGTCCAAGCAAAGAAGGATTGGTTGCTGAATTGCCTGCTGAAGCTATCACTGTTTCAGATGCCGAAGCACCCTCTGCTGAGGAAAGTGCAGCGAGCGAAGATGTTAATTCAAGAACAGAAGTGGAGGGCACGCCAAAGTGGATTGTCCCGGTCTTTGTTTTCTCCTCACTTATTATCATCCTCCTGCTAGTATTTGTACTTCGACGTGAATCTGCAACTCGAATAGGAGATGAGAAGGAAGCTGAAGAAGACAGGCAGGAAGAGTTGCCAGAGTAGAAAAAAATAGGTAGCGCTTCAGTTCAAGAGATGTTATTACACTCTTGGGCATTTGCGCGAACGATGCGTAGCACTCCCTCTATGAGAGGGAGTGCTACGCATGTAATTTGTCCTTTTCTTTCAGATATAGAAATAATGAATGCTCTGCTAATGGCAGGGCATTCTCTTAATTTTTTGGAATTGGGAAGACAGAATTGTACGAGATATAAATGATTTGTCCATAAGGCGAAAAGCACTTCTGCTCTAGCTCGGATATGAAGTTTCGTGTATATTTATTTTTACCCCTTGATAATTTGTAGAGCGCTAGTTTTTAGAGAAAAAGGGTATACCATTGTCTATAGCGGGAGGCGTTTATGCTAGCTTTACTCTTTTGGTTTGCGGTTATTTTTGTTCTTTATGCTTATGCCGGGTATCCGGCGCTGATTGTTTTTCTAGCAAAACTTAAAGGAGAAGAAAACTTTTCTCCTGATTTTTTGCCAGAAGTTACTTTGCTGATCCCTGCATATAACGAAGAGGATTTCATTGCTAAAAAGCTCGAAAACTCTCTAACATTGAATTATCCAACTGAGAAGCTCCAGATTTTGGTTGCAGCAGATGGTTCTTCAGACAGGACGCCAGATATTGTGCGCGAATTTTTGGATCGAGGCGTGGAGTTGGCATATATCCCGGAGCGGGGAGGGAAGATGGCTGCTATCAATCGGGCGATCCAAAGTGCAAGAGGGGAGATCGTCGTTTTTTCGGATGCAAATAATATCTATGAAGCTCAATCTATTCGTGTTTTAACGGCACCATTTTCGGATGTAGAAGTTGGCTCAACAACCGGAGCCAAGTTAATTATCCAGGATGGGAGACGTTTGAGCGCAGCAGAGGGGCTGTACTGGCATTACGAGTCCCGTATCAAATTTTCTGAGAGTATTGTCGGATCCTGCACAAGCGCAGTTGGTGAAATGCTCGCTGTACGACGAGCGCTTTTTCTTTCGCCGCCGAAAAATATCGTCAACGACGACCATTATATTGTGCTCGATTTGATGAGACGTGGTTATAGAAATGTTTATACGCCCGATGCGCGTTCATTTGAGTATACCTCTCTTTCTGCTGCTGACGAGGTTGTGCGCCGTGCGCGAATGAATGCTGGTTTATTTCAGACCATTTCATTGTCTCGAAAACTGCTCCCCTGGAAGCGCCCTCTTTGGCTTTGGCAGCTTTTTTCGCATAAATACTCACGTGCTTTTGTTCCAATGGCGATGGCATTGGCTTTTTTGAGCAATCTTTTAGCAGTCATTTTCCCTGTGCAAGGCAGCGAAAACCTGTTCTGGGCATTGGCTGCACCTTATGCACAGATTTTCTTTGGGACGCAACTTATTTTCTACGCTCTGGCGTGGATCGGACGCATTTTCAAAACGGGCGGGGCTATTGGTAAATTACTTTATTTGCCCACCTTTCTTGTTAATTCTAATTTGGCAGTCCTTTCGGGTTTATATGACTTTATAAAAGGCGAAGAATCGCATATTTGGCAGCGCGTGCGACGCGGTGGAGCAGAAAATTGATGAGCGTGCCACGCCGAAAATCAGATATGCCTTTGGAAATACTGCATCGTATTGGTCTTTTTCGTGTTTTCCAGTTGCTAAATTCGCGTAGTTTGACGGTCTTGAATTACCACCGTATTGCCGACCCCGAAAAGGACGGTTTCGATACCTTTAGGCCTAATATCAGTGCCACGCCAGAGAATTTTGCCCACCAAATGGATTATATGCGCCAAAATTTCAATGTTATTTCCGAGGCAGAACTTCTTGCATGGTTGCGTGGCGAGCAAGGTCTGCCGCCCCGCGCGGCGATGATCACCTTCGATGATGGCTATCAGGATAATTGGGCAAATGCCTACCCCATCTTAAGAGCACGCAATTTGCCTGCCATTATTTTTCTCACGACCAACTATATTGAGAAAAACACACCTTTTTATTGGGATACCCTCGCATACGTTTTTCGGCATACAAAGAAAGACCATGCTGATCTCCCCTTGATTGGTGAACAAAGTTGGCAAAATGATCATGAAATGGAGCAAGTTATGCTCATGTGGGCAGAGGCTGCGAAATTATTGCCAGAATCTGAAAAAGAGAAAGCCTTGCAAAGAATCCCCGAAATTCTCGATGTTCTCATCCCCGAGAATGCTTTTCAAGGTTTGCACCTTAGTTGGGATCAAGTGCGCGAGATGGCGCAAAATGGCATTGAAATGGGTTCGCACACCATCTCCCATCCTATTCTGACACGCATTTCTATAGAGCAGGTTAAAGAAGAGCTGGTGGAGTCGAAAAAGCGAATTGAAGCTGAGATTGGGATGCCCGTAAAAAGTTTTGCCTACCCTAACGGAGGTGTAGCCGATTTCACACCCCGGATAAGCGGCTTGCTTCGCGAAAGTGGATATCACCTGGCTTTTTCGTTGATACCTGGCCCCACCTCCTTTGCTACCGTTAAAGAAAACCCCTATGCCATCCGACGCATCTTCCTGCTCCACGCCGATAGTTTTTCGCGCTTTGTCGGCAAGATGACAGGGTTAGCACGCTTCTTTGCCTAAAAACTGGAGGAACTACCAATGTCTCAAGAAAAAAAACGCTGGATTATTCCAATAGGATTACTTCTCTTTAGTATTTTCTTGTGGATAACCTGGCTTGTTGCTAATCCTACTGCGATTATGCTGTGGTATACCTCCTCCGCTTTTGGGGCTGATGGTATGCTTGCAGGGATGCCAGTGCAGAAATTCTTTTTAGAAATGCATCAAGTTTTGCAGATTCTTGCGATAATTAGTATTGTTGTTAGCTTGCTAACAATTCTGGCAACGAAATATCGTCCAGATTACCAGCTTCTTACGACGGTTTTTGCTGTTGCTACGATATTTTACGCTTTTAGCGCAATCCCGTGGATCAAAGAACAATCAGGGGCACCACATTACGTTTATTTGGCTGATGCTTTTGCGCATGGGCGACTTGCTCTTGAGAGCGAACCGGTAGGTTCAGCCGATAATGATTGGACATTCTACAACGGCGAATGGACGGTGTCTTTCCCACCAACACCGGCGATTTTGATGGTGCCTTTTGTAGCTATTTGGGGGAAAAACTTTAACGACGTTATATTCACTCTTCTACTTGCTGCGTTCAATGTCGCGCTAATTTACCAACTCTTTGGAAAAATCTATTTTCAGGAAGAAAAAACTTTGCCAGAGCCTGCTCGTTTGCTACTAGCGATTGCTTTTGGCGTTGGCACTGCTCATTGGTGGCTTGCGATAAGTGGAAATGTTTGGTACACAGCTCATATTGTTGCAACAACTTTTCTTCTGGCTGCATTATTTGAAACCTTTGGTAAAAGGCGTTTATGGATAATAATGCTTTTTGTTGGTTTCGCAGCACTGGCACGTCCCCCCATTGTTTTTTCTTTACCCGTTTTCCTGTGGTTCTTGCGTAAAGAATATACATGGAAAAAAATGATTGTTGAAATGTTGCCACTTGCTTTTCTGGCTTTGTCCATGGCGATATACAATTTCCTTCGCTATGACAATCCTCTTGAAATAGGCTATCATTATATGCAAATAGAAGGGGTACTCGCAGAAAACCTTGTTAAATATGGCTCCTTTAATTTGGTGTATTTGAAAACAAATCTATATCATGCTTTTCTTAATGCACCTCTTTGGCAAACTTATTTCCCCTATATGTTTGTAGATGGCTTGGGCTTGAGCATTTTTATTTCTACTCCTTTGGTACTCTATGCTTTCTTTGCCCCCTGGCGAGAAAAAAACACTCAGATGATGGGTGTGGCAGCTCTTTTGGTAGCTCTCCCTGATTTGCTATATTACAATACAGGATATTTCCAAGTCAGTTATCGTTATGCACTCGACTTTCTCCCTTTTCTTTTTGTGCTTATCGCATTATCTTGGCGTGGGCGTACTCCTCGTCTTGGTGTATTGCTGACAGGTCTGTCTGTTCTGATGGGGTTTTTTACATGGCTAAGTCTCACCTCTTATCTATGAGGTTTTTCTGCAAAGAGATTTATTATAAGTAGAAGAAGGACCTAAAAAGTAGCCTCTTTTTAATCCGCAGTTTTTATTCAAGAGAAATTCAGAGAGAAATATGTCTAATACAGAAAAAACAATCGTTAGGAAACAAATGCGAAATGATCTTATTCTTATTGTTGGGGTTGCTCTCATTTTAAGATTATTTCTCTTGCTAAATAATTTATCTCTCCCTATCAAGTATTATGTTGACCCAGATGCCTATGATTACGAGATTGCTGCTCATAACCTCCTTCAAGGGCATGGTTTTTCCGGTGATCTTGAACCACCGTATTCACCCGATGTTTTTCGCACGCCAACTTATCCCATCTTTATTTCAGGCATCTATGCTATCAGCGGAAACTCGGAAGCGGTTGTTATTTTTATACAATTGATCTTTGGTAGTGTAATTGCCGGGCTGCTCTATTCTTTACTGCTTTTTTTAGGATTCTCTCGTCAAAAAGGGATAATCGCTGGGCTTTTATTTGCTGCAGACCCACTCACTATTTTAAATGCAAATTTATTGATGAGCGAAACACTCTTTTCTTTTTTGATTGTTGCGGCTCTTTTTGTTCTTTTTGCTTATTGGCATTCTGAAAGAATGCGCTGGCTCTTACTCGCTTCGTTCCTCTTTGGCATTGCCGCTTTGGCGCGTCCGATTGGGCAGTTTTTGCCTTTAGTTCTATTACCTCTTTTTCTTTTAGCTGCAAAAACAGGCACAGCCTGGAAAGCATTTTGGAGATGGGGTGTATTATTTTTGCTGAGTTCTATTTTAATCTATTCTTGGGCTTATCGGAATTATCAAGTTGCCGAAAACTTTACTCTTTCAATTGTTGGTGATTATAACTTGGCATATTATCGTGGGCGCGCTGTACTTGAAGAAGCAGAAGGACTTAATTGCGTAAAACGGTGAAAACGCACACCTTAAACGGTTGATGTCGCACAGTCAGCGGAGGAGAGAAGACTGGCGAAGGAATTGTACTCTAAGTGTTCGG
>Ga0233446_1000595_pt1 | contig 35300 bp, 30 predicted proteins | sample SI_124_October20_4_FD_182780 | JGI IMG/M metagenome (GOLD analysis project Ga0233446, IMG submission 182780) | Seawater microbial communities from Saanich Inlet, British Columbia, Canada - SI_124_October2016_120_MG | ecosystem: Environmental > Aquatic > Marine > Inlet | place: Canada: British...
GTTTGTACTTCTTACTACAGGCTTTATAGTCTGCAGTATTAAGCTCTACGCAAAGGACCTCGTAAGGCCCTTCTCCTGAGATCTCACTCTCAGTGCCAATTGTTTCAGCAAACCACTTGTCATATTTTTGGGCATCCCCAAGTGTTTCAAACTCAAAGCATACGTGCATCATTCCCCCTTTGATTTGTGTTCTGCTCACATTGCTACGCACGCGAAGAATGCCACTACCATTGCTGGATGGCCTACTGTAGCCAGCGTGTAGAGGAATAGGGCAAAAGCAATAATGATGGCAAGAATAACACAAAGGATTGCTAGTCCTTTCCACACCATTCGATTGTCAGTCATAGTTATACCTTTCTGTTTAACCTACCAATTGATAAGCCTTTTTAACACTTGTTAATAAGCCTTTTTAACACTTGTCTAAACAGGAACCGCCTCCCCTCATACAACCCAAGAGCTGTACAAGGGGAGGAGTGGTTCCTTTACTTCACGACGACCTCCTTCTTAGGTCGCCTCTTAGGAGGCAACTCCCCCTTTGGCTTCGCCTCTTGCAAGGCGATCTCTTGAGCAATGTCCTCCTCTTGGGCTACGATTTCTCGAGCCCATTTGAGCCGGGATTCCCGGATTATCTGCCCTGTCCAAGTCGCTCCCTCCCCATCTTCTGGGGAGTATGTATGAACTTTTTCCCTCCATTCAAAGTGACCCTGTAAACACCTTACAAGGTCTGCAAGGAATACCGTCGATCTGTCATGGGAGGTCATCACAACCTCCCCTTCATGATCGACGGTTACGACTCGCCCGCTGCGAGTTTTCCCCTTATACAGGGGCTCAAATGCGAGAGGGCCCGCGTTTGAGATTTCAATTATCTCCCTGCCCATTAAGAATGGGCAAGAGGTGATTTGGTCAACTGTCTTAATGTCTGTCTGTAGCGTGTAAGTAAACATTATTCATGTTCCTTTTAATTTATAGCCTCATAACATATAAGGCTAAGTTATTGCATGCCTCTTAGGCATGACACTTACCTGACACTTTGTCAGGCAGTAGTGCTACCGGATAGATAACCCCGTGCTTTTTAACACCCAGCTAAATCCGGTAGTAACAAATAGGCTAGAGGTAACCCAAATGAATGGATTACCCCTAACCAATGCAGCTAGCGCATCATCGCCGCTAGTGTAGCCTTGATGCCTTCAGCGCCAGGTGACGTCTCAGGACGCCGCAAGTAGAAGAACATCTTTTGCTTAGACGGGTCCGCGATCTGCGGTTCGGGGCCGCCTTTGCAGACGTATTCGCCTTCACGAAGTCCGTCAGGCGCATCTGCATCGCAAAGGTCTGCCATAGCAAGCACCACATCGCGTGACATGGTGAGAGGCAATGCGCAAGATTCCTCTTCAGTAAGACCGTTGATGCTGAAGGCCGTAGTAGACCTGGCACCAGTGTTAATCTTTTGATTGTTAACAACGACGGTTTCATCAACTTGAAATAGACGCATGAGTGACTCCTGTGGATTTGTATATAGCAAGACGTTGTGCCTCGCCCAAAAAAGCAGGGGCTCCCGTAGCATGAACACGCACCACGGTTTCAACGCATTAAGTGATCAACTACCTAGAGTCCTGAACAAAACGAAACTGTTTGCCAACGAAAAAGCAAGGGGTGCGGGTGAAATGCGAAGGGGGTAGGGTCGTGTATTATCATCCTCACCCATTCTCCTGTATTTTTTCCCCCAAATTCCCCCTTCTTCCCCACAGTACCCAGTACAGCGCCTTTTAACGCCCCTTAGAGCGTGTTTAAGCGATGCTAGAAGGATTCCCCAACGGTTGTATCACTTTGTGTGTTACAGTGGTAGGGAGGGTTATTGCGAGTGTGCAAATTTTTTGTTATATTTTTATAGTTAAAAAGTTGGTTAAAACTTGGAGGCATGTATGGGTAGGTTTGACAGTATGCCTGGCCTTGGTAATACAGGGCAATACACTGATTGGGACGCTCAGCGGCGTAAAGAGCAGGCTTCTTATGATCAGCAGATAGCGAATGAGGATGCTCGTAACGGTGCTTTGCGGGCTTGGGAAGGGCACAGTATGGTTGCTCCTAAGAGCCGCTTTGACGAGGGTATGGAAGGGACGTTAGAGGATGTGGCTTTTAGCAGCGCTTTGGGGACGTTAGGCAGGCTTGCTAAGCGGAGTGGCAAGGTGGGCCGTTCAGTGGGCGGTGCAGACAATTATTTTGATAATATGGGGCGGTATAATCCTTCATTGGAAGAATTGGATACTATGGGGCGGTTGTCTCAGCGGGCGGAAACGGCTGCTAAGAACGGCAATTGGAGTGCGGAGCGCTATAAAAATATTTTAGATGACGCTGCTAATGACTTGTCTGACTTTCATCAAGGGCGTGGTGTAGACTTATATCGTCCAGAGATGTACCCCAGGGACGGTTCTCACCGTGCGGCTACTGCTTACCGAGAGGCGTTTCCTTTGAAGCAGCAATGGCAGAAGGATATAGGGCGTTTAAGGGCGCTTCAAAAGAAGTACCCTACACCTGGTCTTACATGGGGTTTGAAGAGAGTCGATGAAGCGCTTCACATGGCCCGTAAGACGATGAGTAAGCAGAGCAAGGGGCTGACTACTGCTGAGGAGACAGCCGCTGCCTGGAAGAACTATCGTCAAGTTGTTGAAGAGACGCTGAACCATAGGGGTTCTAAGAGTAAGATGCGTCGAAAAGACTCTATGGCCTCTTTGCGGGGAGGGAAAGCTGAGCGGTTCCGCCCGGAGCCTCCGGTACGCGATACCGAGATGGATAGGATGCTTGATCCAGTCGCTGGCGACAAAGAGCTCTTGAAGGGGTACACCAACAAGCCTGTTACGCCTGAAGATCTTACGCTTCACGCAGACAGGGAGCTTGCTGCTAATCAGGACTACTTTTTTAGGACGGCTGAGCACCATGCTGGGGCGGATATCCAAAAGTTTCTTGACGAGGCGCAGGACTTAGTAGGTGGAGCGCCTAGTGAAGAGGATATGATGGCTTTTTGGAGTAGGAAGAACCTGAAGAAAGCTAATCTAGCGGACAAGAAAAGTGCTGCTGCTAGGTTTAAGGAGCTTGAATCGGACGTTGCTAGGATTGATAATGGGAGTTTGACTCCTAAAAACATGAAGACTAAGCGCGAATGGGAGGCTTGGGAGTTCGTTCAAGACAGGGATGCCTCATTAGGTACTCTTGGGAGATTCCGCTAATGCCATTGTATGACTACAGGTGTGAGTGCGGGGAAGTGCGTGAGGTATTACACGGGATGTCTGATATATCAAGGGTGGAGTGCTTAGAGTGCGGTGGGGTTATGTCTAAGTGCATAGGCCCATCCCCCTTGATATTTAAGGGAGACGGGTTCTATGAGACGGATTATAAGCGGGTTAGCGGTAACGGTACTCGAAGCTCTGATCACGATAGTTCAGCCACTGTAAGTGCTTTTTGATGTCGGCTTGCACCGGATCCCTTGGGACCTTCCTGATTAACGCCTCTACATACTGAGCTGCATCTAGTAACTCTTCTTGGAGGTGGTTTAGCCAGTCGGTAGTGGACAGGTCGGTACGATCCATAGTCTGGCCGTACTTCTCTTTGCCTACTGCAGCTCTGTCTTGGAGCTTCTTGGCAACAGTGTCTGTGATACCTAAGCGTCGATCCATGTTCCATTCCTTTCTACCACTTTGTAGATCTTCTTTGCTAGTTCTTTGTAGAGCTTTTTGTAGTAGTTCTTGCGGCCTTTATGTCGCCACTTGTTAGGTTTAGTGGTGTAAGGATCGTAGCAAGATCCGTCTTTGAAGAGGATGATACCTTGCTGGTTTACTGATTTAACAAGGCAGCGGGGTCTCTTTGAGTACGGCAGGTGGCATCTAACGAAAGCGCCTCCTTCTGCGAATGCCATGAAGAATGTCATGTGTCCCTCTTAATGGTTAATCCAGTACCTTTAAGCCCTCAGGATGCCTGATAAGGGCCTCTATGATGTCTTTCTTAGGTTTCCGCACCTTCTTCGGTGCGGGCTTCTTGGGAGGTTTCTTAGGCATAGCCTAGCTCCTTAGCCCCCTGGAAGACTTTGGTGTCATGCTCTGCAGCAGTAGGGCGAGTGGATTTAAGGGTGTCATGTGAGGATGAGTCAGGCATTGGGTCATGCCATGCACCTTCAACGGGCCTATCCTTAGCTCCACCATTGCCAGCTACTAATGTATCCGCAAGGATGGCGAAGTCTTGCAGCTCTGTGCTCATTTCCGCTTCTAGAGGTCGAACATAGACCGTTGTGGTGGACTCTAACTCTGAGGCGGCATCTGTCGTGATCGTTTCGACCATATACCCATTACGCCATTCAGGGTGTGGTGTGATGTTCATTTCTTCTTACCTTTCTTCTTCTTAGGGGCTGTTTTGGTGATATACGAGGTGCGCATAGCTTGAAGTAGGTGCTGGGCTAGTAGATCTACGAACTCTTCGTCGTCGTTAAGCTCGTGCTTACCAAGGCAGCTTAAAGCAATGTGGATCATCTCGTGCCAGTAGACTTCTTCCTCAGTCTCGGCATCCAGGTCTTCTGCGAGGATGATTCTACGCTCATTGAACATGGCTAGACCGAGGTAATTAGGGAAGCCTTCAATCTTACTGTTCTTTTCTACAATGAAAGCACGAGAACCCATCTGGAAACCTTCAGGTATAACTGACATATGCACCTCTTTAGTTAATAATCTTCAGGACAGTCTAGATAAGGGACGGATTCTACTGAATAATACACTGGGATACCCATCTCTCCAGCTTGATTTAGCTCTGCAAGTGTCCCCACACTGCTTTCCCAACCTGGGCAAAGGACTAAAGCGTCGCATTTGGTGAGTAATAGGGCGGTTGCTTCGTACCAGAAAGAAAGAGTCTCTCCAGGGTCGCTTTTAATGGACGCTTTCTCGAATCCACCAGTATTAGAGTGGGGAATGATAGGGGACCAGCCTCTCTTGGCTGTTTCTAGGCCAATCTTCCTGGCAGAAGCGATGTTGAGCTGGATCTCAATGTCGTTATTAGCCCCGAAAGGGCCTGCCACGTAAATTACTTTCATAAAGCCTCCAGTAACTGCTCTTCTAACCAGGTAATGTAAGTGTCGATTGTGCCGTCAAGTGAGTCTTCAGAGCCTTCTGTGACAGCGTTGGCGATACGTGCCCGCTCTCGTTCATCAATTGGGCAATCATCAGGTAAAACTACATAAGCATCCATTGCTCCTCCTTGTTTATGCTCTCAATATACATCAAGGTAGGGTGAACTGCAAGAGGGGAGGGTGATTATTTGAAGGCCGCCCACCTTGATAAATCAGATAAGCCGAAACGATCAACGCGCGAGCTGTAGTTGACTATAGTACACTACTATTTAACAAGGTGGAGCGTTACTTAAGTGACGTACTTAAGTGCGTTATAGTACGGGTGGCTCGGGCAGTGCCCTGTAAAGATAGCTTATCTAAGGGTATCCTGCAAATGTTGCTTTTTTACTATGTATTTCGTAACTTATACCTTGGATTTACATAAAACCGTGGGGGATACTATGGGAAGATTTGGGAACATTGACGGTAGGCAAGCCTATCGGACTACGGAAGCCGAAGGGCAGGTCCCCCAGTTAGGGGATATGTTCCGTGGGCTTTGGGGGAAGACTGAGCCTTTGCGGAAGGCCTTTAGTCCTGAAGCTGAATACGGGAAGGACTCTCGCTACAAGAACAAGATGTACGACACAAACCCCGCTGAGGAGTCCTTAGAGACACTTTCTGATACAAAGGGGGAGCAAGGCCTTGCTACTACGAGTGAAGGCGGCAAATCGCCTGTATCCGACTTTGGTGCGGCTTATAAAGCTGCTACCGATTCAGGTGAGACCTTTTTTACTTTTGGCGGTAAGCCGTTTTTTAGCGGGAACGCTCCGAAAGAATGGGTAGCCGCCTGGGAGAAGGATGAATGGCATCCAGGTCATATAGCCGCTTATCAGGATTGGTCTAATAGAATCCCTGAAGAGCGGGTTAATGAAGTGATGCAAACGAATGAGGCTGGTATTCCAGTAGCTCAGCCTGTCGGTACTCCTAGTTCTGAGACAGGGGCTCCAGCGAGCGTGCCTGCTGGTGTTTATGGCGAGACTGAATGGTTATCTCAGAGTGGTGGCGAAGGTCGAGATCTTTCTGGGCTTGAAAGGTTTCAGGCAGATCTAGACGAGCAACGGGGTGAGCAGGGGTTTAGCGTCCGTGACCCACAAAGTCCTGGCCCCCGTGGCCCACAGTGGCTCTCTCCAGGTGGTGGTGAGGCCGCTGCCCCTTGGACTGCTTCTGGGTCAGAAGGGTTTAATTCGGCTATTCCAAGGATGGACCCTGTTGACGGCTCTTATCATCAGCCTGATTTGAGGGCATGGGGCGAAGAGGGCGCTGGTCAGTTCAAGCTAGATCACCCCATTCTTGGGGGGGCGGCTGATTTCTTAGGGGGTCTAACCGATTTCGGGATTGGGGATGCAGAGCAGGCGTGGAAAGACGCTCCGTATAAATATACGCAAGCCCCAGGAATGGGTTATGCTGATGCTTTAACCTCGGCAGCGATGGTCCCATTAAATGCTTTAGCGGAACTAACAGGATTCAGAGCTAGATGGCCAGGGAAGTTTAATACGTCCAAGACGTTAAAGCGTAATGCTGAGCTGGCAATGGAGAGTGGAGGTGGTGCTTTAGATGAGGTTGCGGAAGCGGCTGCTAGACGTTGGCCAAGGCGACGGTTTGTAGATGCCCAAAGAGCGGCTGGAGACAAGGCCTCTGCTAGCGCTAATGCTTGGCGTGACCTACCAGGCGTTAGAGCGGCCATGGAAGAGGAAGCCGCGTACATAGCTCAGCAAGCGGCCAACTCTGCACGAGCGGCTGGGAAGGCCAATGCTTGGCGCAACCTACCTGGTGTGTCTGGAGTAAGAGGTTATTAACTTTGAACATTATCGTAATCACTCATCGTGACGATAGGCAGAGACAAGAGTATGAGTTGTACACTGTCGATGAAGCGATTGAGAAGGGGCTTAAGTTCAAGCACTGGCTTGAAGCAGAAGAGTGGGAATGGGCAGCATCTGATGACGGGATTGTTTCCAGGGTTCTGAAGAAGAAAGAATACAAGGGTAGGGCTGAATCTTCTAGTCGTACTTATTACGAGTTCCCATGGGGTCATCTCTTTGTGCGCCCTAACAAGAGGGGTAGCACAAAGGCGATGGCTAAACACCGTAAGTTTACGGTAATGAAGAATGGGAAGTGGAAGAAGCAGGATCTAACTGTTCGACCGAATGAGAAGAACTTTGTTACTGCTTATGCGGCTACAATGGATGCCGATCTGGCAACTGAAGTTGTTCACCCTAACCCGTCCAGGATGGAGATCCACCGTAATAGGCGGTGGTCAAAGACAGAGAGGTTTAGAACTTTGTTAAGAAACGAGATTTCAAGATCGCTAGAAGATCGCAATATCATGGAAGGCGACATCATCGACTTCCTGAAGGAAGGTATGGATATGGCTCGTAAGAGCAAGGATATTCATAACTTTCTACGAGTAGCTGAGAACTTCCAGAAGATGCTCGGCATGACAGAACCTGACAAGGTTGTCAAGACTAGCCTGATCGAAGGATCAAAGACTAGCACCTTGATAGATCAGGTAGCCAAGGAAGAAGTGCGCTTAAGTATCACACAGACTAGTGAGGAAGTAGATGTCGAAAAGTGCGAGGAAGTTGACAGTGCCGGAGAGACTCCTGCAGAAGAGATTGAAATCGTTCAAGAGACAGAGGAAGTCGCAGAATGACGCTGACTCCAGAGCAGAACTACGAAGATACTTATGCGAACCTGGCGGTGCTGAAGAAGTTGAAGGGGAACATGGGGCTCTTTGGGAGGATCTGTCTTCCAACAGCTATCAAGAAAGAGGTTCCACCGTTTCACCATGAGATCTATAGCATGCTTAGAGATCTGGATAAGAAGCGTGTCTTTGCTACAGCGCCTCGTGCAAGTGCTAAGTCAACTGTCTTCAGCCTGGTGTACCCTCTATGGCGGGCCATGTTTAAGAGCAGTACAGAAGAAGTCTTTATCGTACTTGTATCAGAGAGCGCTAGTCAGAGCATTAACTTCCTGAGTCGTATCAAGTACCACTTGAACAACACTAAAGCGTTGAAGGATATTTTTGGGGACTTTGGCGAGAAGACTTCTAAGCGCTGGACCCAGGATGACATTGTACTGGCTAATAATACTCGTATTGTAGCAGTTGGTACAGGTCAGCGTGTCCGTGGTTTCATTGAAGGTGATACTCGTCCTACTGAGATTATCATTGATGACTTTGAATCAGAGCTTAATGCAGGAACCCCTGAGCGTCGTACTAAGAACAGGCAATGGATATTGAATGCGGTCTTCCCGTCATTAAGTGACGAAGGCAGGATTCTTATGGTGGGGACGCCCATATCTGAAGATTGTTTCTTATATTATGCGAAAGGTAGCGGTATCTGGGAGTATGTCTGGAAACAGATTTGCGAAGACCTTGATGCTGCTATTGAAGGGCGAGCCAAGGATGCTGGCTTACTGTGGGCAGAACGCTTCCCTATTGATCGTATTCTTTCGATAAAGAAAGAGTATGAGAATAGTGGGAACTTGCACGGGTTCTTCCAGGAGTATATGTGCATTGCACAGAACCCTGCTGAAGCTCCTTTCCAGCAAGAGTACTTCAGGTACTTTGAACACGAGTTGATAAAGACAGATGGCGGCTGGGCATTGAAGCCTCCGATGTCAAGTGGGGATGAGGAGCTTATCCCTATTGATATCTACCTGGGAGTGGATCCAGCTAGTAGCCTGTCGTTTCGTGCTGATTACTTTGTCATTGCTGCTGTTGGTGTAGATGCCGCAGGGAACAGGTACTTGATTGACCTGTTTAGATCCCGAGTGAAGCCATCGGATCAGCCTGCAAAGATCATTGAATGGTGGCGTAAGTATAAGCCACGTAAAACAAAGATTGAAACAATTGCTTACCAGGAAGCGCTGCGTGATGGCACGCGCGCCTTGATGAAAGAGCAAAATATTTATATCCCTGGCCTTGAGAAGGGTGTAAAGCCTAGAACCTCGAAGTCAGAACGCTTATTGTCGCTGGTTCCATTCTTTAGTACTGGAAAGTTCTTTTTACGGAGGACTCAGTTGACAGCCCAGGCAGAGTTTCTTGCTTACCCCCGTGGTAAGCATGATGATATTATGGATGCTATTTGGACTGCTTGTCATGGCATGATCAATTGCCGTCGCAAAAGAGTAGCGAACGTAAAGAAGACCGAGCAGAAGACACATAGATTCGTAGATTGGATGGTACTATGAGAACTATTGAAGGTACTGAGTTTCCGCAAGGAAAACAGCTTGTTGATGAAACTATCCAGCTATGGGAATCATGGCGGGATAAACGCACCAATTGGGCGGCTGATGCCCAGGAGAATGTAGAGTTTCGTCTGGGTCAGCAGTTTACCCCAGAGCAGAAGAAGGGGATTGAGAACCGTGGAAACGCGGCTCTTGTCGTTAATAGGATCCACCCTGCTGTAGAGATGGCTAAGGCCATGCTTACATCTAACCGTCCTTCTTACAATGTCGTTGCCCGTGAGGATAGCGATGTCAAGACAGGGAAGGTCTTCTCTGAGTTGATCAAGTATGTGTGGGATCAGTCGGATGGTAATACCGTCATGCGTAACGCCATTGACGATTACTATGTGAAGGGTATGGGTTGTATCTTAGCGTACTTCGATCCACTTGCCGATGATGGTAAGGGTGAAGTTTGCGTTACTGATGTGGACCCCTTGGATGTGTACATTGATTCCAACTGTCGTGATCGGTTCTGTAATGACGGGGATATGATTATATCTCGACTATATACCAAGCGGGAAGCCTCCACGCTGCAGTACCGCTATCGCAACATTATTGCTAAGGCGAACTCTGACAACCTTTCAGACCGCCCTGCAAGCCGCACTGCTGGTGATAATACCTTGATCTTCCCTGAAACCTCTGACACAATGAGTATTAGTGGTGGGGATGACGCTGAGTATGTCCGTGGCTACGAACGGTATTCACATGCGTATTTCAATCGGTTCCGCACCTTTGAAAGCTGGAGCCAGCGTGAACAAGTGCTTTCACCTGAAGAGTTTGCCGAGTACATGAAGACCCCTGCCTGGATCGTAGGGAAGCAGATTGTAACAGATCCTAGTGCCGTGCAGAAGATGCAAGCAGAGTATAGCCAGCTTCTAGAGCAGGCTGCCGCAGAAGGCCAGGATGTTAGTCAGATCCCACCACTAGAGATTAACGATACAACCTTTGAAGAGCTGATCCAGAACCGGATTATTGAAGTTGTTGAGACCCCCATTAAGCGATCTGTGAAGAGCGTGGTTATCGGGGATCAGCACCTGTATTCTGCGATCCAACCCACAAGTAACCATACGCTCATCACCTTGATGAACGTGCATTTCCGTAGCCCTTATCCTATCTCTGATGTGAGCATGGCGAAGGATCTGCAGCGATACATTAACAAGATCCAGAGTCTTATCATTGCTCATGCCACCACTTCTACGAACATGAAAGTGTTCCTTCCTGCTGGCAGTATGGATATGCAAGAGTTCGAGCGTGAGTGGGCAAAACCTGGTGTTGGTATTGAAGTGGACATGGACCTAGGTGTGCCTGTTGTAGCACAGCCTGTCCCCTTGCCTAACGAGTTGTACCAGAACGCTGCTTCAGCAAAGTCTGACATTGACCACTTGATGGGCCTATACGAGATGATGATGGGGAATGCGGCCGCCGCTCCTCACACCTATAAGGCGACCCTTGCCCTTGATGAATTTGGCCAGCGTAAGATCGGCTCGAAGCTCAAGGATATTGAGGGGGCGCTTCGTAGGCTAGGTCAGGCAGTTATTGCGCTAGCCCAGGAACATTACACTGTACAGAAAGCGTTTCGTGTTGTACAGCCTAACAACTCTATCAATGAGTTCACAATCAACCAGCGGCTTTATGACGATAAGAGCGGCGAAGTTCAGACGATCAACGATATCGCTAAGGGTAAGTACGACCTTGTTGTTACAGCAGGAAGCACTCTACCTAGTAACCGATTCATGGAGCTTGAGCTTTACATGGACGCTTACAAGAACGGCATTATCGATAAGGTGGAAGTCTTGAAGAAGACTGATGTGTTTGATATGGAAGGCGTTCTGCAGCGCTCTAGTTACATTGGTCAGCTTGAGAATGTTGTTAAACAACAGCAGGAAGAGTTGAAGAACCTGAAGGGTGACGCGCAGACTCGTGACCGTGAGAATCAACACCTAATGCAGACCGTGGAGCTTGAAAAGTTCAAGGGCGACCTTAAGGAAGGGTCTGTAAATGTCCGTAAAGCTACCCAGCTACACGCAGAAAGATTAGGCGATCTCTTGAAAATGAAGAAAGAAAGTGCTAAATTAGAAGAGAAAAAGAAAGACACCCCTAAGTAAGGGCTCTTTGTAACAGTTTAACGGAGGAAGAAATGGAACAACCCTACGAATCAGCTCAAGGCCCCCAGGATGCTTTCACGGCTCCCGTGGAAGAGGGACACCCTACGAGCGTGATTGATGACATGATGGATTTCAGCAATGAAGGATCGGAAGCTTTTGGGCTGCCTGCAGAAGCAGTGCATCAACAAGAGCCTCTTCCAGACCAGAACGCGCAACGGTTTCAGCAACCTGCACCAGCACAGCAGATGCAGCCTGAACAAGGTGGCGTATCTAACGAGGAAGTCCGATCAGCTTATTGGCAATCACAGCATGACAAGATGAAGAACGAACTGGACACCATGAAGGCTAACCAAGTGGTCCAGGAAGAAGCGGCTCCTAAAGAGGAAACCCCAATCTTCCCTGACCCACCCTTGCCTCCTGAGCGTCCGTACAACTTCAACAATGACGATGTGATGTCAGATCCTAATTCTGATAGTGCTCAGTACGCTATGAAGCACCAAGCATTTCAGCAAGACATGATGAACTACAATGTCATGAAAACGGAGTGGACCGCTCAACAGATGGAAGTAGAGCGTGACAAGTTCCGTCAAGACATTGCAGATCGTGAAGCCGCTGAAGTAGCCTCGAAAGAGAAAGCCGCACAACACCGTGCTATCACTAGTACGCTTATGCGGGAGTTTGGAGCTGATCAGGTAACAGCACAACAGTTTATTCGTGAAATGTCAAACCCTAACCCTTCTTTGCAAGAGTTGTGGGGATTGTACCAAATGAAGCATGGACGAGGCCCTGGGCCAGCTCAACAGCATACCCAGTTACCCCCTAACATGCAACAAATGCAGCACGCACAGCGTAGCGCTCCTCCTATGGGGACTATGCCTGGTGTGGCAAATCAAGCACAAGGGCGCTCCGAAAGTGATCTCATCATGGATGACATCATTTTAAGGCAGAATGCGGGGGGCGCGTTTTAATGAAAGGACTGAAGTATGGCTGATGTAACTCAATATAGCAATGTCCCTGGTGGTGCGACCTCTGGGTTTGATATTGACAGCACCTCGCGGATGTATAATTTCGGCAATCGTATTGCTGAGATTAATCCTATGCAGGATGTTTTCTTCAACTACCTGAACAAGGTAGCTAAGGTTTCTACTGATGACCCTGAGTTCAAGTTTCTTGAGCAGCGTCACCAGTGGCAGCGTCGTAACTTTGTCGTAAAGGCCAGTATCACTAGTGATCCAGCATCTCTAACAACTGTCACTGTAGAATGTTTTTATGACATCTTCGGTAAGGCTGTTACTACGGCTGTTGATCCCAACTTTTTGGTCGCTGGTCAAGTTATTACATTGCGTGCTGACGATGGAGTGTTTGTTCACTTTAAGATCAGTGGAGTTGTGACTGATACGCTTACTGGTGCCGTAGTTGCCTATGATGGATCCACTACTGCCGGTGATTGGGCTGCTTCTACTACGATCTCTGCTGGCGCACATGGCCAGGTTGTTGGATCCGCTTGGGCTGAGGGCGATATCGACCCCGATGGTTGGGCTGACAAGATGTATGACCGTGATGGGTACTGCCAGATCTTTAAGACTGCAGCACCTATCTTCAGCGGTACAACACTTGCTACCCGTTATCGTGGCCACTCTGACGAGTATAAGCGTGTATGGGCTGAGAAGCTCATGGAGCACAAGATGGACATTTCGCAGTCCCTTATGTTTGGTGCAGGTCGTAAGGATCCAGGTGGCGGGCGACCTGAGCGTTATACCTGGGGTATCTTGCCTTACACCTTGGCTTATGGTACAACTGCGAACTTCAATTACGCCTCCAGTGGTTATGATGACATTCTAGACTTCCTTGAGAGCTTCTTCGCTCCAGAGACTGGCAACAGCTCTGACAAGCTAGTCCTGACTTCTCGTCATATCATCGGTTGGTTGAACAAGCTAGGTGATGGCAACTTCCTTGGTAACACTGTCGGTTCGTCCAGCTATAAGTTTGACGTTCAGAATATCAAGGGCAAGTTCGGTCACAATGTTACTTTGGTTGACACCATCTTTGGTAAGCTGCACTTTATTGCTGATCCTACGTTGCGTAACGGCTACGAGGACTATGCGATTGCAGTTGACATGGCGAATGTCAAGTATCGTAACCTGGCTGCAAACGGATATAACCGTGATACTCATATTATCACGAATGTCCAGGGCAACAACGTCGATGGTCGTAAGGATATGATCCTTACAGAAGCTGGTCTTGAGATTTCTCTTCCAGAGACTCATGCAGTAATGAAGTGGAGCTAAACTAAACGGGGCCTTCGGGCCCCATCTTTATTGGAGGTTCTTATGAGCTGGACAAATACAAGTGGGAATGGCATGGTCATTGAAGCGGAGACTATTACTCCGCCTGCAAGCAGCACTGTGTACACTTCTGAGATCGACTTCTTGAAAATGGATCCTACAAAAGAATCCAAAAACGTCACCTTTGTTGGCGTAATGGATGATGACGCTGTGGGCGAAGTTGGCATCGACCTTTATGGAGCTTTTGAAACAGGCGGGACTAAGTTCCTTTTAAAGTCTGATGTCTTTACGGCCTTCGCTATTGGGGCAACGGCTCAAAATATGCGTGCTGGTGTCGTGGATCTTAACGACTACCCCGCCCCATATTACTATCTTGGGACGACTACTGTAGCCACCGAGACTGGCGATGCAACGCTGCAAGTTCTCTACAAACCATAACTAACCCTGGTTGGTGGGGCCTTCGGGCCCTGCCTTTCTTTTAGGAGATTGCCATGTCCACATTCACTGAGCAGATTGGATACCTCATTGGGGACGTGAGCACTTATGCTGACGAGATTGCCCAAGCTCTTGATGATGGTGTCGAAGATGTGATCCAAAAGGTCCTTCGGCTACGTCCAGATCTTGGGCAGCTTTTTAGTGAGGAGATTTCAATAGGGAATGATACAGGGATCCCGTTATCCTTCACCTTCCCCCTTGTTGATGCAGAGAGAAACGGGAAGCGCTGTTGCGTAGGTATCGCTAGATTGGCCAATGAGTATGTAAACTCTTCGAGTATTTACTACGCCACAGATGCTTCCCCTATTGTTTATATTCGTAATAGCCGAGCCTTTATTAAACCATCTCCTGCAGCCGTTGCTCAAGGGACTATTAATCGGGTGGTAAAAGGATCTGTGACAGACGCTACTCCAGCCATTGCGAGCTTCCCTGAAGACATGTACCGTATTGTTGTACTGTTTGCTGCGGCTAAAGTGTGCCTGGCAAAGACCAACAATGAGCGCGCAAAGTTCCCTATTGATATGGAGGCAACTAGTGCGTTTACTTTGATTGCTGATATGTCAACCGCTGGGGTTACAGTAAGTTATGACCTGGCTACCGAATTAGCCGCTCTAAAGGCTTATATCAATACAGACGAAGATGTGGAGCTTGCTGCTGCGAAAGTGGCTGAGATCACGTCTAAGCTAGGTACAATGCGATCTGAGGTACAAGACATGCTTGCGGATCAGAGTGGTGATGCTGCAGTGTTTAATGTGAACCTTCAGAAGAATCTTTCGCTGTTTAGCACGAAGCTGCAAAAGCACGTCGCAACAATTGGTAGCCTGCTTGAGCGCTATAAGGTGTTGTTAGGTGAATACCAATCAGCCTTTGACGGGCTAGGAGGAGGCAAATGACTGTAGGAGAATTGGTAGAGAACATCCAACAGCACTTCCCTGAGAAGACGGCTATGGAGATTACTAAAGTAGCCAAACGTGTGCTGAAGAAGACTTCAGCTCGTACTGGCTGGGGGGATCATGACCATACTAAGAAGGCGACTGTAGACAGCTTCCTGTTCTACACCCTTCCTAATGGAACAAGGCGCGTGCGTCGTGTAGACGTTGATGGTGAGTCTTTGAATCGCCTGACTGATATCCCTGCTGGCTATGACTACGCTACAGTAGCTGCTGCTGGCGGTGGAGGTTTAGGATGAACGCTCAAACTGTTTATTGGATTGACGGTGACTACCTGGGGATTGGTGCAGTAAGCACTAGTGGAACAATCGCTGCTTTAGATGCAGACCTTGATATTGTTATCTACCACGAAAGTATCGTCTCTGACTTGAAGTTGCCTACGGATCCCTTGTGGGCTGATGATGAAGTGCCTGTACCAGAAGAGTTCCAGGATGTGGTTCTTGACGGGTGTTTGCACCTGCTCTATAAAGGCTCCCCTGAGGGGATCGATATGGCGAAGTACTTCTACAACAGCTACGAGAAGGGTTTGAAGGACATGAAGAAATGGTGGAATGGGAAGAGTAAGCACAAGACTCACTATATTCAGCCTGTGGAGTATTGATATGGCTAAACTGAATGTGATACTGCGTAACGCAGATGGGAAGATCCTGCCTGGTAAGCGAGTGCGGATTTGGAACGAGGATACTTCTGCTTATATCTTGGATACCAATGACGATACTTTGGTAGACAATAACAATGGAAGTTACGTTAGCTCTACAGATGTTGATCCCTGCACCTTCTCTGCTTATAGTGGGGATGTTGCTACGCTTATTGACGGGTATGATAAAGTGACCCATGGCGATGAAGGTGGTAGTGGAGGCTCTACAGATACAGACGCTATTCATGACAATGTGGATGGAGAGATTATTGCGATTACAGAGAAGACCGCCCCAGCAGGGACGGATTCTCTCATTATCAATGACTCTGAAGCATCTAATGCTCCAAAGCATATCCTCCTCTCAAAGCTCCCCGTAAACGGTCACGCTCATTCTGACGTATTCCATGACAATGTAGCAGGTGAGATTGCGGCTTTACCGAAGAAGACTATTCCTGCTGATAATGATAGCGTGGTCATTAACGATTCAGAGGATAGCGAAGGGCTTAAGAAGATCCTTTTAGCTAATATGCCTGTAAACGCTCATGAGCATAATGCTGATGACATGACCCCTGATGGTACTGGCGTATGGAATGATCATCGTATCAACCTGTTTTCTATCCCTAGCCTAAGGGGAGCGACCCCTGAGCATGTCATTATTGCAAATGATGGTAGTGGTGGTGTGGGTACGGCTGGTTCTTTCGATGGGTCAACAACAAAAGGTGTTATTAGTGATTATAGCGGTCTTGACATCACTACAATGAGTATCGCTTTATGGATCAACCCTGATTCAGTGGAAGATAGAGAGCTTATCAATCGTGATATGGCAGGCGGCTTTGAACTTTACCTTGATCGCCGTAGGCTGTACTTCGATATTGATGGGTCTAACAAGATAGACACAGGGCGTGATTCTATTCTTGCAGGGGCCACTCAGCTCGTAGTCGTCACAATTGAGAAGGCTGGGACAGACTCTGTTATTAAAATGTACATCAACGGAGTTTTGGAAAAAGAGTCTACAGTATCAACTATTTTAGCCACTGGTACTGGCGGGCTTATTATTGGGGAGTCTAAAGACGGGGGACGTAATTACGATGGTATAATGGACGACATCCAGATATACAATATCATACTGACAGATGCCCAGATTGTTGAGATGTATAACGATGGCGCTGGAGACGGTACTGCTGATAGTGTTCCTACTGGCGTTAATTTTACAACTGATACTGTTGCCAGATTCCAGAATACGGCAAGTAATACAGCTCCCAACTGGCTATTGCATGACATGACCTTTACAAATGGGTCTCTGGTATCGCCAGGGCTCGTCGGGGTCACAACAGGGTCTCTTGGAGTGGTAGCCCTAAGCTGGCCATCAGATATCACTACGAGTGTTTGGTTCTCCGCACAGCTTCCTCACACCTACAAAGAAGGAACTGATATCAGTTTCCACATGCACATGATGTTTCCAACAGGGTCTACAGGAAAGACTCGATGGGTTCTTGAATATATGTGGGTCAACGTTCATGCTGGCGTGACAACCACTACCATTAAGGAAGCGACTATTGAGCCTAGTCTTACCCCAGGGAACCATGACCTTGGTATTATAGGAACGATTGATGGGACTGGTAAAACTATCTCGTCTAACCTATCATGTCGGTTAGCCCGTAAAGGTGGGGATGTTTTAGACACTAACCCTGGCCCAGTTTATGTTAACGAGGCTGATTTCCACTACCAAATAGACACTCTTGGCAGCCGCCAGGAATGGGCCAAAGATAATGCTTAAGTGGCTCCTTCTACTAATGCTTACTACTGTGGGGTTTGGATGGGTGTCAGACTCAGTGGCCCCTAAGATCAAGCATTGCGGTGCATTTAAGGTGCAGACAGAGTTTGTAAAGGATATTCACTCTGTCACACACTTTGCCGCAGGGGTTGTTTCATACAAGGTCTTTGAACAGGTTACGGATCATCCTGTTTTATGGAGTTTGGGATCAGCTATTTTATGGGAAATTGGAGACGGGTTTAAGCCGCTCTGGTATGAAGACCCTCATAATGATTGGAGGAACCAGGTTTATAGGAGTGATGGTTTTAGTTGGTCAGATATCGTCTTTCATGGGGCAGGGATTGTTGCTATGAAAACATTTGATCAAGTGGTGATGGTGACGGATACAAAGATTCTTGTCTTATGGACTTTTTAGAACTCAATTCAAAGGAGAATACAATGTCGAAAAACAAAACAATGGCTCTAATCCTCCTGCTTCTAGCTTCGGTTAGTTTCGGGGCGACGCTTAATGTCGGAGCAGGGCAAACATACGAGACGCTCTATGCGGCTATTGATGCCGTCTCCAGTGATGACACTATTCAAGTTCACTCAAACACCACAGAGCCTGATGGGGCCACGCTATCTGTCTATGAAACTGGGGTTTCTATAATTGGCGGCGGTTTTACTTCAACAATCGCAGATACTGGAAGCCATGCCGTCTCAGTTGATTGGATGTATTTGGCCGGCGATACCTGGATGATACAAGATTTGAACTTTATAAGCCATCGGCAGGTTTTCCGATTTGGCGAAGACTTCGACAATCTGACTGTGACTGACTGTTCTTTTACTCAAACAAAAGACGGTCTAATTGGCGATACTGGCAAGGCCATCATATATGTGAGTGGCGCGGCAGACAATCAGCCTGTGCATCATAGTTGGTCAAATTGTCGCTTTATCGGACTGTCATCTTTAACTAGCCCGCCATTTGCATTCTATTTCACAGGACTAGACTCCTCGACTTTCTCGAATATCACTTTTTCGGGAATCCGTCAAGCATTCGATTTCAAGACAGGGTTCCAATCAAATGATATCACTATTGATGGCTGTTCAATGCTTGGCATTACGGATCTTGTAATTGATGCAGATGCTCTCGATGACTTGACTTTTTCAAATTGCGAAGTCTCGGGTTCTGCGAACTATTCCACTTTCGATGCTTGCGACGGCTTGGCCTTCTCGGGTATTACCTGGAGTGGGCGTGGCATTGAATTTGATACCTCCGACAACATTTCGTTTGACAATTGCGCCTTCTCTGGCGAGGTTCCAGCGAGCGATGTTGCTATCAGGAATTATAGTCCAACGAGTTACTCTGGGTTCACTGTGACAAATAGCACTTTTACCGACTACTCCTACTCGCTTCTCTTCTCGACAGATGCGACCGAGGTTGGTATGGCTGGGGTGTCGATTTCTGGGAACACTTTCGGGACGCTTCCCTCTGATGCTTCTGGCAAATACATTGAGACAGGCGGAACACCGAACGCTCAGATCTTCAGTAACACATTCTATGGGCCAACGACGGCAACGGCTCACGGCATTATCATAGGTTCAGACTCTGGCGATGATGTTCAAGGAGGTGCTGGTGGGCAGGCGATAAGTGTAGATTGTTATGACAACACTATTCTCAACTGGGGTAACGAGGCCACGGCTTTAACGAATTATCATTTCCTTGTTGTGAAGGCCGACTCCGCTTCGATTTACAACAATAGCTTTACAGGAGACGCAAGTGCTATCTCTGGCGCGAACGGCTCTTGTATCTATGCGAAGGGTGCAAGGAATGCTCAAATAATCAATAATGACTTTGATGTAGCAAACATGGTTGGTGTTCGCGTGAATCTGCAGACAGTTTCGCCAACTGATTACAATGCTGAAACCACTACTCTGTGGAACAATAGATTTGGTACTCGTCTAAATGCGGCTATTTTACAAGGGCAAGTTGCTGCCGCTTTTACGGATGTAGACAACAACTATTTCCAAGGTGTTAAGGCGTGGGACTCAGGCGACGCCCCCCTTGTTATTACCGGAGAGACCTGGTATAAGGATCATAATCATACTACACTAACTAGTACTGAGCGCAAGTATGCAGGGCATGCAAATGCTTATGTAGAAGGGACCAGCAATGGCTACTACCAAGTAGGGCTACCCTCTAGTGACACTATCACACCCCCTGTTGTAAGCTATTTATGGTCAAGTTACTTCAAGACTCCTTTAATGACTGTTGCCACCTTAACGGCTTGGGGTCGCACAGGTATTACGATGGACATAGTGGTTCGAGATTTTGCTGGTCTCGGTACAGTAACTGTTTGGGAAGCTGAATATGCAACAACATATGCAAGCACTTTGAAACTTTTAAGCTGCCGTCCATAGTCGATAAAAATACACGGGGGGCCTCATGGCTAACGATAAACAAATGCTATTACAAGCGGCTGAACGGCTAGGGGTTCCAGCAGTGACGGTGTTCCTTCTCATGGTTGGAATGTTCATGCTGTTAGAACCCGTTTCAGAGGCGATGGTGGTAAACATTGCTACGCAGACAGAAGCTCAGATTGAGTTGAAAGTACATACAATCGCACAGACAGCTATACTCACGGAAATGGCAAGGGACGCAAGAGAGACAAGGGACATTGTTCAGCTAGACCGTGACGAAAAGAAAGGGGAAACCCTCCTTCGGATTGAAACGGCTATTGGCAACATTGGGAGACTTCGATAATGAAGAAGTTAGAGACAGGCATGATCTTACATTGCGCTAGTGATGGCGTATTTGGCAGCATCATTAAGCTGGCTACTGCACCTATCAGATTTATCAAGGGGGAGTGGGTGTCTAAGCATACCGCTATCCTGGTCCAGGATGATGGGGTCTTATGGGTTTACGAGAGCACCTCTTTCAAGGGTGCTTATCGTATCCCATTTGAGCAGTGGAAGAAGAAGCATAAAGACTTCCGTATCACCCCTATTGAGATCTCTCCAAAGAAGCATGCTTTGAAGAAGGCATTGAACTCTTACCTTGGTAGAGATTATGAGCCCTGGTGGTCACTTGTCCTAGTGCCTTTTAACAAGGCAAAGAAGAGTTCTAAGCGACTCTTTTGCACTGAGTACATAGTTACGGCACTAATGGACATTGAGCACTATATGGGGCTTGATTGGGGAGAGGCAAGTAAGGTGGATCCTGATGAATTCTATGAAGCGTTAGAGGTCACTTATGGAATACTTTAGCCACGATGAGATTGCTTGCCCTTGTTGTAAGGTTGAGAAACTTCGTCCAGCGTTTAAGCACTGGTTGGATTACTTGCGGGAGACACTCGGTATGCCGGTTGACCCTAGCTCTGTCTATCGCTGTGATAGCTATAACAAGGTGTGCGGTGGGCATGAAGCCTCTTATCACCCTAAGGGTATGGCTATTGATATTAAGTGGTCTAGCGCTGCCTACTTGTACAAGCTGGTTGGGACTGCTATAGACATTGGAGCCAGTGGTATTGAGATCTGTGATAAGCATGTGCATTTCGATCTGCGTCCTGGAACGCCTAAACTATGGTGGGGGAAGAGTGTATGAAGCGTGTCGTCGTATGGCCTGACACACATTTTCCATTGCATGACAAAAAAGCTTTCTCTTGCGCTCTTAAGGCGCTTGAGAAGCTGAAACCAGATACTTTCATCCAGCTAGGTGATATTGGGGAGTGGGAAGCCGCTTCCTTTTGGCGATATAAGAAGGTGAAGCGCCCACCCTTGGAGTATCAATTGGCAGAGCTGGACATTGAAATAGGGCAGATCAACAAGTGCCTGGATAGGTTAGATGCTTCCCTTGATAAAGCAGGGGTGACGCGTAAAGTCATTACTCAGGGCAACCATGAGTTGTGGCTTGATGGCCTGGTCCAGGAGAACCCATACCTTAAAGGGTATACTTTCAAAGAGGCGATCAAAGCCAAGGAGCGTGGGTATGAGATTATACCAGCTGGCAAGTATTTCAAGTTGGGCAAGCTCTCCATGTATCATGGCCACCATTTCAATGGGGTTATGCACACTAGGAACCACCTTCTAAGGCTAGGTACTAACATCATGTACGGGCATCATCACGATGTCCAGCAGTACACGCTAACACAGCTTGGAAAGACGGTTAATGCCTGGAGCATCGGCTGTCTCAAGGACATGCGCAGTGAGAAGAACGAATGGCTAGGTGGAAGACCTACCAATTGGCAACACGCTTTTGCAATCGTTGACCTTGATAAATCAGGAAACTTCCTGGTTACGACTGTCAATATCATGAACGGTAAAGCGATGGTAGATGGAGAATTGATTAAGGGGTAAGCTATGCCGAAGCAAGTATACGAGATGAACAGCTTTGATAAGGGGATTGTTAGCGCTGTAAGTGATGCAGATGCTAACAAGAACACCCTTGCCTACTCTTTGAACCTGGATCCAGCAGCCCTTATGGGGCGAGTGGATGGCATTGAAGACGATGTGGAAACAGGTGATATTGCAGCGCTAACCACTCAAGGCTTAGTCAATAACACCTTCTTCCAGTTGAAGGATGGCGAGACTGCATTTGCTAGTAGTACTGGCTCCACCTTGGCTACCCCGCGTTTATACACCGACCCTTTAGGGACTCCTGCGACAGTATCGGGCTCTATCATGGGTGGCCTAGTCAACTCTATCACAGAGTTTAACGGCATGGCCTATTACGGTAGTGCTGTTAATACCGATCAGCCTCAGATGTTCACCCAGTATCAGCACCAACATAAGACTGCTGGCAGCGTCCCTGCTGCAGAGTTCGGATTAGCCCATTTGGATCGAGTAGCTGGTGTTCAGGGGTATTCTAAAATTGCTCTTGGGCGTAACCATAGCAACGATCATAAGCCTAGCACATTGTTTGCCTACTCTTATGGGCTTGGAGTCAAGGATGGGTATGCCGATGTCGAGGTTATCAACTTGGAGACAGGTGCTGTCGTATCGCTGTTTTCAGAAGAAGGGATCCAGTTAAAAGCCCCTCAATCAGTTTGCACAGCAAGAGGGGAGACTGATAGTTTTTACATCCTTGATGACGACGATAATCTCTGTACTATTATCCATGTAACTATTAGTGCTGGTGGCACTGTTACTGAAAATGATCGTTGGGATATTGAGCAACTTATACCGGATACAACTTTTGCAGAAGCAATTGTTTATCCAAATTACCCGATTACAGATATAGAGTCGGGGGGGATCGGGGCTTCTCCTAACGACTCGCAACGGCTGTATTTGTTTACTTATCCAGTCAATGGTATTTCATGGCTCCCTTCTACGGGGTATTTGAAAGCGCAAGTAATATTCTATGTCACATGTGACGAAGATAAGAATATTGCTCATGGAATGTCTTTTGAGGACAGTGCAAGCACGACTACCAAGGCTCGCCTATTAGAGTTCGGGAAGAAAGCGCTTACCCCTTTGCTTTACGATGACGGTGGGGCGAGTACAACAGACTACCAGCAAGCGGCTATTTTTTATATGACAACTTATTTGGCGACATTGGTACACTCTTGGAGTGGGCGCCGATTTGGGAACACTTATGAAAGTCATCATAAATGCGGGGCTATCACACTACGAAATGTGCATTATGATTCCCCTGTCCCAGGATCAACTTATGTGGCGGATGCAGTAGGGGGTTATTTTTGGGACAATGTAGAGCACTTGTATTTTGGCGCATCCCAAAACATTGCCGGAGACTCTTCGCACATCTCTAGTTATGGTGTTCATACAGGATCTTTTTCTACCAATCCTTCAACTGGGGCTGTTGAAATTTCAATCATCAGCAATCAAGAGATTTCTGTAAGCGGAATAATTGCCCCCTCTCTGGCTACTTACGATAGCGGCGACGAGGAGGGAACTTTAGTCTCCTCTTGCCCAGGGTTTGTTGGCGGGGTGGTTAGTTTCGATTTCATTACCACCGCAGGAGTGTCTCCTATTATTCTAGCGGCTTCTGAAACCGTGTTGGTCGCCCGTAACATGCACATTACAACTACTCTCGCTAATAAGAAGTCAGCTCTTTCTTCTTTCAGTAGTTACCGATATAAGATTGCATATGAATATGATCTTACTAGTGCTTCCCCATTATCCGGTATTTCAGAAGAGTTGAATCCGTCGGCTTATTGGTTTGGTAGCTACAGCGAGAATGAAGACAATATTGACGGGACCTACGAAGTTCAATCTATTAGGTTCAAATTTGAACTGGATACTGCCATTATTGATGATAGGGTAAGCGCCCTTCTCCTGTACCGATCAGAAGTCCCTAGCCATATCCCATCAGCGTCTCATACTAATTATAGAAAGATTGCTAGAATTGATATTACGGACGAAAATGAAGAGTGTACTGTAAGCGGAGATACTATAACTATTTCTTATCTTGATTCAGGGGAAGCAGGCCCCACCTTTTCTGAGCTTACAGGCTTAGAAGAAGAGCAGAAAGACTGTACTCCTTATTGGAGCTTCTCTTGTACAGGCTCTGCTATGCACCTTATTGGTAATTGTTCTAATGTGGAGGAACTGGATGATGCGAGTACATACCTCTTCATTAGTGAGATCGGCAAGCCGTTACAGTTCAACACGGCTAAGAACTTCACGAAACTTAAAGAAGTTCCTATCTGTGGGGAATTTTGGAACGGGCGCTTTTATGTCGCTACTGAAAACTATCTCTACAAGATTAACCCAAATGGCGGGCTGTCAATCGAGGACGAGATCTTCGGGAGTGGCGTTGAGGGGCCAGATGCAATCTATGCGAATGACTACGGCCTTGTTATTGCAGGAAGGAAGCAAATCTACTACGACCAGGGCTCGGGCCTTATACCGATTGGTGAGGCGATTAAAAAGAGCGACCAGGGAGTGGGCTGGCTAGATAGGGATACTACAGTGGCTCCTAGTGCGTCATACATCGAGGCTAAGCAATGCTTTGTGTTCCATCATAAGAATGGTAGTGATTACTTCATGTACGCTTACAACCCGTTTAAGAAGGCGTGGTATTTGTGGGAAACTGATTCAAGTGGTGGTTTAGCTGTCGGCCCTAACACGGGGCTGTATGGTGTAATGCCTGGAACAAAGACGCTGCTTAAGGTGGCGACTGATACGGCTAAGAAGTCCTGGGAGATCATCACCCAGAAGCTGGCCTTCCCTAACCATACTGCTGAAGCAAAGGTGTATGATGTCCGGGTGGGTATTACGGCTGAAGAAGTTACGTCTCCTACTGTGACCCTGGAGGTTGACGGTACGGCTGCTTCGTTGGCTAGTGTGGACCCCAGAGATAACAAGGTGCGAGTATACAAGACCGTCACTCCTGAGCGAGGCAGCCTATTCCAGACTACTGTTGCATGGGACAAGGAAGTAGAGGGCGTAGGGATGACCTTTAGACCCTTGTCGGGCGTTAGGAGTACTGACTTATGATGGCGAATGTTCGCAAAGGTGATACAGAGAAGCTGATCCAACAGCTACAGGCTGAGGTGGAATCCCTTAGGCGCAAGGTAGATAAGCTGCCTGAAATGGAAATTGTTAAAGGCAATAAAGGTGAATCTGAACTATCTATCAAGGCAGGGGGTACTAAAACACGTGTCCCCTTGAATAGCGATGATAGGGCTCAGACTCAGCGCCTACAAAAGGACCTAGATGCCAAGGGGAATAGTATCAAGAATGTGAAATCCATTCACGCAGATGAGGGCCATTTTTCAGGCAATAGTCTGTATGTTGGAAGCAAGCATATCTCAGTAGGGGCTAACGGTCTTGAAGTGGATGGAAAGCCTGTTGTAGTAGTCCCTACCCCAGGCACGGTTGGACAGGTTCTAAAGGTGACTGCTACAGGGTTTGCCTTTGAAGACGAGGCTTCGTCTTGATTAAGTGCAATGAAATAGCTATATTTATGGCAGGAATATGTGAGGTGACTTATGGGTTTTGATTTTGGAATGGGAATGCAAGGCGCTGTTCAAGGCGGCATGGCTTCTGGGAACCCTTTCGGGGCCCTAGCTGGCGGCTTGATTAGTGGCTTCATGGGACAGGATGATCCAGCTAGTGTGGACGACATTCTTCCTCGTATAGATGCAACTGCTCAGACTAACAAGGTCATGGGCCAATCAAACATGTTTAACCGTCAGATGTCAGGGATCCAGGGAAGTGCTTCTTCTCTTGGGGATCAGACTACTCAGAAGCTAATCGCTGCTGGGATTGACCCAACCTTTGCTGCTCAGACAGGAGCCCAGGCTCAATACAAGGCTTTAACAAGCGGTACAGAGCAGGTGTCTAACAACGCCAGTGCCCAGCACTCGTCTCTGCTGAACCAGTGGCTGCAAACAGCTTCCCAGCGTGACGATGACCGTGCTAGTTACAGGGCCCACCTTGATAATAGGTTAACCCCAAAGCGGGCTATGCAGGTGAATACTCTTGGACTACTTAGTAGCCCTAAAGGGATGAAGGGCTTAGGCGAAGCTTTCGGGCTTGGCGGAGGCGGCTTCTTAGGCGCTTTGCAGAACTTGTTTGGCAACGACATGGCTGATACAGAAACTGATCGAGCTAGCAATGTAGGCGGCGGCTTTCAGTGGCCAGGAATGTAAGGAGTAATTATGGCTTTCCAGTTACCACAGGGCCCCACATTTGCAGGCCAGATTGCTCAACAGGGGCAACAAAGCATGCAGCAGGCGGCACAAATTAAAGCACAGAAAGAGATGCAGGTTATCCGCTTGAATCAACAAGCTGACCAGTTTGAGAAACAGTTTCAATCGGCCAGGGACATGGACGAGTGGAACAAGGGTATCAAGATAAAAGAATTCGATCTACTGCGGCGTAGGCAGAACCACGCTATGCAGATGGAAAGACTTCAGAACGACCGTCAAGTAGTAGCTCATGATGAGGCGACTGCTATCAATGAGATCAAATTGAACGGGCTTAAGGTTAATCTTGATCGAGAGCAGCTTATGTTAGATCAGGAAAAGAAGCAGCAATTTGTTATGGAGATTTCAGCGAGCCTAAGAGACGCTACAACAGGCGACTCTTACTTCTTTAGGGGAGTTGAACAAAAGAGGGAGACGAACCAACTCTTTAGTGATCGCCCGTTGAAAGAGGGTGGCCCTGAGTATATTAGTTCAGTACACGCAAATCTTCCATTCACAGGTGAAAATCAGGTCATGTGGAAGAACGATATCATGGAGCGGGCAAAAGCGGAAGGCATTAAGATTACACCAGGGGAAGTCGCAGATCTTGTTGCAGCTGGTGAAGAAATGCAGAGCCGAGCTATCACTCTTCAGTATAAGAAGGTGCTTAGCGCTTCTATTAATCAAGATGAAGTGATGGCTCGAATTGGCGGGAATCCAGATTTCCAACGGCATACATTCTTAGCTCGTCAAAGTCAGATCCCAATGGATCAAGATGTTGTTCCAACTGGACCAATGCAAGAGGAAGAGAAGAGCGCCTTTAAAGAGTTCTTTTCAATGGGCGGCATGAAGGAAAGTGCTGCAGCAGCGGCATCTCTCTTGCTTAGTTACGGAGCAGGCGCTTGGAGTCTGGATAAGGTGAAAAGTGCTATGACCTTCTCTAGTAAGATTGCTAACGCACCACTTGATGACCTTAAGGCTTCGCCACAAAAATTAAAGATCCTTGACAGAGCATTCCCTGAAGTGATGACGGACGATGCCGCTAGGCGCATGAAGGGGTTTGATAAGCTCTTCGGTGCAGATGAGATCCCGGAAGTTGGTTCAAAAGTCCCATTAAAGACTCGTCAAAAGATCTTTAAGAAGATGACTGAAGCGGCTAGTGATAGTGGCTTTATTACAAAGATGGCCGCTCGATCGGGCCCTAATTCAAGACTGGCCCGAGGGGTATTAAGAGCCCCTGGTATAACCAAGCTTTTAGGTGCTAGTATTCTTGCTTTAAGTGCTGCAGGAATGACAGCTTATATGAACATGAAAGACAATGAGTCAGACGCTCTCGAGTACCACACTTCTTCAGATCAAATGCAAGAGGAGTTCCTTCAGGCTACCACAGTAAAAGAACGGAAAAGGCTTGCAGGGAATGCTGTCAAAGAGTCATTGGCTCAATAATCCTGGAGATACCGCATGATGAACGCCCTCCCAAAAGACAGGGTGCAGTACTTTGTAAAAGCCTACAACGCGAATCCAGCCGTCTTCGATGAGAAGATGGCTTCTTCGCTTAAAGAACAAGCGGCTCACCACAAACTGCCTTTCGCCCTTACAGATGAACACCATAAGCAAACACTATCCTCTATTGCTGGTCAAGCTATCAAGGGATATGTATCAGGAATCTCTACTATCCCATGGGATGATGGCGGCCCTCAGGGTGGCTTTGAGACTGTAGCTAGGCGTGTGGGTAATCTCGCTGGCTTCATGGGATTACTCCCTGTACCAGACGTGGTAGAGAAGGGGGCTGCAAAGGGCTTCATGGGTAGCCTAAAAGGTATCAAGCTGGCCACTGGTAACTCTATCCCTATGAAGGGGGCTAGTTTTATCCAGAAGCATGTCAACAAGAAGCTGGGTACAGCAATGTCCCTAGCAAATGCTGACAGCAGGCTTGCTGGATCCACTGTGATGAAGTTCTTGAACAATGATTACACTAAAGACTTTGCTCAGGGCATGTTCCACCTTGGTACAGCTTCGGCTATCAGCTCCTGGCATGGCGGCATTGATGAGATGCTCAACTCCTTTAAGCACGGTGCTATTACTGGTGGTGCTTTCAGGGCTATCGGTAACTTGCGTCTAACAGGTAATCCTATGGGTGACAAGGCTATCCGTGTATTATCGTCTTCGATGTATACAGGGCTGCCTTCTACTTACAGGGACGAGACTACCCCTGAACAAGTGTACAGCTACTTAGAGGGTGCTATGTTCGGGTTCTTTGAGAAGCCTGCCCCAGAGCGTCGCTCTATGCAGTTCTCTCAAGAGGCTCTTAAGAAGTACTTCGAGAAGCGTGACCCAGAGTTCCGTGACATTAGTAAGCATGAGGGGTACGACCTTCTATCACCGGAAACCCAGTCCCTGGCAAAGAAGTCCTTTGATAGGGCTATTGAGTTTGTGGATATTGAAGCACTTGCTGCAGAGGTAGGATACTCTGTTGAGCGTGCTGAGAAGATGCGCTCTGAACTAGAGCAGATGCAAACTGATGAGCTAGGCAATAAGGTTCGTGAGTTAGAAGCTGAAGAGCAAGCAGCTTTTCAAGAGGCTAAGAAGAAGTATACTACAGAGAGCTCCTCTCTCTCGTTTGAAGATTCAGATTATACTCCACCACAGATAGTAGATGTCAGAATGGAATCGCTTGTTCGTTCTTACCTACCGAATAGCACCAAAGGTGAGGTGGTAGTAAAAGCAGTGGAACTTAGAGACAGGTTCACAGAGCGTCTTGTAGAAGGTGATAAGGAAGCATACGCAAAGACGATTACTGACGTAGAGAAGTCTCTTGGGGTGTCCCTATCAGAGCGTGAGCGTGGTGGGTTCCGCATCCAGCAGAAGCGGTTTGAGCAGGACTATAATGTCCAGATGGTAAACTTCACTAACGGCAAGTTCACGAAGCTGCCATTGGGTAAGGCTAGGAATGCTGTGGGTAACGATAAGTCTATGCGCCTCCCTAAACCTCCTATTGTACAAGTCTTTGAAGCGGCTGCTGAGAAAGCGGGTGTTAAGACTGAAGGGCAGGCCCTTGTTGTATTAGATCATTTCATTGAGGGGGGGAAAGAATACTCCCTGGGGGAAGAGATTTCTTTCAAGGGTTCTGATCCAGTCGAGAAGCAAGTAGCTACCCGTATTAAGAACGCTACTAAACAGCTTCAAAAGGAAGGCTACTATTACTTTGGTGGGCGTGGTGACGCAGAGCGTGCTTACTTCATGAAGTTCCACCCTGAGGCATCTAAGCTAACCGATGCTGATGTAACAGGTCAGCTTGATAATTCACTTCGGATTCTTGGTATCAATCCCTCAGTGTTCAAGAAAACAATGGTGGAATGGAGCAAAGAAGTGGGGGGCGGTGATGCTCACTATAAGCGGGCTACCTTGTCTAATATCCACTACATGCTTGAGCAGAACGGCATGCCTATTTCCAGGGAATCCCTAGCAGTAATCGGGGAACGGGACGAGAACAACGAGTTTGTCCACGACTTCTTACGTGATGGTAAGGCGTGGAATAAACGTCTCCAGATCATGCTTAACACTGGCTACGGCGCAGATCCAGACTTTGCTGCATTAAGGAAAGAGTTTCCAGCAGGCGTAATAAGCCTACAACTTCGAGGTGACGCTGAAGGGCGCAACCTGAAGTATGATTCTCCAGCTTCTGCTTTCCCTGAAGGGACAGATGGTATCCTTACCTTGACTCCTAAGGCCATCAAAGCATTAAACATGGATGCTGGTATCCCTGTTGAAGGCAGGGATTACGGTGGGGCTAATAAGAGTTTTATCTACGACTTTGGTGCTAACGGCAAGGGCATGCTCTTGGGCAAGTATATGATCCATGAAGCAACGCCTGGTGAGATTGCAGGCTTTAAAGAAGGGCAGCACGGGATTATCCATACTAGTGCTACAAAGCAGTTGGGTACTCGGAAGGTAGGGGACATTATTGACTTCCCAGTAGATGCAATTAAGACTGTATTCTCAGAGGTTACAGACTCCCACTCTATCGCTCCTGCACGAGTTGCTAAGCAGGTGCTTTCTAATCTGACTCAGTACGCTAACGGGGCTATCCGTAAGGAAGCTATTCAGGAGATGCTGAAGTCGATCTATTCTAGGGGCACACTTGGTACTGAAGAAGGGAAGCTATTAGGGACTAAGATCGTCAACCGGATCAACACCTTGGAGAAGACTTCTACTTCAGAGACTAAGGACTTCATTGAGAACTTGGATGATGTGCCTATCCTTGATGTTTTGAAAGTGTTGCGTGAAAGTTCCGATCATGCACTTGTCTCTAAGATCTACGATAAGATCCTTCGAATAGAGCGTGAAGACGCTATCCAGGATAGAGCTAGTGGGGAGATTACTGACAAAGAACTGGTTGATAAGATCGAAGAGATGGATTCTTTCGACACGCTAGTCAATCGGTTAATGAAGGTTGGTGAAGACTTGCCTTCTATCATGACCCATAAGTACGTCAAAGAGTACCGTGAACAAGCGGTGCACAACTATGTGATGACAAGGGCTGTTAAGCCTAAGCTGAAGAATAGCGGCGCGTTCAGGATGCGACCATTTACCAAGGAGCAAGCTGCCGAGAGCCCCCGTATTGCTGAGCTTGAGAATAACCCTGACATCTTCTTCCTGGATAAGGGTGCTCGTGAGATGCCTATCCATGTAGACTTCATGAAGAAGAAGACTACTCTTGGGGCGCTGTGGGATAAGTATGAAGGTGGATTCTTCGACAAGAACTCTGAGCAGAAGACCATGGTGGAAGAGGTGTTTAGAGCGGCTACTTATCGTGTCCCAATGGATAGCTTAAGCGGTCTGCAGGTCTTGAACTTTGCAGGGTTCACTGAGCGTAATGGCTACGGTGTGCTGATTCATCCCAGAGTAATGCGTGCTCTTAGTGGCTCTGACCTTGATGGTGATAAGGCTTTCGTATTCTTTGGTGATGAGGCAAACGGCTTCAAGAAGAATTGGAAAGACATGTATGAGTCCAACCAGGAAGAGTTCTTTGATTTCAAGTATACCAAAGGCGGAGAGAAGCGCTTCAGTGGCATGAAAGAGCTAGTTAAAGAAGCTATGAGGGAAGATATTATCTTCGACTTCTCTAAAGAATCTATGAAGTCGGTTGATGGCACACGAGAAGTAGCGGCTAAGCACGTGAATGTTCATGGGAACCATATCATCCGCTTAAATGTGCCTGAATTAAGACGATTATGGAAAGAGAAGGCTTGGACTAAGCCTAAGCTAGCTGGTGTGCAACCCCTTGAAGAAGCGGCTTTCAAGACCTTTGAAGAGTGGATGACCTTTGTGTCCTTGCATGAGATGCACCATGTAGGACAGAAACGTAATCGTGGGCGGGTCAAACGAGAGAATGAGGCAAACCGTAAAGCACTGGCTGATATGGGGATTCGTACAGACGCTACAATCAAAAACACTAAGAAGATCTACAGTGAGGAGCTTTCCCCTAAGGACGCTGCTTTCAAGAAGATCCAGGAAGTAGTCAGCGATAAGAGTAATATGCTGGGGATCACCCCACTTGGTAGAATGTATGCCTCTCGTGGAGCTATGATTGGACGTAAAGCCCTTGGTGGTAACGTAACCCTGCGTAGTACGATGATTGCACAACATAGCCACTTAGTTGAGATGCAAAAAGGTGGGGCAGATCTTCAGCCTACGCCTGTCCATTTCGGGAAGAATCAGAATGCTATTCTATCAAACTTCGCAGAAACGCCTTTTGTTTTCCGTGGAAAGAAATTCCTTACAGCAGAAGGGGCTTATCAAGCTTATAAAACTGGGCGGTATATAAAGGGGTTTGAAAGACTACGTGGATTTGATTCGCAGAAAAAAGGGCGTTCCTTAACTGTCAATAAAAAGACCAATGAAGCGCTCATGCGAGAGGTCTTGAAAGCAAAACACACACAGGTTCCACAGTTTGCTAAAGCACTCGCAGAATCCGGGGAGATAACCCACCCCGTGCAAGACAGTTTCTGGAGAAAGGCTTTCCCAGAGATGCTCACAGAGCTGAAACCAAAAGGGGCTGAACGAGGCAGGCTTAGCCCACTTTATAGGATTATTTCAGGGGGGCAAGTAGGAGCAGACATGGAAGGGCTTCAAGCTGCCAGGGCACTTCGCTTAAAGACGGGCGGAACAGCCCCTCCTAACTTTGAGATGAAGGATGGGTTTAATAGGACTACTCAAAATCCCAAGCTACTAAAAAGTTTTGGGCTCAAAGCAGGAGCTGCTGACCCTACGGTATGGAAGAAAAGAACCCTTGCTAATGTTCAAAACTCCGATGGAACTATTCTGTTTGGGAATACCAAAAGCCCAGGCAGTCGGCTAACATCACAATATGCCAATAAAGAAAACCGCCCTTTATTAGAGAATCCTACTGGCAAAGAATTGCGAAACTGGATTCTTGAAAACGATATTAAAACAGTTAATATCGCAGGGAATAGGGTACTCCCTAATGGGGAAGGGAGTGTTCGTAGGTTCCTTATCAAGGAGCTTTCTAAGGAGATGTTTGCCTCTCATAGTTATAAAAAGACGACGGCTGGAGTCTATATTGGAACGGACGCTAATGGGGCTTCCTATACTATCAAGGCCACCACTGACGCTAAGCGCTTGCAGAGGTTCCGTGAGCTATCTCGTGCAGCCATTGAGCGTGCAGCAGATCCCATGGACGAGGCTGGTATTATCTCCTACAAGGAACTCCAATTAAAACTGGCTGACGCTCTCTTTGATTACACAAGAAACGGGAAGACAGTAAAAGCTAAAGACGTAGAAGAGAAGAATAAGAAGACCGGAGAGCTGATTCGAGACAAACATCTTGCACCTTTCCGGAACATCAATAGCCTGCTCTACGGGCGTAATAGGGCTACAGGTAAGCGTTGGTCCGCCCTTGAGGTCAAGAGTGGCTTAAATCGCGCCGCAGAGGCCCTGAGAGGCAAGGGCGCAGTAGAGCCTACTACCATGTTGGATACTCTTATTGGCATGGTAGGGAAGTTGGATTATCATGACTCTATTTTGAAGCGAGTGGATGCTGATATTATCCGTCGATTAGATGGTGAGCATGCTAAGCTGGTAGGGACTCCTGAGTACAGGGCTTTGCAGAAGGTGCTTGGCAGAAGCAATATGCAATCAGCATTGTTCGGGAAGAGTGAAAAAAAGACTGATATGCGTGAAGTTATTGAGCAAAAGCTCTATGAAGCTGTGAACTTTGAGCGTGAAACAAGTGAACCTACTGCTTCAATAGACCTGTTTAGTGGTGTTAAGAATAAGCGTGGGAAGCTGGTCACTGACTTTATCGCTCCCGATTCTGGTAAGGGGTGGCTTAACAGGCGTAAAGAGCATATCATGGAGGCTATTCGCAAGGCGGAAGCCATGCTGAGTAATGATCTTGCTACCAAGGCGAGTATTGAGCATAACTTAGAGACGAGCAAAGAAGTTCGTAATCGTTTTAAAGAAGATGTAAAGGATTCTACGCATTCTGGGAGCAAGAGAGTCAAAGAAATTGCAGAAGATGTTGCTTCTCTGAAGGACCTAATTGCCAAGTACCACAATATCTTCAAGGATGCTAAGAAGAAATCTGATAAACCGCTCTCTAGAATCCCTACTCAGGCAGCTATTGATGCACGGATTCGCAGTATCAAGGCCACCTACGCTACTGTGCCGGAGCAGAAGCTATTTGATAGCCTGTTGATGGGTAGCTTGAGTACTACCAGGATGGGCTATAAGCACGCGTTGCGCCTTGAGAAAGAGCATGGCGAAGAGATCGAGAAGGCTGGTCCAAAGGATCTTATCTCGATTAAGGTGGGTGGTCAAAAAGGGGACTTGACAAAGGAGGAGCTTGTTACAGCTATCGCAAAGGCTAAGGAGCGGTCTGCTAGCACCTCTTATACTAAGTTCGGGTTAGAGTCTCCCTTTATTAGTGAGTCTAGTTTAAGGCGGCACTTGGAGTTGTACGATAGTCAGTTCCGTAAAGCATCTGGTGAATCAGCTAAGATCCAGGATGCTATGCTTAAGGAGTCCAAGAAGGGCGAAAAGGCTACTGAGCCTGCTGTGCCCAAGAAGTTGATCCTTGGTGATCGGGAAGTAAATGGTGACCTGCTTGAGTCCAGTGAATACTTGACCACTGCACAGAAGTACATCGACGACTTTGCACCATTTATCAAGGTGAACGAGGGGAAGAGCACCCCTGAGATGAATACTGAAGTGGTGAAACTCCGTGAACACCTCAACTTCTACGGCTCAACTATCAAGAAGAATCTGCACATGCTGACAAAGGGGCTGCTGAATGTAGACCTGAATGCCATGACTCTGACAGACTTCCAGAAGCTGAACCGCTGGTTTACAATCACCAGGAACGGCAGTTGGTTCGGTCGGATGATGAACAGGTTTGGGAAGAAGGATGGTAAGGGTGTCCGTGGCTGGTTCTATAATGCCTTCCCTGAGAGCGTTGGCAGAGAGCAGATGAAGACAGAGATCCAGGTACTTCGTAAGAAGGGGGCTTGGTATACTGCTGATGGCCAGTTGATTTCAGGTAATGTCGCTATCCCTACTTCCAGGATGAATATTCTTCAGGAAGGTATTGCCCATGCATCTGAGATGGGTACAAAGGTTTATGAGACTATGGCTAAAGAGCTGCAGGATGAAGGCTATGCTTTTATTCAGAATGCAGAGCAAGGTTTGCCCTTGTTCCGTATCGCAATCGGTAGAGGGGAGTATGAGGGGGCTAAGAAAAGCTACACTGCTGATGCAGACTTTCCAAAGGTGGACATTGTTCGGGAGAAGATGAATAGAGCAATGAAAGACGGCAATTGGGAAGCGTTGAAGAAGCAATCATTCATGCTCGGCGATAAACAACTGACTGGCGAACAGGTAGTAGAGCGTATTGAGAAGATCTACTTTGAGAAGTGGGCTCCTAAAATGCACAAGATTATGACTGGTGATAAGACGTTCCTTGACCAGTTTAACCACAAGGATAAGGACGGGAACACCTTGTACCATGCTTTCGGGCCTGATTCAGGGAAGCAC
>Ga0233446_1000599_pt1 | contig 35204 bp, 22 predicted proteins | sample SI_124_October20_4_FD_182780 | JGI IMG/M metagenome (GOLD analysis project Ga0233446, IMG submission 182780) | Seawater microbial communities from Saanich Inlet, British Columbia, Canada - SI_124_October2016_120_MG | ecosystem: Environmental > Aquatic > Marine > Inlet | place: Canada: British...
GTTTAGTGAGACAATGTTTTTACTTTTAGGTGGTACAGGTGTTGGGTACTCAGTACAAAAACATCATGTAGAGAAACTACAACCAATAAATAAACCATATAGTAAAAGAAAAAGAAGGTTCTTAATTGGGGATTCAATCGAAGGATGGGCTGACTCAATTAAAGTATTGATGAAATCATATATTGGCGATAAAAGAAGTTCTAGTATAGAATTTGATTTTTCGGACATTAGACCAAAAGGGGCTAGATTAGTTACTTCTGGTGGTAAAGCACCGGGACCACAACCATTAAAGGAATGTATTGTTAAAATAAAAGGTATTTTAGAAAGTAAATCTGATGGTGAAAATTTATCCACACTTGAAACACATGATATTGTATGTTACATTGCTGACGCAGTGTTAGCTGGTGGTATTCGTAGGGCAGCTTTAATTAGTCTATTTAGTGCAGATGATGACGAAATGATTTCTTGTAAAACAGGTAACTGGTGGGAAACTAACCCACAAAGGGGTAGATCAAATAATTCAGCGGTTCTTATTAGACATAAAATCACTAAAGATTTCTTTATGGAATTGTGGAAAAGAATTGAACTGTCAGGTGCAGGTGAACCAGGAATTTACCTATCAAATGATAAGTCCTGGGGAACAAATCCCTGTTGTTTTGTAGGTGATACATTAGTTGCTACTGCAGATGGAAGAAACGCTGTTAGTATTGCTCAGTTAGAGAAAGAGAATTATAAAGGACCTGTTTATTCTATCCAAACACAAACTGGTCAAGTAGTAACATCTTATTGTTCTAATGTTTGGGTAAGTAAAAAAAATGCAGAGTTAGTTGAGGTTAAGTTAGATGACGGTTCAAGTTTTAGGTGTACACCTGACCATAAAATTATGTTAAGGGGTTGTAACTATGTTGAAGCTAAAGATTTAGTTAACGGGGTTAGTTTAATGCCGTTTAATTCATTTAAAAGACTCGATAGGGATTATAGGATGATATGTTCTAACACTGGAAGAGATTTAGCCCAATACGCTCATGTATCACAATATTATGATATTATAAAAAATGGGTATGAAAAACAACATATCCACCATATAGATGGTAATGGTTTAAATGATTTACCAGAAAACTTAGAAGCTATTAATGCAAAAGAACATAATAGAAACCATATGTTAGGGGATAAGAATTCTTTTTTTAAGATTAAAGATTTAGATTCTTGGAAAGAGAAACAATCAAGTAGACAATTAGGTGTAAAAAATAGTAATTCTAACGGAATAACAACTGAGGAAATGTTAATTAGGTTGAGGGCTAGAAGGGTACAAAAGTTGAAAAGGTTAACCCAAAAGGAAATATTAGAAACATGTAATGTTAAATTTTTATCTAAAGGTAGGTTAACTGAAATGAATGTTAATACTATATCTGAATTACAGGATGATCTATGTGAAATGATAAACCATAAGGTTGTTAGTGTTGATTTTATATCAGAAAGAGAAGATGTTTATGATATGACAGTTGAGGGGACTCATAATTTTGGTATTATAACGTCTAGTACTGATGATAACTTTATAAATAGTTCAGGCATTTTTGTTCATAATTGTGAAATCGCACTAAGACCATTTCAGTTCTGTAACTTATGTGAAGTAAACGTTTCTAATATCGAATCACAAGAAGATTTAAATGTGAGAGTTAAAGCTGCTGCGTTCATAGGGACGTTACAAGCTGGTTATACGGGCTTTCATTATCTTAGAGAGATATGGCAAGAAACTACAGAGAAAGACGCTCTAATAGGTGTTTCTATGACTGGAATTGGAAGTGGTATAGTATTAGGTTATGATTTAGAAAAATCTGCGGATATTGTAAAAAGAGAGAATAGTAGAGTTGCGAAAATTATTGACATTAATAAATCTGCTAGATGTACTACTGTAAAACCGGCCGGAACTACATCCCTTACTTTAGGGACATCATCAGGAATACATGCTTGGCACAATGATTACTATATTAGAAGGATTAGAGTGGGTAAAAATGAATCTATATATAAACACTTAATTGTTCACCATCCTGAGTTGTTAGAGGATGATTTTTTTAGGTCACATGATACGGCAATTATCACTATCCCACAGAAAGCACCAAAGGGGTCTATATTAAGAACTGAATCACCTTTTGACCTTTTAGAAAGAGTTAAAAAAGTGGCGATAGAATGGGTAAAAAGTGGACATAGAAATGGTTCTAATACTCACAATGTTTCCGCAACTATATCACTTAAAGAAGAAGATTGGGAATTAGCGGGAGAATGGATGTGGACAAATAAAGAACACTATAATGGTTTATCTGTATTACCTTATAACGGTGGTACATATACACAAGCCCCTTTCGAGGATATCACTGAAGAAAGGTATAATGAAATGGTAAAACATTTAAATAATATTGATCTATCTCTAATTGTTGAATCAGATGACAACACAACATTAAGTGATGAATTAGCCTGCGCTGGTGGAAGTTGCACCATTACTGATTTATAATGATAAACTCAACAGAAGATTGGATATATGATTTATACGTTAAAGAAACTATAAATCGTAAGATAAAACCAATACCCAAGGAACAACACGTAAGTAGGGGTAGTTGTTGTGGAAATGGATGTCTACATTGTCCATACATACCCAAACACGAAAAAGGAGCAACAAAAATCAAATAATTAAAAGTCAGAGAAATCTGACTTTTTTTATTATTAACCTTTCCTTCCAAAAAATAAATAATAGAATATTTATATATACAAATGGCAAAACAAAGGTTTATAAATATTGATTTTCCCTTTAAAGATAGCCCCGAAGGGTTTTACTTTAACTTAAACGCAACTGACGCAGATGCTGTTAGGGCAGATTTATTACATTTACTATTAACAAATAAAGGTGAAAGATTATATATGCCTGATTTCGGTAGTGATTTAAAAAAATATATTTTTGAACCAAACGATGGTGTTACTCATTCAGAAATAAAAGACAATTTGAATGAAACCATTAAAAGGTATATGCCAAACTTAACAATTGATAGTATAAAATTTAGAAATGATTCTATTGAAGAATTAATAATAGTAGAACTAACATATACAGTAACCGAGGGTACTTTTAATAGTACCGATACTGTTACATTAACATTTTAAAATATGGCAACAAAGAAAATTGATTATAATGCTAGAAATTTCGCAGATGTAAGGCAACAATTAATAAGTTTCATACAACAGTATTATCCAGAGATATTTTCAGATTTTAATGATGCGTCTGTTGGTATGATGTTATTGGAATTAAACGCGGCTGTTGGTGATATGTTATCTTTCCAAACGGATAGAATGTTTAACGAAACTCAAATAAGTTACGCACAAGAAAAGTCATCCCTATTAGAAATAGCTAGAACTTTTGGTTTAAATGTTCCAGGTAAGAGACCAAGTATCACTATAGTTGATTGGGTGGTTAGTAATGTTCCAGTAAATGGTGACACATTTGACATTCAGTACGCACCTAAGATATTAAAAGGTGGGCAAGCAACTGGGGCTGGTAAAGTATTTGAGTTGTTAGAGGACTGTGATTTTACATCACCATTTACAACTGGCGGTATCCCTAATAGACAGATAATTCCACAAATTGATGGTAGTGGACAGATACAAAGTTATGACATCAAAAAGAGAGAGATTGTTGTTAATGGATTTACAAAAATTTATAAAAGACTAATTAACCCTGAAGATTATAAACCATTTTTAGAGGTTATATTACCAGAAAGTAATGTATTATCTATAGAAAATATTGTAACAAAGGAGGGTACAAATTTAACAAGTATCCCAACCCCTACAGAATTTGCAGACTTTGATTTAAACTGGTATGAAGTACCAGCGTTAGCTCAGGCAGAAATTTATATAGAGGACGATAATAAAGTTTCAGATAGAGAAGGTGTTGTTGTTGGAAAATGGAAAAACGCATCAAAAAGATTTATAAAAGAATTTACGGATAAGGGATTTTGTAAAATTATATTTGGAGCTGGTGACGCTGACATATCAGATTTAAATGATTTTGTTGGTTGTAGAGGACAAATAGAAAGAATTGGTAAAACAATTAATAACTTATCTTTGGGAGAGATACCAAAACCAAGTCAAACAATGTTTATTAAATATAGGGTTGGTGGAGGAACCGCATCAAATATTGGTGTAAATACTTTAACAAAGTTAGGTTTGGTAAATGTTATAGTTAACGGTATAGATAAGAATACTAATAGGATTATAAAAGATAGTATTAGTGTTAATAACCCTATTCCCGCTTTAGGTGGTAAAGAAGCCCCATCAGTGGAAGAAATTAGGAATTTAGTTCGTTATAACTTTTCCGCACAAGATAGGTGTGTAACAATAAAAGATTATCAGAGCAGAGTACCACTAATGTCGGGAAGATTCGGTGTACCATTTAGAACTGGTGTGTGGGAAGAAAGGAATAAGGTTAATGTATCTATATTAGCATTAGACGCTAATAATAAACTAACCACACAAGCAACATCAGCATTAAAACAAAATATATCAGAATATTTGGCGGATTATAGAATGTTAAATGATTATGTCACAATAAAAAATGGTAGAGTAATTAACATAGGATTTGAAGTTGATTTATTTATTGAGAAATCAATACCTAAAGGAGAGGTAATTAGTAATGTAATAACCACAATTAAAGAATATTTAGATATAAATAAATGGGATATGGGTGATAACATTTATCTCTCACAGTTAGTAGAAGATGTTAATAATGTAGGGGGTGTGTTAAACGTAACAGATTTAAGGGTTTTTAATAAAGTAAATGAAAATTCCAGATACTCACTTAATGAGATTGCTCAACCATATATAGATGAAGATAAAAGACAAATAGATTTGTTGGGAAAATATACGTTATTTGGGGCACCGAATAGCATGTTTGAAATAAAATACCCTAATACGGATATAAAAGTCACAATTTCTACTTCATAGTAATTACTTTTAAAAAAAATAAATTACTTTTATAGAAAAATAAAGTTATGGGATGTAAAACATGTAAAGATAAAAAAAGGTCAAAACGGAATAACCAAGAAGATGTAGAATATGAAAATGTCGGTAGTGGTAACCCTGATCCGGTTACAGATGATGGTGATGTTCTAAATTTAATTCCTGAAGCACTTCAAAACGGAGACTTCGGTGGTAATTTCTGGTTTAAAGTTGTTGCGTTTATTGTGATGACTATTGCAATACCTCTAATAATAGTAGTATTAATGGGGAAGATGTTTTTAACATTCTTTATGCCCAAGTCGTTACCAAAGGCTGGGAAAAGAGTAACAGGGTTCTTTATGGGTGGATTTAAACTGTACGCTAAATTTAGACATGATAAAGAAGTCAGAAAAAGAAAAAAACAATTTGAAAAAAATGGTGGGTATGAAGAAGTACCTGACACATCTGAATATGAAGATGATTATGAAGATGAAGATTATGGTGATATAAATATTCACGAAGATAATAACGAAAAGGGATAAACGAAACTTAGATGTCTAAATCGTATAGGATTAGAACAACACCGGGTGAGGATAATGGATATTTAAAAGTTAATGTTGATCTTAATCAAGATTATGATCATTTAGAAATATTAAGTTTAAAAATTTCCCAGATAGATGAATATCAGAATTATTGTTCTGATTATGGTGTAATAGCTGGTAGGGTTGATGTAAATAACGGATTTGGAGTGCCAAACGTTAAGGTATCAATATTTGTCCCTGTAGAGGAGATTGATTTGGACGATCCAGTAATATCCAAGTTATACCCATACGAAGACCCATTTCCCGATAAAAAGAACATTAATGGTATTAGGTACAATATATTACCTAAAAATAAACAAACTTTAGATCATACCCCCGTAGGTACATTCCCAAGGAAAAGAGAAATTCTTGACGATGCTACCACATTAGAAATGTATGAAAAGTATTATAAGTTTACTACAACAACAAATAAATCTGGTGACTATATATTATTTGGTGTTCCATTAGGTGAACATTATTTACATTATGATTGTGATATTAGTGACATTGGTTTTATTTCAGTTAGACCATATGAAATGATGCGTGAAGGTTATAGTGAACAGTTATTTCGTAACAGATTTAAATTTAAAAAGGGGAACAATTTAAACTCACTACCTCAGATATTTTCACAAAATATACCCATTACAGTAGAACCATTTTGGTGTGATAGTCTAAGTGTTGGTAGTCGACTTGGTATTAATAGATTAGACTTCCCCATCAACTATGAAATTACACCGACTGCCATTTTTACGGGTAGTATTTTTAGTGATGACGAAAAAGATTCATTGAATAAAAACTGTAAGCCCGGTAGACAGATGGGTAAAATGAATGAGGTTATAACTGGGAGTGGGGGTATTGAAGCTATACGAAGAAATAAAGATGGTGATATCCAACCGTTTTTCTTCGAAGACGATACCATAGATGAAAATGGTAATTGGTCAGTATTAGTACCGATGAATATTAGAAAAGTTATTACCGATGAGTTTGGTAATTTAGTACCTAGTCCAGATGGGATTGCGGGTATCGCCACAGAAGGTGATTATAGATTTAGAATGTCTATGGATGCCACAGGTACTGATAAGAGATTAAGACAAAGGGCTAAATTTTTAGTTCCAAATATAAATAATAATTTTAATTTTGGTGAGTATTCAACTGAAGAAGTAAGAAATTCAGAAGATTTCACAATTAATAGACAATTGTCCACAATAACTGATGGTACAGTATATTCTGCCGATACTGCCAACCAATATAATTATCTTGAAGAATTTTACCCATTTAGGTGGAAAAAAGTATATACGGTTAAACAATATATTGGTAGAATGCAAAAAGCTGGTGGTAATGATGAGGCCAGAGGGTTTATTGGGATAAAAGATATTATGAACTCCGAAGGTGTGAACAAGTTCCCATCAAATAGATTTGACACAAACATACATCCATTATATGCAATAATATGTACATTATTATCACTGGTGGGGATAGTTATTGGGTTTATTAATGGGATATCCATGATGATTAATGGGTTAATAACCGCCATATGTCAGATTAGAATACCAGCTAAGTTTAAGCTGACGTTTTGCATTCAAGCGGGTATAACTTTCTGTAATCAAAATTGGAGAGATAATAACGATTTTGCTGGTAATTGTTCGTGCCAGAATTGTAATTCTTGTGAAAAATGTAAGACTGGTCCAGGATCAATATATAATAACGGATGTACAGAGGAGGGTGGTATTGACCTCCTCATTGGTTGGAAATGTTTATTTGGTAGTATAATATGTAAAAATTGTAAAGATATCTGTAATCCTGAAAACGAACGTAAATGTTGTGGTACTAATTTTAATTATGCAGGATATTCTCCCGGAACTTCATGTCCCGATTCCTCCATAATCTTTAGAACATTATCTCAGGGGGCACCTAACGACAACTGCTGTTATCGTTGTTGTATAAAAGTACCACTAATACCACTTAAATGTGCTGAAGAAGGTTTCGAAGATACAGTTGCGTTACTTGCTACCCCCTTTGGGGCCAATGAATGTAATAGAAGGTACGCAAAACCATTTGGGTGTAAGAATTGTGGAGGTTTTCAGACACAGGTGATAAAGGATTGGGTATCTTGTTTACTGGAACCTGTTGCGGTTTTCTTAAAAATGTTGAAATTTGATTTTTATAATGATTGGGTAGGGGGGTCACTTTATTTCCCACTTATTAAAAGAAAATATAAATTAAAGAAAAGAAAAAGAAAATTTGGTCAGATTAAAAAAGATAAATTTTGTGATTTTGAATGTAGAGATGGACAAACAGATGACTTTCAAGGGGATCTCTACTATTCTGGTTGGAGAATTAGATTAAAAGACATAATAGGTGCAAATCCATCTATTACTGTGGGAGGTTGTACCGCCAAAGTAAAAGGTAAAAGAGTAACTAATTGGTATGGGACTGAGGAAAACGATGATGAAACATATAATTTAAATTTGGCGGTTAAAGAATTGACTTTTAAGGGTACAAACTCAAACTCAGACGGATGTGTTATTGAGTTTGCAACGTGGAGCATCTTTCAGTCCACCTTTAACGCTGCGGGTTTAAGTAGTAAGTATAAAAAGGAGTCTAAAGAGATATCGACAGAGCACGGAAAGCCAGAATATATAGAAACAGAAGATGCTGCTGGGAATAGTACTTGGAAAAATATTGGTGGTCATGGTCATTATAAAAATACGTGTGACAATACTAGAATGGTGGAAAGAAAAGAGTTCTTTAAAACCTCTTTAGATTGTTTAACACCCGTAGACTCAACATACTTTATTCCTGGAGAAGCATTAGTAGACCAAGCAGATAATCTCATTAATTTCAATAATTTACCTTGTGCTAATAACTCAGATACTTGGCAATATTGTTTGGCCCACGAAATCGCTGCCTACCAAAATGGATACTCAACAGGAACTGGTTCATTCGGATTTTGTATTGGAGATTGTGACCCCGATTGTGGTAGTAATGGTGTTGCACCTTGTAGACAAACTAATATAACACCAATTAGTAATTATAATGGAGATAACGCAATTATAAGACATGGGTTAATAACTTGGTATGATGAAAAAATATATTACACGCCAAGGATATTAGAGGACGATTCAAAATTTAACCGAAACGAATACAAAGGAAATTTGTTATTACCAACAACAATTATGGAATTAGGTAGTAGTGTTTATTGTGATATTGATGACGCACCATTTATAATGGATCAATTGGAACCCACCACCTTCGCTGTTAGTATGGAGGATATGAGATATAAATTTGATCAAGGTGTAGTATATAACAATGGTTTAGATGATACCTCTGGTACTGCTGATGATGAGAATGGTGTAATAAGAGAGATTACTAAATATGAAGATAAAAAAGATACTTCTTTAAATCTTAGGGCATATGTAGAATTTAGTTGTATTTCTGTTGTCTGTGCCAATACATCCGCAGCGGTTAACCAATCACAGTTAGGTGTTGAAATTATTGATAAAAATGACATTGGAATAGAAATTGGAAATTGTTTTGTTAGGTTTGAACATGATACTGATCTAAGAGAATATTTCTGTAAAAGGTTTAACGGGTACCAAAGAAAATCGAATGATGATTTAAACTTTCACCATGCAAGACCAGGATCGATACAGTTTGATAATGAATATGGGGCATATCCAGATATAACATTAACAGATGGTTTTAACCTTTATTATCGAACATTAGAGGGGAATGTTGTGAAATCAGAATATAATGATGCTGACCCATTTACCCCTGGTGACGGTTGTGGGTATAAACCAGATGATAATGCTAATCCCCTATACCAAAAAACAGATTATTTCTATGGGTTGGCACCTGGACAAACTTCAGGATTTATAAATTACCCAAATTACGATACTGTTGATAGTGCTAGTGGTACCATTAATTTTGGTGTAGGTGCCCAATCTGACGGTACAGGTGCTGATGGAACAGACGAAATATTTGAAGGTACTGGAATTGGAAATGATTATGAAGATGACGATAATAATGGAAGTGAATCGGTAAAGGGTGTTAGACATAATAGATCTCAAACACCATACTTTCAGTTCTTCGGAATAGTTCCAGGAAAAACCGCATTAAATAAAGTTGTTGGGAGATTCTTCGCAGATAAAATAGATGCAGTAACATTACTAGGGGCTGGCGCATCACCTGATGATGTGTCCCAAAGTGTAGTTAATAAACCTAACGTTAACAATGAAGAAGATAATCCATTTACAGTGTTTAGAACTTGTTTGGGTGATACTTTAATAGAGAAAGTGAAAGTTATCGATCCAAACGGAACTGTCAGTTCTGGTAGTGGTTCTGGTAGTGGTTCTGGTAGTGGTTCTGGTAGTGGTTCTGGTAGTGGTTCTGGTAGTGGTTCTGGACCTGGCGGTGGACCTCCTCCTGGTGGACCTACGACTAATATTGTTACTAACATTAATGGAGGTATCCCATCGACTATTAATTGTCAAACCCCACAATCAAACTCCATTTCTTTAATTGAGATAAATTCAACAACAACACCTATAACACTTACACTGAATGGTGGTACCAATCAAAATTCGGTAGAATGGAGAATAATTTTATATGACACACCTGTAACACAATCATCGACATTATCCTCATCAGATGTAACAATGTCAGATTCCAGTGGTCAAATTTATGAAATTAATACCTCATATCCGAATCAAGCTGGTGGAACGACAGTTGTTGATATATTGTTCAGTAATTTAGGGAACTATCAAGCTTACATATATTATACTTCTGGTTGTGCTAATAGTAATTATAATGGGGGTATAACAATAAGTGCTTAGTATATTTATATATAAATGGAAAAAACAAATAAAATATTATTAAATAAAACTAGAACATATAACTCAGTTAATGTTAATAGTCAGATACAGATAGATATTGAAAACACCAGTAAGCCAATTCCATTAAACGATATTGACACAACTGTTAGTCAGTTTGAACAATTTGAAAAGGAGAGGAAGGAAAGTACAATATATCGGTTTTATGGTCAGGTGACACCCATAATATCTAACCCATTATTTAATGACAATATAAAAATATCCGAAAATGAAAACAAAGAACTACCACCTGTAAGTAAAAAAATATTTAGTAGCGATATTTTCGAAACTGATGGTTGGATAGGGTTTTATAATGATGAACTTGACGAAACAGCGTTACAATTTAATGATAATAAAAGCGCGTTATGTGAATTTATACCATTTGACCCTGGATATGATAGGTTACGAATTTTAGATAGTGATGGGATACCTAATTATTTATTTAAAATAACCTACCCATTTGAAAATAAAGATATTTCTTTAATTAGAAATAGTTCTAAGACTTTAAAAGATGGTATACCAGTAATTGAAAAATTCATAATTGACTTAAATGGTAGAAAATATGTTGGGTTTAAGACGGCTATTAACCATGGACTTTCCACAAACGATGAGATATCGTTACTTAATTTTATTGACAACACCCCCAATGATACACTAAGTTTAAATCAAATTACTTATAGGGTATTTAAATTGGGTAATCAGACAAATGATTTAAAATTTAGAACCTTTATTGTTGACATTAACCCAAGTGACATCAATGTTGCAGCTAATTCCACAATAAAAAGAATCGTACAAGATAAACCATCTAAGTATTATGTTAGAAGATTTAAATCATTAACATCTGCATCAATTGGGGATAAAGGTGGTGCATATTATAAAGACTATGACATATATCCAGCTGCTTTTGGTACATCATATTATAATGACAAGGTGGCTTCGTTCAACTTTAAAAAAGATGTAGATGTGAGGGGGTTAACTGATAACTTGGGTAGACCATTAACTGAATTATATTTTACCACTATTAAGAATGACAGTGATACGGACATAACATCTATTAATTCACAATATTGGTTAAACCAGCAAAGCGGGTTACCAGCACAATTTAAAGACAGGTTTTGGACTAGAATAGTGGCTGGTTATGAAACAGAGAATAATGTAAACATTAATTATAATATTAGATCGTTCGGTGATCCAACTTACAATGGAAATACGTACCATACAGATATAGATGAATCAGATGATACATTTGACGGAGATATTGTGGAATATAATGAAAGTGAGTTATTAGAAAGAAGACTTGAATTAGTACATCATAGAGTTAATACGATATATAGGGAACATTTAAATGATATTGATAGTAAGTCTGAAAATAAAAAAGAAGGATACGTATATAACCCATTTAAAAAAATACAAATAAGGGAATTCTCTAACTACATAAACCCAATAGTTGACATACAGTCTATAATTGATAAGTATAATATAACAAGTGCAAGTGAGATTGAACAATTAAAGAAGTCTTTTCGTGTACCAGATTATGCAACGGAAGTGGGTGTACCAGGGTCGAATGTGTATAAATGGAGAGATTTATTAGATATAGGTAGAGTAGACATTACTGGGGGTGGTGTCGAGTACCCATTTGAAAGTGGTGCTCATTATATAAACATTAATAGTAGATTTTTCTTCCAAAGGCAAGATCCACCTTGTGAATATATTATAATTACTGAAGAAATTGAATTAGGTAACCAGCAAGTTACCCCTCCAATAGGTGGAGAAGAAGAATTTTTGGGTTATTTGGCTGATCCAACATTTTTAAATTATAGTTTCAGAGATGCGGCAGACGCATTAACACTAACCTCTACAGGTGGTGTTGCAGATATTGCTAATTATAATGGTCCTAATATAACATTTGATGTTAATTTGGCAGACTTTATTGGTGAATATGAATTAGGTAAAAGAGATATTGCTGGTGGGTGCATTAATTTATCATTATTAAAACAAAAAGATATAGACGATGTTTGTTGATAAAAGAAAAATATTATTAGGTAATATAGGTAGTGGTACAACCATAGACATATCTCTTGGAAGTAATTTTTTCCCTGTCGACAATTCAGAGTTAATAGAAAATAAATTTGTTAAGGATGAAATAAAAAAGTCGATAAACCCTATAGTAGATTATAAAAAAATTATATTTAAACCTTCAGATTCAGATGTTTCTTGGAATCTAATTGATAAATTTAGGATTAATCTTAATTTTTATAAACCAGAATCAATAGCTGCCGAAGCACCAGTACACAGGGGATCTGGTGCAGAACCTGGAGTGTATAGTGATATTAATTTTACTTTTGATGATATATTTTGTAGGACTAGTAGATTTATAAATAGTTTTATAAGGTTATCGTTTTTTGATAACCCATATAGTGGTAGAAATCAGTTACTGACAACGGCAGATGTTTATACTCAAGTGGGTAGATTACAAGAAGACGAATTTGGATTCCCATTAGGTGTAGATATGTGTCCCATATCGTTTATATTAGGTGACCCAGTATTACAACCAGAAGAGGTACATGAGGGGTTTCACATATATTGGTTTCAAGATTTAGTTGATTCGGCACCTAATAAAGAATATGAAATGTATATGACACTACAATTTAACAACGCTGGTAATGGTAGAATATATGAGTTGGCAGCGTCTAGAGATATTAATCCTGATAATATAACCATCAATGATTTAGAGGGTGAGGATGGTATATTTTATTTAAAAGTTATTTTAAAGAATGATAACGGTGTTTATAAGTATAGGTTCACACCTAACACAAAACAGTCCCAACCACCACCTGGGGTTAATTTAATCCCACCTACACCTGCGTTACCGACACTAACATTTTGGCAAATCACACCTTAGATATTTATATATAGTATGGAATATATTAGAAGAAAGAGAAATTTAGAAAATTATACTATTAGAAGTATACCGAAAGAAGTTTTAGTGACAAATTCAGAGGGTAAAACAGTTATAGACTTAAGCAACCCCAAATATTTTTATGGGAGAATTCCAAACTATAAAGTAGACGATAATGGTGATTATGTGTTAACACCAACCGGACAAAGAATATTAAATACAATCGATGTTGATTTATTTTTAACTCAGAATGTGGATGATATGGGGATTTTTGCTGACAATAGTTTTACTCAAAAAGACACCACTTTATCTGTTAAACCACCAGGTTTTAACTCTTTTGAGTATGGTAGACTTCCTGGGGCACCACCATCTTTTTATTACTCTGACGATGTTGTAGTTACTGGTAATACAGATGATGGGTATTTAAATCAAGTTCGATCATATAGAGTGGATTCGAATAACAACCCAATATATGTACCATTTTTAAACACTTCTGATGACACAACTAATAATTTTAATGGGGTTATATTAGATGACCCAGAAAAGACAATATATAAAATAGGTGCATCCCCATCAGACATACAAAATACAGGTATAGGGTTCACCACCTATAAAAACCAATTTGTAAAAACAAAAGATGAGTACGGTAAAAACTTATCATATTTTAAAACAGATTTTGAAATTAATAATGGTGGATGGAACTCTAATAATGTTAGTTTAAGTGCGATATTAAAAAAAGAAGAATATTTAGGGATAGTTTTTCCACCAGAAGTTGAGAGTGTGGTATTTATTAATAGAGGTGTCGCAGATATATTTGAAAGACACTCACTATTATCAGAATTAAAAACAACTAATGACATTGATACTAATAGAGGTGGGTTTGTAAGAAGTTAAAAAAAAAAGTTATGGCAACAGGAAATTATGGAACAATAAGACCAGCAGATGTATCTGCAGATGATGTAGAAATGTGGTACAGTTTTACCCCTAGTAGAGAACTAGTCGCGGATGTAGAACTAATAAGTTTGAACCCAGCGGAAGTTTTAATCCCCGCTACCTCACCAAATAACAGTAGTGAAATCTTAGGTGGGTTATATACATTAAAATTACCGACAACAACCTTTGGAACCAAAGGTTATTATAGCATTATTATACGACCAAAACAAATAAGAACAACAATACAAAATTGTGGTGTTTTGGTAGATAATCAAGATGTGAAAGGGATATCTTTTAATATTAATAGTTTACCGCCAGATATACAAAACAGGTTTGAAAATGGTAATTTAGTGGGGTATAGGGTAGAATATTTAAAAGAAGTAACCGGATCAGGACAAGATAAAATACAAAACTTATTTAGGGTAATTACTTCTAATAATAGAGCGTTGTTAATACCACAAGTTCAAGGTAATTCTAGTGCCTCTCCATCGTATACATTTAATGATAATTCTACATCGGTTTTTTGTACGTTAACACCGTCATCCGCACCATCAATAAAACCAAACGCAGTTCCATTCATTGGTAACCCAGGTCAAAACGTTATAATTACAAATACGTTTTTTAATCCAGTGATGATAGAAATAGAAATGGTGGAATATGATGATGAAACATTGGCATACGCACTATACTCTAATCAAACAAAATCTTTAGAAGATGGTATTTATACTATATATAACTTTGGTAATCAGATTTACAAACAATATAACTTATATGAAGTTAAGGATCAGTTTAGTGGTAAACCATTGTATGAGGTTAGGGAAGAAAAATTTACTATTGACCCTACTAAGGATTTTGATGACATAACTAATTTTTAAAATTAAATGCCAGAAAACGATAAAATAAAAATCGCGGGTTACGCTAAAAGGATATTTTTCAATGACAACATTGAATATAGGAACTTTAGTCCCGATTTAGTGGGGTTACAACTTACTAGTGAAGGTGGTACTACGCTTTTTACTAATGGTAATTTTTCTATTGATGTAAACTTAGACCCTAAACCAGATGTAGTATTTAAACAAGGTACAAGGTCAAAACTATTTTGTTTAGACGATATCGTTATCGACCCAACAGAACAGAGTATACAGAAAAATATAAAAACAAATTTAAATTTAGACTTAACAAATCCGTTAACTTACATTTGGTACGGATCAACTAAAGAATTAATTAGGTCGTCATTAATCCAAGCTCAAGAAAATTTTCCAGCGGCAATATATGTGGATGATAAGGTAGGTAGTGTTACTGGTAATAACATAACTAATTATGTTTACGATATAAGTAGGGACGAATCAACATTCACTGTTAATAGTAGGTTCTTTGTTAACCCTTATAATATTAGATATACTTTAGATTCACAATACACACCTACAGACGATACGTCTAACAAATTAAGAAACTTTACGGTTAACTATAGTTCATATGTTATAGAACACAATGGGATAACTAAACCTATCATATCTATAACCCCTGCTACTCAAAATACAAATTCAGATTTAGGTGTTGTTGTTAAGGGCAACCCATTTCCAGAATTAACGGGGATATATATACCGACACTATCATTTTTATTTACTAACGTTGACGCATCTATACCATATTTCATCAAACCCAATGAAACAGAGAGAGAGTTGTTTTTCACGTCTCTTAACGACTTTCAAAAAAATATATTAAGTAGGGAGACCAACCCCCCATACAATTCTATAATAATATCCACAGAGGTTACAGATGATGGGTTGATATTAACAACAAAAGAAACGTTACAATTCCCAATTTTAGAAGATGGTTATAATTTAAACTTCTTTGATAGTTTTTATCTTACATATTTAAGTAAGTTAATTGATATTGGTGAAGATTTAGATGAAAGTAGTACAGATATCATAATTAGAAAGTATACTACAGAAGCAATAAGTAGTTTTGACACATTACCTAGCTCTGGTGATCAGGATTTAACTATAAATGGTGAAAAGGCAACGAAACTACTTAGAATATATGGTGTAGAATTTGATCACGTAAAGAAATTTATAAATGGGATTAAATTCGCACATGTTGTAACGTATGATAAAAAGAATAACATACCGGATACATTAGTAAAAGATTTATCACATATGTTGGGATTAGACCCTATTACATTTGTCACATCTACGGACTTTAATAAGTTATTATTACCAAGTAACGGAGCTGGAGAATTTAGTGGTACGTCAGTAAATTACACTCAGGATCAAATAGACATTGAACTATATAGGAGGTTAATACTTAATGTCGCTTGGTTATGGAAAAGTAAGGGGACTAGAAAGTCGATAGAATTTTTATTTAGGTTTATTGGTGCACCAGAAGCTTTAGTTAATTTTAATGAATATATTGTTATGGTTGACAAACCATTAGATATGGATAAAATTAAAGAATTATTGTACATATACACTGGTGATGTTAGTGAAGTGGATTTACAAAATATTCCTTATGATAGTAATGGATACCCATTACCACCTATAAATGGACAACTAGTTATTAATGATTTCATCGACCCAGAAACTGGTCAAGTAGTAGAAAACGAATATACTGACATGTACTTCCAGAAAGGTGGTGGATGGTATAGAGATACTTTTGGTGGTGAAGGGTTAACTGTATTACGTGGGAACAATCCACATGTCGGACCATATGATGGTGGTAATGAATATTTACAATATTTTAGTAAATGTTATATACCCAATTTTAATTCGGAACCTACCATATCAGTTACTTCCAATACTATAACACAAAATTATTTCGTTAATTATAACTATGGGTTATTTAATGGGATACCTACAGGTACAACAGAATTTTTTACAAAACAAATAACTTATAATTCGATAACAAATGGGTACCAACCCATGGACGAATGTGTAAGTGTTAATTATAGTATTATTGAAACACCATTACAAAATGATGGACTAACAACTTTCCAACAAGAATTTGTTGTTGCCGAACAAGAATATTTAAGTTTTCAAGCTCAGATACAACAAGATAGTTATTTGGCTTATTCGCCAGAATGGCAAACAATTCAAAATAATTACCAATTGGCTCAATATAATGTTTCATCAGAGATTGCAACAGAAGAGTGTGGTGTGGACGCTAACAACACCTTACAGATTTGTATTGATGAATTAGTTTTGGACATATTACCATTTAATTGTGATACTCTAAGTGCGATAACTGATTGTTCACCATTTTTATATTATGTAGACCCAACAAACGGACAGAAGGTATCATTTGACGAGTTTTCACAATGTTGTAGTAATTATGGAAACGGTGAATATGAGTATGTGTCATATATTAATGCTGCTGGTAGAAAATCGGAATATTGTTCCGCATTGGCACCTTGTGTGGGAGAAAAAGGTGCCACACAACCAAATGGAGTTGTTGAGTTTACCATAGGTGGTAATAACCCACCACCAGATGTTTATCAAGTTATTGATAATGGTCATGTTATATGTCTACAGTTTAGTGGGGATGAGAGTATCTTCTTCAATGATATAAACGGAACTGGAGTTTTGAAAAATAACACCGACTTTACTAATTTTTTAACCAATTACAAAAATGGGGCTGTCGGTATAGAAGAATTTTTGGATTTATTTTCAGATGATATATTAAATAACACTATATCTAAGGAAGTAATGTTTAAATACTTCAAAGTAGTTGATTGTACAACAACTACAATCGTAAGTAGTCCAGAATGTTGTGCATGGCATAACCTAGATTATGTAGTTATTACTTCTACTTCTGATTCTGTTTCTGCTTCTGAACAAGGTGGAGACTTTGTTGTTTGTGTAGAAAACACAAACAACGTAAATGAATTAATTCCCTCATCGGGATTATATACAACCCCCTCAACTAATTCAGGTAACGTACAAACAACATATGAGGAATTCCAAAACCCTGTTGGAGAAGTAGTTTCGTTTTATTCTACCGAAGTGTATAAAGATTGTTTTAATGAATCCTTAATTGTTACGGGTACTGGACCTAATGAATCTAATCTTAACCCATCCACTAACGCTCTATTTTCGGCAGCAACACTTAATACACCAAGTTACTGGGAAGTTAGTACAATTGACCAGTACGGTAGAGTAAGCTTTACCCCCGTAGACCCACTTTATAATTTTATATTAGATTGGAATGCTCAAAATGAATTAGGGTTGTTGTATGAAACAGTGGCGAACTACTACGGTTACTCATTTGGGTCATTTATAATTGGTTGTGGTAACATATTAATCCCTTATTATGGTGGAACATCTACGTCTAATATCGTAACTACTGCAGCTGTAGATCGAAGTAGAATAGGGTGTGACGATATTAATAACGTTTCAGTTGTTTTCGGTAGTGAAAGTTGGCAGGGGTTTAAACTACCAGAAAACCCAGAATGTTCTTGTACCATTGATTTTTCTTTTGATTATATGTTAAAATATGAAGTTGAGAATTTAATAGAATGTGTTAAAAAAGACCCTTGTTATCCGACAATATTTAACGAAGTGTCTTTGAATAATATAGATTGTAGAAATTTCATTGTATTCACATCTAATGAAGAAGACCCAGTTGACTCAGACTCTTTAATTAATAATTTTAATAGTGCTTCTTCATCAGGTGAAGAATTTTTGATATGGCAAAATAATAGTTGTATTATTAACCCACCAACAGATTGCTGTACATCGATAGGTGGAAATGTTACATCAACACTACAATGGGAACAAAGTAACGATTTATGGTTGACAACAGTCAATCAAGAGTATCAAGCACTATTAAATGGTGATAGTATTAGTCAAGGTAATAGTCAATATAAAGTGGGTATGTTAACTTATATTGACGAATACACCACAACATTAAATAGTTTAAATGATTTATTGTCTGGGTGTTATACCTTACCAACACCAACAAGCTCCGATTGTAATATCCAATATGGTGAATATATTAAGACATCAAGTGTGTGTTCTTTAGATGTACCCCTAGAGTGTGGCATTTGGACAAAGACGTTAACAGATTATAGAAATTTAATAGATTCAGTAACCTCAGCTATTGTCCAATATAGTGGGTATTGTGATGTTGGTGAGATTATTATTAATAGTCCCGCAACCACTACCCCGAAGAACCCATATGAAAATTCAGCCAATAAAAGCGTTCAGATCATAAAAAGTAAAAATAAATTACAATCTGAATTAAATGGTGAATTAAAAATATTAACAGAAGAAAGAAGTAAATTAGAGGTTAAAATTGGTACCATAGATAGTGAAATTACCACTAAAGAAAGTGATATTTTAGTTATTAAACAAGCGACAACTAAAATAAGTGCTAATTTAGATTGTGGTGTATATGAAGGTAAAATAACGGAGATAAACAATTTTAATTATAAATCTTTTTGTAGTTCGTTCACTAACATTAAACAATATAATAAATGTGTCAGTACCCAAAGAGTGATAAATGAAGATCAAAAATTAATATATACAGAATTATTAAGTAATTGTACATTAAATAATAATTTACAACTCCAGTTAACGAACGCTAAATTTGAAAATAACACTGAATTAATTAGTGTATTAAATAAAGAAATTTTCACAACAAAAACTAGGATAGATACGTTAACTAAAGAGGGAGACTCATTTATATCTACTGATACTGCTCAACAAACATCAGCATTAGAAATTAATAACACCATTAATACCACTAACAGAACTGCTGAGTTATTAAATAAAACGACTGCCGAAATTACTGATAGTAATGGTATTTTAGAGTTAACAACTGCAGATAAAATCACCCTTAAAATATTAACGACACAATACCAGTCTAAGATAACATCATTAATAACAGAAAAAAGTGAATTGCAGGTGTTATTAAACAATAACGTTTCAAAATCTGTGCGAATTGTAAAAAGTAAAAAGAGTGGTGGGTTATATGGTAACTTATTCAGTTGGGGTGTCGGATTAATTGGTGCAGGGTTATTCCTTAATGAGTTATTAAGTCCTGAAATAATTACTGGTGTGGTAAACGCAGCAATTTGGACGATGCCGCAGCAACTATTTAAGGCGGCAGGTGATACAACAACTAGCATCCTTATTGGTGTAGGAACGGCTGATTGTCCGATATGTAAATTCCCCAACCAAGGTTATCATGGATGGTGTCCTTATTCCATTCCAGGTACGGCATGTGATGACACTGCAAGCCCATTAGGATTATCAGAAAATGGGATACCACTAGTATATGGTTTTAGAAATACGGGCGGGCAGGCACAGATACAAAACACTGAATTTTGTAATTATAAAATGTGTACTGCACAATATGGTGGAGAGTTTGAGTATGATATCGTTAATAGTAACGGAAACGTTACATGGAGTCCGGATGCTGCATACGGTTCAAATTTATATGTTAATGGTTGTTGCTCCGCAACTAGAATAGTATGTGAGGTAGATAACCAATACTGTAGAGGGAATTCAGCCACTGGGTTCCAAACCCAACCACAAGACGGTTCTGGAGATGGTATTACAGAAGAAGTCGATCCAAAAGACCCTATAGATAATGTAGACCCAAATAACCCATGTCCATATTACTTCTCTAGTCAAGGTGGTGTCTCAGCGTTCTACTCAATTGTAAATGGTGTCCAGACTAATGACGCATTACGTCCTGAATGTTGTACGTATGAGGTGACTGGTTACCCCGTAATATACGCCCCTTCTGGTAGCGCCAATAATGATAAACCACTATGTATCATTGCTCAGGTAACGTCACACAGATGTGACATTCTCGCACCAGGAAATACTAGTTTATCGGAGCCCGCAACCCCACCACCATCCACATATAATGCGGGACCTTATGATTTTATGGGGTGGGATTCGACAGATAGTAATATCGAATGGAATTTACTTAACCCACAAGCTGATAGTGGAAATTCTACTATCATTGAAGGTGCGTCACCCGCAGCAGGTAGTGGTTTAGTATTATACACTGACTCGAGTGGTAATGATGTACCATTACCGGTAGAATGTTGTATCGATTCTATTGTTGGTTATCCAGTTGCACCTTATATACTGGGGATTGATAATACAACTGAAGCCGGTGTAAATTCTTATGGTTGGTCATATTTCGGTTGTTTCCCTATCACACCTGAAGTGATAGACCCAATAGAAGGTTGTACCACACAATTTAACGAGTTGGGGATTCCCGCAACAAACTACATGCCAACAGCAACTGTTGATGATGGAAGTTGTAATTACCCAACCCCACCTCCAGACGAAACACCAGAGGCTGATCCTTGTTGTGATAATAATATTCTTGTTACATTAGTAGATGTTTTAGAAGAATTACAAAGTAAGGTATTAGAAATAGAAATAGAAACAAAAGCTTGTTACGATGGATGGTTAAATACTTTAAATAATAACTACCAAACATTTTTAGTGGATGAACAAAGTAATTTTTTAAAATATTTAGACGATTTAAAAATCAACTTTAAATTATTTGTTGATAATAATAACCCAAATACAAATACTAATATAGATACTGATTTAACTTATTTACCATATACACAATCTATTAATCCTATATGGGAATGGGATCCAACCCAACAATACAGTGGTGTGATATTATCTGGTAGTGATATAGTTATTGGAACTATCAAACAATCTATATTTGATAGTTTATCTACACAAAATGTGAATTACTCTTCAGAAATGTTCGAACCTAACTGGAGTACACTTAATTTTACTATTCCTGAATGTGTATGTTCCGATTTAAGAAGGTTATACCCTAATAAGGAATTTTTCTTCTCTATTGAGATTGAAAATTATGAATGTTCTCTTTGTTTATTGGTTGATAATATTTTAGTGAATGTTACAGATTGTAAAACAGATAGATTAGTCTCATTGAATGAATGTTTAATACCACAATTGAGTTGTGTTATTGACAATAAAAAATCTTGGGTATATACTGATCAAGGTGTGGTTACTGAAACTATTTACCCTGAAGGTGGGTGTAATACTATGTCCACAAGTAATTATAATGTAACTAAGTTAACGACACCAGAAGAGAGATTATGGACAAATTTAGAGTATAGGTATACTAATTACGAAGTCAATCACTCAGATTTAATAGTGAATGTTAAAAACGCTTCATTTAGTATCGACCCATCCAAAGCCATTGAATGTGATGTTTATGATTTTTGGAAAGGTGTGGATTGTGATAATTGCCCTACAAGTTGTACCACAGGTGAAACAATTACCTTCAGTGGTCAAGTTTACACATCAACAACATTAGGAGACTACACATTAGACGTTTCAGCGTCCACCAGTGGTATATTATTTAGTTGTGATACATATGTGTCAATACTAACTGATCAAGTGTTAGAATTGAAAAATGATTATTATTCATTAACCGCTGATTACAACGAATCATTAGACGCCAACTATTATGATTTATTAAATAAAGGTGGTAGTCTTTCTAAATTTTATATACAAAAAAATAATTGTGGAAGTGACACCATTGTAATTAATAATAATAATAACTTAGATAATCTATTTGGTTTAATTACAGAAGATAATGACGGTACACTATCTTTTTATGAAAGTTACATCTATAGTGGCTCAACACCATATGTTGGGGGTGCATTAACTGAAGTAATAAGTGGTATTACCGCACAAACATTTAACCAAACAACTGGTGTAACATCAGAATGTTGTACATCTTTAAATGGGTTAATTAATGATAAGGGGACATTAGGTTTAGGTATTGGTAAAAATTATGTTTGGGACACCACAACAAGTTCGTGTAATTGGAAAGAAATTAATAGTTGTAAAGGGGACTGTGAATATTCTGGAAGTAAGAAGGTTATAAGTAGAGAAGATTGTTTATCTGGTATAACAACTGGTACTACGGTTGATGTGTGTATTAACCCATTAGATTATTTAGATTTCACACCGTCTCAAGTTATTACAAAAGAGAATTTTGACTCTATGGTGTTAAGTAATCTTATTGATGTCAAGAGTAGGCAAACAATAAGTGACTACCCCACATTAAGGTTATTCTACCAACTGTACTTAACAGCCAATAATTGTGGTAAAGAATTAAGTGGTAAGCTTACATACAATAGTCTATTTGAATTTATGGATAAAATAGGTGATTACTGGTTAGATTTATTGGAACAAGTTGTCCCAGCGACAACAATATGGGAAGGTTGTGACAATTCTGGTAAAATATTTAGAAACACTATTTTTGATCAAAATAAATTTAACTATAAAAAATATAGTTTGAACATTATCCCTGAAGTTCAAAACAATTGTCCAATAAGTGGGATAACTGATTATAGTGTTGGGTCACAAGATGTCTACGCAGTTTTGGAGGAGATACCTATTCACCCGACAAACGATGATATTGTCCAAACAAAAGAGGGTATTTTAACAGCTAAAGTTGAGATATCTACTATACAACAATTAATAGACACTAAAACTACCCGATTGTGTGCATTAAATTTACAAGATTCTGATACGACTAACGTTTTGAATGTTCAGACACAGTTTTTAAATAACCAGATTAGTAATCTTAACCAAACACTGGTTACTCAACAAACTAATTTATCTGATTTATTAATACTATTAGCTCAACAACAAACCGAATATTTACTACAACAATCAAATTATTACGCTAAATATATGAGTTGTTCTGGGTTAACAGAAAGTTTAGTAAATGCACAAAATAACTTAACTAGTTTTATTCCAGGTACCACAAACTATGAAAAACAAAGGAATTTCATCGCTGTCATTAGAAGTAAAATAACTAAGTGTATAAAAACATCTAGCCTATTACTCACTAATGAGGATAGTGTTGCATTTATAACACAGATATATGATACAAACGAATATGAGGGTAATGTTTTGATATCGGGAGACGAGGATTGGTCAGATGAGGGTCCTTTTTATAATACAGAATTGATTCATAATTGTTAAAAAAATATATTTATAAGATATGTCAATAATAAGAGGTAAAATAATAAACCCCCCATCTGTTAAAACAGAGATTATAGGGACTATAAGTGGTGAAATTATAATTCAGACTCCGAGTATGAATTATCAAACAAGGACAGATAGCCCCTTCTTATCTACTAGTACCACTTGGTTTTTTCCTTTAGACTTATCCAAAGTAAATAATATTTTCACATATCCAGATCCTCTTCTTCATGGACAATCTATTTTTAGAAATTTCCAAACTGAACAAAATATACCATTATTTTTTAATGGGGATAAAAGTGAAGATATTACATTACAAACAACAATTTACACAGTAACGGTTAGTGGTATTGAATGTGTTGGTGATTGTATTTCATATTTTACGTATGAAGATGAACATGGTAACACTATCAGTGATAGTCTTAGTAGTACGTTTTTTGAGTCGACTACATTTTGTTCCTCATCTCTCCCTATTATAACATCTACAGTTAATAATGGTTGTTTAACGTGTACATCTACAATAACGGCTAGTGTAGAAAAATGTAATATATTACCCATACCAATAAATGATAATAACCAGATATTATATATTGATAATGGTAGGAAATATCAGTTATTAGCTAGTAGAAATGAAAGTAAAAATTATGGTTGGCAACCAGTAAGTAATGATGAATTATTCCCTTATGTTGAAAGATCTGATTTTGATAGTTTTGATTTTCCACAGGTAACTATAAGTGGTACTAGAAAGATACCGATTTCCCCTTTATACGATTCGTTATGTGGACCAGTATCATATATTGGGTACACGTATGATAGAATAAATTACAACTGGATGTTTGGTAATAATGCTGGTATAACATTTAACCCGATTCAAACTGGAGGAACACCCACAACATTAAGTGGTGCTATGATATCTCAAGAAGGTGTATCATCTATATCCAATAAAGAAGGTGAATTATTGTTTTATACTAATGGGGATACTGTTTACAATAGTGGTAATACGGTTATGAGTAATGGTACTGGGTTGTCTAGTTCTGGTACGTCTACACAATCATCCATTATTATACCTAAACCAAACAGTAATAAATATTATATTTTTACAACCGATTTTAACGGAAACCCTAATGGTTTTGAATATTCTATAGTTAATATGGATTTACAAGGTGGTTTGGGTCAGATAGAGACTAAAAACATTAAACTAATTAATACACCATTAACAGAAAAAGTTACAGCGTGTAGTCATAGTACAGAAGATGCTTATTGGGTGATAACCCACACTAGTGGTGATACGTCTTACTATTCTTATAAAGTAAACTCTGCGGGGTTAAGCGGACCTATAATTACAAACATCGGACATACACACAATACTGCTAGAGGGTATATGAAAACATCCCCTGACTGTACAAAATTAATCTCTACATTATATGATGAAGACATTGTTGACATATTTGATTTTGATGCTTCTGGTGGGACATTAAGTAATTTTACATCTATAACTGGTAAGACATTTGATGTTGGACCTTATGGGTTAGAGTTTTCTTCAGATTCTTCTAAATTTTATATCTCAGAAGGTGCTGGTGAAAAAGTATATCAGTATAATTTATCATATAGTGCGGGTACAGATATATTAGATAATGAAATTGAAGTGGTTAATATTAGTGGTAGTAGTTTAGGTGCGTTACAGATGGGCCCAGATGAAAAAATCTATATTGCGGACTCGGGTACAACTAAATTACATGTTATACATAGACCAAACGGATTGGGGGTACAATGTAATTTTCAAGAGAATGGGTTTAATTTAAGTAGTAGTACAGTTACTGGTACAACATCAACATGGGGACTACCTAATGTTATTACTGACAAAGCAATAACGTGTGATAGATATGTCTATATCTCACCCCCCAATAGAGTCAGCTTTACGTTTGATTTGTTAGTTAATAACGTTAATAATGTTATATCACCTAAAAATCTATCTTATTATGGGGAGATTTATAAATATGATCAAATCACTAGTGAGTTCTCACCGTCAGCGTTGCAAACATTTAATATAAGTTACGATAATTTAAGCGCTAACACTGGTAACACAATGGTGATTTCTACTAATAAAATAGGTGAAGGTGAGTTTTTAATTAAATCGTATTGGGATTATAATGTAAATACATTAATTGCTAAACAACAAAAGGTTAGGAAAAATAGTGTTGACACTTATAAACGTGGTGATTTATATGGTTTATATGTTCCAGAGACAGATTGGTATTTTATAAATATGTTAGAGGCTAGCCAACCATTATTTAATAGTAGTGTTGTACCACCAGCAAAGACAATTAACTCTTTGGTAGTTACTTCTATCATTACAGAGTCGGGTCAAACTAAATATGATATACAAGGGTTGTCGGATCCAATAGTATCTTATAATGGTAATGTATTGGCTAAAGATTTGGAATATAGGGCGGTGGTAACACAAACAGGGTCAACGACAGGGGCGACCGTATTTACACCTTATGTTGAATTATTATTTGAACCACTTGCTGGACAAATGATGACATATGCATATGTCAGTAATGGTCAAGTAAATGATTTATTGGCAGACTTATATATTGTAGAAGGTGCAATTAAAAGTGGTGCCACTGGAACACAATTAGAGACTGATAGGGTGTTTTACAACACCACAGAGGGTAAATATGAATTTTATTTAATAAGTATATCTAGTAGTGATGTGGTATTAAGTGTAAACGGTTCTTTATTAGCAAGTAAGATAGAGTATTTTCAGTCGTTTTCTAACTCTAGAAGAATTGTCTTAGTAGAACCTTTAAATGATGGGGATGTAGTAGAAGCGTTTTATGTACCAACTAATGCAATAAATGGTGGTATAGATACTAATTCACCACAAATAAGTTGGTCAATTGATACTGCACCTCTAACATTAAGTGGTAAGTTCACAGTCCAATTTACTACTATAGACGATATAAATTATGAAAATGTAGTTTATTCAGAAGTTGTGAACTATATAATAGGTCAAAAATCATATAATAAGATGATAACATTGACAAATGCGGTTGCAGGTGATAAATTTATATATAGAGTTGTAAATGAAAAATTTTATACACCAATTATCGGTAACCTAATTTACAGCGTAAAATATAGCTTCACTAACAAAGTTGAAGTTTTAAACAATAGTGGGGAGAATTATTAAATATTATAATATTCTGCATATTTATTATTAAATAAAAGAAAGAAATGAGTTATATAAATAAACAAAGTACTGCCTTAGTAAGGGTAAAGTTAACTGATATAGGAAGAGAACAATTGGCTAAAGGTCAATTAACGTTTAATAACTACATGATAGGAGATTCAGAGGTTGATTATAACTATGTTAAGGGATGGTCACAATTTGCCCCTAATGTACTTGGTGGTGCAGCAACTGGAGAATTTTTATTTCCAGAAGCAGATGGTAACGTAGTTAGAAATATTTTTTCTAAGGTACTTAGACCAAAAGACGATAACCCATTTTTATCGACATTTCTATTAGATCAAAGTAATGAATTCATTTTCCCCCTAAACTTACAAAGTAATATACAACTAATAAAAGGGTTAGTAACAAATGAGGCGGCAGATAGAGGTTTTTTCTCTGGTTCTTCTGTGGATGTCGGATTATCTGCTCAAACATCTACAAAATTTATTAAAGAAAGTGGTACTGTGGATTTATCTAAGTTCGATGGTACAGTGGATTTAACACCGTACACACAAGGTGTATTAGTATTAGACACTATACTTACTGCGACAAGCGTAAACGATTATATAGTATTTAGATTTTCCAACCCCACAATAGGTAATGTTACTGGAGATACAATGACTGCTGCAACAGTAAATACTTTCTATAATATAACAGAAATTTCTGGGTCAACAATTAAGGTTGATAGAGGGTTACCTACACTAAGTGCTTATTCAGGAACCATTATAACTTATTATACGATACCGGGTGGAGACGATCCAGAGGATAATTATTATGGGTTAAGTTCATTGACAGCTTATTGGAATACTGGTACATTATCTTTTGATAGTAGTTGTGATATCTGTGTTGAAAATGTCCCCGTTTGGAATATGAACACTACGTGGGTTGAGAATTTAGCTGGACAATACAAAGATGCCCCAATTAATTACCATGAACATACTTTATTTGGGTCAGAACAATTTGCTGGAACTAAACAATATTTGGGTTATAATGACACCCTAACAGTGTCAACCACAGGAACTCTAATGGATTCTATTAGTTATATGGACACATTCCAAAAAGGGATATGTGTACTACACTATACTAATAGTTGTATATCTAACTTTTATGGGGAACAATTTTATGTGGATGAAGATACTGGTAAATTATTGAACTTAGATATACCTGTAATGTGGCACAGAAGAAATGATGTGGGAACAGGTAGTGGAACTACACTAGGTATGAGATTTGTGTCCGACACAATTTTAAAGACCACCACCACAAATAATGATATTGAGTATTATGATTTAATTGAGTTTAGTGGTATGTCAGTTACGCCAACACTACCAATGACTGTCGGTAGGGTATATCCACAATTAAAAATAGTGGTAATAGATAATGAAGAGTTAATGGCGGCTATGTCATATAAATCTAATAGAAATTATACGTTACCTGATTTGTCCGGTGAATTAGTCCCATCAGTATCTGGTAATTGTACGGGTACATTAAAAGCGGGAGAAAGTTTATATATGACGTATTGGTTATCCAATACAGGAACTGGGTCCACTGGAACAACCACTGTAACTACACCAACATTACCTGCTCAAAGGTACACTGTTTTAGATAACAACACAAATTCAGATAAAGATGTACAATTCAGAATCAATAATTTGGGTCAATTACCTTATATGAGAAAACGAGAGTCTGCTGGGTATGATGGGTACGGGTTCTTTGCAGATAACTTTAAATTATTAGCCCAAGTTGTGGACAAAACCTTAGTTAGTCGACCTAGCCCATCTAATTGGAGGGTAATAGATTTTACTTCTACTAAAATTACTGATGTCACTGGTGAAACAATTAACCCTGACCTTTTTGAGAATCAAAACCCAAACATTACAGGATTTATCCTAACTGGTGGTGCTTATAGTGGTGCGTCAGCAACGACATTTAGCTTGGGTGATGAATTAGATATGTCATCAGCGTCTAATTATGGTAAACTTACTTTCGGTGATGAAAGATTATTCTACGGTAATATAAGAACATATATAGGGGCAACAATATATAAAACATTATTTAATATAAATATAGATGGTGCAACTATATCTAGTACCAGTAACCCTACGTTTGGGTTTGGTGATGATAGGTATATTAGTGAGATTGGGATATTAGACAATAATCAGAATTTAGTACTTGTAGGTAAATTATCGAGACCAATTAGATTAGCCAATACAACTACTGCATCATTAGAATTAACAATAGACTTTTAAATAAAAACATATGGGATTTCAAGCGAGCGCAACTTCAGTAACGATAAGAGCTAGACTAACAAAATTAGGGAGACAGAGATTAATAGAAAATAGTAATACTGTTTTTTCACATTTTATGATAGGAGACTCTGACGCTAATTACTACACTAGCGAGTTATTACCATCGGGTACGGTACCTGTTAATAGCGGTAATTTGGCGTATATTAGTGGTAGTACTAGTGATAATATTGCAGAGGGAGTGGGTGTTAATAGTAAATTATTTAGGACAATTAGTCCAGGTACCTTAAAACCTATACAAGGGAGTTCATCGGCACTAATCCCTACATTAAGACTAATCGGTGAGACAACTGTTAGTGGTGATAACGTATCATATGTTACAATAAGTAAAAGTGCAACGACTAGTGAATTTACAAATCTATTTAAAAGTTTAAGTTTACCCCTATCTACAGCGAATATTAATACATTTTCTAGTACACTATCAGTTAATGGTGGGTGGGCTGACACACCATTTAGTGGTTTAGGGGTTAGTAACGTATTATTATCAGTTATTAATAATGATCAATATGGTGAATTAATAGATGGTAAGTCAATTAAAGTGACATTACCAGTGTATACAGGGTATACAACAGGAGGGACACCAACAGGTGCAACAACATATACATTATATAGTACATTCCCAAAAACAACTTGGCCTAATACAGTATTAGATTATTGGTATAAAGATGGGTCTTCCACACCGCAAGATATATTTGGGAAACAGATAAATGTAGCATATCTAGTTTCAGATGAGATACAAAAACCTAACAACGATCCCACAAAAAGTTGGGCAAATGGGTATGATAGTTATAAACCATTTAGTCAGGGTGATAAAGAAACAATAAATACAATGTCAGTCTCAACTACAGGTATAAACTCTGATAGAATTGCTGGTATTGCATATTTAGATAAAGGAATTTTAGCAATTACCGATCAAACAATAGTTAATAATATCGCAACTAATTTTAGTGGTGATACCACAACAAATACAATTAATGATGGTTTAGGTCTTTACTATTACAGTGCTGGTACCTATAATACTGTTATTGATAGTATACAAAATGATTTAGTACAAGATATTGTATGTGTTGCAGACAAGGGTGAATTTTATAATACACAAAACACTACATTTAATATTAATGATAATGTTAGAATTAGTGAGATTGCAATTACAGATGGTTCCCAAAGTGGTGTTTTAGCAATAGGTAAAACAGATAGACATATTACTAAAACTAAAAATGAGATGATTATTTTTAATGTACAAATTGTTATATAAAAAAGAGTAAAGTTTTTATTATGAGTAGAATTTTAGGGTTAGATGTGTCTACCAAGACCATTGGTATATCATTGTTTGAGGATTTCGGTGATAATGGTAAATTACAGTTGTTAACACACATAACACCAGTGGTAAAACCAAAACCAGAAAGTAATATCGAATTACTAATAAAAAAGGCACAAATTTTCCAATTTGACTTTCTAGAAAAATATAGCGACATCGGTGTTGATAGAGTTATTATAGAAGAACCGTTAGTTAGGTCCAATAATGTTAATACCGTTGCAACACTTTTAAGGTTTAATGGTATGATATGTAGATCGGTTTTTGAGGTATTAAATATAATACCAGAATTTATTTCTTCTTATGACGCTAGAAAATACGCATTTCCTGAATTAATGGACATACGAAAGGTAAATAAAAAAGGTGAACCTTATAGTGAAAAAGAACTCTCTAAGAAAAATCCAGTTTTATTTGGTGGACATTCATATGATATAGATAAGAAACAAATTATATGGGAAAAGGTTAATGAAATAGAACCACAGATTGTATGGTTATATAACAAACACCAAAAACTATCTAAAGAAAATTATGATATGACAGACGCATACGCATGTGTCTTAGGTCAAATGCATAAAGAAGGTAAGTGGAAATAAATTTTGTATTTTCATTATTTATTCTTATATTTGTCATTAAATGTCAGAATTAGTAGTAGAAATATTAGAAAATTGTTTAGGGGACACCAAAAAACATAATACAAACACATCTCAGATATCTTTCGATTGTCCTGTATGTTCTTATGAAATTAAGGGTTTAAGTAAGGGTGATGGAAAAGGTAATTTAGAAGTTAATTATAAATTTAATGTATTTAAATGTTGGGGATGTTCTGAAACACATGAGACACATGGGACAATATATAAATTAATTAAAGAATATGGTAATAAGGACCTCCTTAAAAAGTATAAGTTAATTACACCAGACTTAATTCAATACCATAAACCTGACATTGAGAAAAAAACTATAGACGGTTTACCGAATGAATTTACCCCATTAACAATAGAAAGAGAAGAGAAAGGATATAAGTCTGCGATATCTTATTTAAAAAAGAGAAACATTGGGTTAGACATTATAGAAAAATACAATATAGGATATTGTTCTTATGGGGAGTATGGTAGTAGAATAATTTTCCCTTCTTATGATATATACGGAGACGTAAATTATTATTCTGGTAGGAGTTACGATAAATACACTAAATTAAAATATAAAAACCCTGATGTTTCGAAGAGTGAAATAATATTCAATGAGTGGTTAGTTAATTGGGATTCTAACGTATATTTAGTGGAAGGGGTATTCGATCATATTGTAGTACCAAACAGTTTACCATTGTTAGGGAAAGTAATTAGTGATAACCTTTTCTCTAAAGTTGTTAAAAATTGTGAGTGTAAAGTTATTATATTATTAGATTCTGACGCTTACGAAGACTCAATTAAACTATATAAGAGGTTAAATTCTACAAAACTTATGGGTAGAGTTTTAATTGTTAAATTACCTGAAGGGTATGATATATCAGACATTTACAATAAATTAGGTAGTAAGGGTGTCTTAAAAGTTTTAAATAGTGCAAAAAAAATAAAGGAAAGTATGCTGTAGTTTAAAATATTTTACCTATATTTGTCATATGAAAAATTATAAAATATTTTTAGATGATGTTAGAAATCCATATTGTATCTTTAAATTAACCATTATTGAAATTTTTGAAAAAAATGAAGATTGGGTCATAGTTAGAGATTATTATCAGTTCATTAACGCAATTAATAAGTTCGGTTTACCAAAATATATTTCTTTCGACCACGATTTATCATTCGACCATTATTTGGGTGAAAATCAAGAAGGTGATATTGATTACGATAATATGAAAGAAAAAACTGGTTATCATTGTGCTAAATGGTTGGTAAAATATTGTTTAGAGAATGATTTTACAATACCTGATTATTATGTACATTCAGCAAACCCTGTTGGAGAAGAAAATATTGAACAATGTTTAGAAAATTCAAAAAAAGTTTTAAGTTATGAATGAAGAAGAAATCCATATGAAGTGGAAAAAAATATTAAGAGGGATTTCATTAGAAGACGCTATTAGATGTGAGGGGTTTAATGAAGATTTTAAAGATGGTATACTATCATCAAAAGAATTAGAAGAAGAAATATATCAGATTTCTATAAAATACTCTTAAAAGTTTTGGTTTTTAAAATAAATTATGTATATTTGAATTATGAAAGAATTAGAAGAAGAAAATAGTAGACTATATAAGGTTATCCAACAAAAAGATGATCGTATAAACGATTTATTAGAAAGACTTAATAATTTGGCATTATCATACCAAAAGTCATTACAGAGTCAATGTAAATGTAACCCAACTCCGGGTGTTAATACTAATGAAAATGATTAATTTAAATAATATATCTGAGTTTAAACAATCTTATAGTAAAGCCCTTACTAACGGTGATGATATGTTTGTGTTTGAAGGGGGTGATGTTCTTACTTCTTACGCCAAGTACGTCATAGAATATTTCAATTTTAAAAAATAAAAAATAAAAAATAAATATTATGGAAAAACAAATAATTAGTGGTGGTAAATTAGCCCACATAACAGGAAAAAGATTAGAAGATAAAGTTAATAATTTTTTATTAGAGAAGGGGGTAAATTTTACACCCCAAAGAAGGTTCAATTCGGAAATTAGTAACTACACTAAAGTAGATTTTTACATTAAAAATCATAGTGTTTTAGGTAATGTTATAATAGAATGTCGTAATGGTGATGTCCCTGGTTCACACATGCAAAAAATGACATATTTAATTTTAAATTCTCTAACACAGAAATGTGACCATTATGTTATTTTAGTAAATGGAAAATACGCTGAAAATTGTAAACAAACAAGCTGGTGTAGAGATTTTGCGAAAAACCCACAAAAGGAATTAATTAAGTTTGGGTTAAAAAGTGTTAAAAATGGTAAAAATGATAAAAAATGGCACATATTTAATTTAAACGAGTTTAAAGATTGGGTTAATAATTCAGTTGAGGATAAAATCATTAAAAATGATAAAAAAATGTCTAAACAAATACATTGTGATTTTGAATGTATGGGTGTGGAATATAAAAATAAAAGATTTATATATAATTACATTGATTTTTTAAGGAACTTAAGTAATTATGGTATTGCTGTTGAGGATATTAAAGATTGTATACCTGATTGTCATATGAAAAAATCTAATAGGTTTTCAAAATCACATTATAAGCACAAAAAAGATTTCGTTGAAAAAATTAATATAAATTTTTATATATCAACGTATATTGGGATAGAATTAATGCTTAAATACATATATAGAATAGAAAAAAAATTAGGGTTAAAAATCAATATCCTAAATTTAAAATATAAATAATATGAAAAAATATATCGTAATAGAAAGAAATCGAAAAAGGGACTCTTTCGATTTAATTAATGAAGACACAGATGGTTTAGATAATATATGGGAGTCCCATATACCTTACAAGATAAATGAGTCTGAAAAACCAAACGTTAGACCACTTATTTTTGATAATAGATCCGATGCGGTTAAATATAAAAACAAAACTCAGTCAGATAGAGATAGAGACTGGAGAGAAAATGATTATATTTATAAAAGTTTTGGTGAATTAAAACCAAAGTGGAAGGTGGAAGAATACGTAGGAAATTTATTTAAATAAAATAATCTAAGATGAGTAAAGAATTTCAAGTATGGTTTTTAATCGCGTTTATTTTAGCGTGTATATTTGCGTACTTTATGCCAAGAGAAATGCCAAAGTAAAACCAAAACAAAGAAGATGAGTAAAGTAAAAGTATATATGTCAGAGAGTTGGTACACATACAGACGTAGCCACACTATTGAAATAGATACCGATGACTATAAAGAATTAAAGGGGATGACTGATGAGGAAGCTTATGATTATTTAAGTGAAAATATGTGGGATTTTGAAATGAAGAAAGAGGATGGTGCTAAATACTCATCAACATTGTCGGAAGAATTACAAGAAGATTGGATAAGGGAAAAAATTCATAGTGAAGAAACTGATTTACATAAAGAATAGATAAATTTAGTTTTTCTTT
>Ga0233446_1000616_pt1 | contig 34237 bp, 31 predicted proteins | sample SI_124_October20_4_FD_182780 | JGI IMG/M metagenome (GOLD analysis project Ga0233446, IMG submission 182780) | Seawater microbial communities from Saanich Inlet, British Columbia, Canada - SI_124_October2016_120_MG | ecosystem: Environmental > Aquatic > Marine > Inlet | place: Canada: British...
AATCTGCTGTGAGTGTCGCCGCCGCTTTGCCATGATCGATGAAGGCATCCAGCGTTGCAGGAGGAACGGTATTAACAGTGGCAGGGCCGATGAGTTCATCGAGGTAAAGGGTGTCGGGGTAATCGGGATTTTTGGTGCTCGTAGACGCCCACAGTGGGCGCTGATAGTTGGCTCTGACAAGTTGCATTTTGCCAAAACGGACGCTGCTGGCAACTTCTTGAAAGGCTTCGTAGGCTAGCTTAGCGTTGGCAACGGCTATTTTGCCGCGCAAAGGTGAATCTTCGGGGAGTTGCTTATCAATAATGCTATCAAGGCGAGAAATGAAAAAAGAAGCAACAGAGTGAACATGCTCGATACTTTCTTTGGCGAGCACCCGATCTTCGAGACCGGAAATATAGGCATCCATCACTTCTCTATACCGCGCTATGGAGAAAATCAGCGTCACATTGACATTAATTCCCGCAGCAATAGTTTCGCGGATGGCTGGCAAGCCCGCCTTTGTAGCGGGAATTTTTATCATCAAATTTGGACGATCAACACGCTCCCAAAGCTCTTTTGCTTGCTTAATTGTGCCTTCACTATCATTGGCCAAATAAGGGCTAACCTCGAGCGAAACGTAACCATCACCGCCTTCGCTTTCTTTGTATAGAGGCGTAAAAATATCACAGGCATCTTGAATATCTTTTATAGCAAGTTCCCAAAAAATCTTTTCTGCATCCCAGCCATCGGCCAGCAGAGGTTTCAGCGCATCGTCATAATCATTTGAATCTGCGATCGCTTTTTGAAAAATACTCGGGTTCGATGTTACGCCGCGAATATCGCCACGCTCAATCATCGCGGCAAGTTCACCGTTTTCGAGCAATTTTCGTTGGATATTGTCGTACCAGATAGATTGTCCCAAAGCGGTCAGTTCTTTAATAGCATTACTCATAATATCTCCTAAAAATATCCACGAAGTTGAGAAAAAAGCATAGCTTTTTTCTCAACTTCGCGGACAAAGTTTAATCTCTAAACTAGCTCAGTCTTAAAATGCCGAAGACAAGCAAGACAATACCCGTTATGGCATAAATCACGCGTGAAGTATTTCTACTTAATTTTGGTGTCTCAGAAGCCTCAATACTATCCCCTCTGAATGCACTTCTTAGCCCAAAGATACCACCAGCAATCAAAATAAATGCGTAAATTGTCTCAATATCCATTATTTCAGAATCTCGCGTGCACGTGTCATCACGTTTTCGACAGTGAAGCCATATTCTTCAAAAATCTTCTCAGCAGGCGCAGATGCACCATATTTTTCTATGGATAGAACGCCGCCCTGCGACCCAACGTATTTCCACCATCCTTGCGCAATACCCACTTCAACAGCCAGGCGTTTAAGAAGCTGCGGCGGAAAAACGGACTCGCGATAGGCTTGCTCTTCTTTCTCGAAAATCTCGAGCGAAGGAACAGATACAACACGCGCCACTACACCTTCTTCTGCCAATTTTTCAGCGGCAGCGAGGATCAAGCTCACTTCTGAACCAGATGCCATTAAAATAATCTCGGGGTTTTCACCGAAATCCTTCAAAATATACGCACCTTTTTCAACATGCGTTTCTTGCGTCAAAGTTGGCAGGTTTTGGCGGGTCAAGATCAAGGCTGTCGTACCATCACGATTTTCTATAGCCGATTTCCACGCTTGAGCGGTTTCATTTGCATCGGCAGGGCGGATAACGGTCATATTCGGAATGGCACGCAACGCGGCAAAATGCTCAACCGGCTGATGCGTAGGGCCATCTTCTCCAACACCAATGCTGTCATGGGTGAAGACCCAAATAGATGGATATTTTGAAAGGGCAGCTACGCGCAGCGCACCGCGCATATAATCTGAAAAGACCAAGAATGTTCCCCCATAAGGAATAATGCCACCGTAGACTGCCATCCCATTGACAATGGCTCCCATACCATGCTCGCGCACACCAAAGTGGAAATTACGTCCAGCAGGATTTTCTGCAGAGAAAGCTTCGTAGCCATCCAGCCATGTTTTATTCGACGGCGCTAAATCTGCAGAGCCACCTATTAACTCGGGGAGGCTTTCAGCAATAACATTTAGCACTTTTCCAGAGGCAACACGTGTTGCCATCCCCTTAGCATCAGCTTCAAAAACAGGCAGGGAATCAGCCCAATTTTCGGGCAACTTCCCTACCATACGGCGTTTTAATTCTTTGCCTTTTGCTGGAGAAATACGGGTATAGGCTTCGAGGCGCATTTTCCAATCGGCTTCGAGTTCGCGTCCGCGAGAGATAGCTTGACGATAGTGCTCAAGTACGTCGCTATCAATTGCAAAGCGTTCTGTGGGGTTTTCACCCAAATTCACTTTAGCGGCAGCAAGCTCCTCGTCCCCGAGCGGCGAACCATGTACACCGTGTGTACCTTGTTTATTTGGAGAACCATACCCAATAATTGTGCGACACATAATGATCGAGGGGCGTGAATCCGCTTTTGCCATCTTAATGGCTGCATCAATTACTTCTACATTATTTCCATCTTCCACGCGTTGAACATGCCAACCATAAGCTTTGAAACGAGCCGCACGGTCTTCGGTAAAGGCAAGGTCGGTTGAGCCATCAATAGAGATATGATTGTCATCATATAGATAAATGAGTTTGCCAAGCTTAAGAGTCCCAGCTAATGAGGCTGCTTCAGAGGCAACACCTTCCATTAAGTCGCCATCGGTAACAATAGCATAAATATAATTATCAATTATTTTTTGCCCCATCTGATTAAAACGAGCAGCGAGGTGAGATTCAGAAATCGCAAAACCAACGCCATTTGCAAACCCCATACCGAGGGGTCCCGTGGTCACTTCTACGCCAGGCGTATGTCCAAATTCAGGGTGTCCGGGCGTAAGGCTATGCCATTGACGAAAACTCTTCAAATCATCAAGGGAAATATCATAGCCTGTTAAATGGAGAAGCGAATAAAGCAACATTGAACCATGCCCGCCAGAAAGAACAAAGCGATCTCGATTAAACCATTTTGGGTTTTTAGGGCAGTGACGCAGGTGGCGCGCCCAAACAGTGTAAGCTATCGCCGCTGCACCCATCGGAAGACCTGGATGCCCTGAATTGGCCTGCTGAATGGCATCCGCAGAAAGGAAGCGCAAAGTATTAATGGCACGTTCTTGTAGTGTTTTGGTTGTCATAGGAGCCTCGATTCTCGCAAACTAAGCGAGTATTTCTAATTCAAAAGAGTTTTGTTATTTTACCATCGGCGGGATAGCTTACGCCATCATTAGACTCACTCGTCCCATATAAAAAAGGCCTGGAAACTTCCAGACCTTTTCATTTGAACACAAAAGCCTCTTAGGGAATAGAATTCGTGATCGCCCCATTCGCCAAGCCGATCAACGTCTCGCGCGGACCACCCTTCAATCCCAGCATATACTGATAGCCATCGTAAATCCACCAGATGGTCGCATCGCTACAATTAGCACCACAGATACTTTCTACAAAATACCCCGTGATACCATTCACCAACTCAACCTGCTCGGCGCGTTCTGCTTCAAAGGGATAATAGGTGTTGAAGTGATCGATCGTACCTGTTGTATTTTCCATCCCGCCGATGACACCATAATGGCAGGCGCCCGCCCCCTGGCAATCCGCGCCATATTCCAGAATGAAAACATAGACACCCAACTCGGTCGTGATCGCTGAAGGCAAAACTGGCGGAAGCCCAGCCTCCGCGGGGAAAGCGGGCGGCAGCATCGGCGGCACACCCCAACCCACGATCGCCTGCATATATCCAAACTCAAAAGGCTCCACTTTCGGGAAAACCTCCGATGTTGTTGGCTGCGCCAAAGGCGGCACAGACACCTCAAGGTGGTAATCGAAGCCCACTGCATCCTGCGAGATCACGTCTATATAATAATCCTGTGTCGCGGGCAAGACTCCCGTCCATGTGCTCGCGCCAGCATGATCAGAAATGAGCACAGTTCCATCCGCGCCCCAGATGCTGAGCACTGCCAGCACGTTTTCAGTCTTATGAATGGTCACCGTCATCTGCTGGCTTTCCATCGCCGTCAAAACATAGGGATGAGTGGATTGGGGAGGAAGTGTTCCTTGTATCATAGCAGATGTGGCACCCGCATCGAAGGCAATTCGTTCTGCATCCGTTGTAGGAGGAGGTACTGCCATTTGACCTTCTGCGCAGGTCATCGTGACCGTAAAGAGAGTCTGCTCCGGCAAGAGCGCTGCCGTACAATTCCCGATCGGACCGTCGATTCCTTCACACAGCGCCATATCCATTGGCGCATGTATGATCATCGTCTCACAAACCTTTGCTCCGTCCACATAACAGGATTGCTCTGCCCCCGGCCCCGCACCCCCATGACCGAGACAAGGTATGAGCATATCGCCGCCCAGCCAAAGCTGTCTAAAGAGCATATCCTCGAGGAGAAGGTCTACTTCAAAGATATTTTCAAAGTCGTTTCCGTTGCCCAGCGCTGTCATTTGGCAGGCACCGCCAACTTCCCCGCTCCAACTCATCTCTACCGGGACGATCTCACTGGAAACCATCAACTCCAACGTGCGCCCCATCAGATCGGCAAGATTGTCGCATTCAGCATCCGTCAAAGGTTGCATATCACCTTCCGGAATTTCGGCAAGCGATTCAGCAGGCGCTTCTTCAGGTTGCGTCTCAGCTTGGACGGCTGCCACCGTCTCTACGACCATGGTTGCTAGCGCATCTGCATCCGATTGCTCCGGCACACCCTCCTCGCCACCACAGGCTGAAAGGGTCAATACCAAAAGCAGAAAGAGTACAACGAACTGTTTTTTTGTGAACTTCATAGGTCCCTCCCAAGACAAAGTATGAAGAAGCTTCGCTTAACGCTTTAAATAGAAGGCTCTTTGCGCTGAAAAACACAAAAGCTTTGCGCTATTTTACCATTGGGGAAAAAGACATAATTTAAGACATCCCCCCATTTTTTAGCTATATTAGAGTTTCTTGTGCTTTCTTAATATCTAAGCTAATTTGGGATAAAAGCTCATCCACTGAGGCAAATTTCTTCTCGTCTCTTAATCGGGAGATGAATTCTAGTTTCAATTTTTCCCCGTATATATCTTTTTCAAAATCTAGAATATGCGTTTCTATATTAGCGCGTTCTTTGTCCGGAGTAAAAGTCGGACGAATACCAATATTGGTTACAGCAGGGTATTTCTCTCCCTGCACAGATGCCCAACATGCGTAAACACCATTTAGCGGGACAATTTTCTCATCGGGAAATTCTAAATTTGCCGTAGGAATATTGATCTTGCGCCCACGCCCATCGCCGCGAATAACGGAGCCTGTCAAAGTATAGGGATGCCCCAAAAGCTGATGAGCATCACGCACCTTTCCGTCCACGAGCGCATCCCGTACACGGCTGGAGGAGATAATGCCTATTTCATCCGAGATCGGAGAAAAGGTCTGCACAGTATATCCATCCCTTTCTCCCAGCTTGCTAAGATATTTTGCATCCCCTTGCCGATTTTTCCCCAAGGCAAAATCATATCCCATAAGTAATTTTTTAAGTTTTAGCTTTGCCTGAAGATTTGAAATAAATGTTTCGGCAGAAAGGTCGGTAATTTCAGTATCAAATGGATGTGTAAGCAGAACACCTACGCCCATTTTTGCCAAAATCTCTGCTTTTTCTTCAGGGAGGGTTAAATACTTCACATCTCTTCGCTTCCCCAAAACAGCAGCTGGATGTGGGTAAAAAGAAATTACAAGAGAAGTTGCATCGTTTTCTTTTGCCTCCCTTACAAGTGCCCGAATCATTTCTTGGTGTCCACAATGAATACCATCAAAAACACCAATAGTAAGCCATGTTCTTTCCAGGGAAAGGTCGTTGAGAGAGTAGGTATGCAACATAATACTATAAATAGATATTGCGCATTTCGCAAGAACCCCTGCAACACGAAATACGCAATATATGATTAAAAAAACACGCTGGTTCTAGCCGATCAGGAAAACCTTTTTAGGCTGCCATTCAAACGCGCCGTCTTCGCCTTCGACCCTTTTCATCAGAGCGACCAACTCATCAGCTTCGCTGATGCCGCGCACCATTTCATCTTCAGGATCATCAGCATCGACTTTTACGCGCTGTCCATGTCGAAGTGTTTCAACTTCATCCGGGCTTAGTACAACCGAAGGCCAATCAGAGAGAGATTCGGCAGCGGGGATAATGTGTTTATACCAATCACCAGCTTCAAAAGCTTCTTTGAGTTTTCGTAGCGGCACAGCATCTCGCAGAGAGAAACGTCCATTTTTTGTACGGCGTAAACCAACCAAATAAGCGCCGCAACCCAAGACTTCACCAAGATCATTGGCCAAAGAGCGGATATATGTACCAGAGGAGCAATGTACATCTACCACAACTTCAGGGGTTGCCCATTCTAAAACTTCAAGGTGGTGCACCTGGATCATGCGCGGTTCCAGCTCAACTTCTTCGCCTTTACGTGCCATATCATAAGCCTTGCGTCCATTGACTTTAACAGCAGAATAAGCTGGTGGGGTTTGCTCCACTTCACCTTCAAATTTCTTCAACTCTGCTTCAAATTGTTCTTCTGTTACGTCAACAGTCACTTCGTCGCGCGTGAAGGCACCTTCGGCATCATAGGTATCAGTCGCTGTACCCATACGAATAATTGCCTGATAGCGTTTATCAGAAGCAGAAATATATTCGCTCAAACGCACAGCAGGCCCAACCAAAATGACCAAAACACCAGAAGCGCGTGGGTCTAAAGTTCCTGTATGCCCAGCACGACGGATTCCTGTTCCGCGGCGAACGATATTAACAACATCATGTGAGGTCATCCCCGTTGGTTTATCAATGACCAAAACCCCTGAAATAGCATCTTTTCCTTGCATAAGAATTTTCCTCCAGTTGGATTTACTTACTTAAAATTGTGGGATATAAATCCCGTGTTTAATTTAATCTAAAATTTTGCGTGTCTCACTCAAGACCTTAGGCTTGATCTCGCTTAATGAACCTTCAATCGTCGCCCCAGCAGCGGCGCGATGCCCTCCGCCCCCAAACTTTGCTGCCACTTTAGCAACATCCCATTTTTTGCCGCGTGCTCGCCAAGAAACTTTAACCCCGCCCCCGCTCTGCTCAACAAACACCAGTGCAATAGGGCTTTCTTCTATAGCAGCCAAAACATTGATCAAATCTGCATCATCATTTCCTCGATACTTAATAGCCTTCCGCTCCTTCAAGCTTAGCACAGCCCAGACCATTTTGCCATCCCGTTCTAGGTTGGATAATCCAGAACCCCAATAACGCGCTGCCTTAAAAGAACGACTGATCAATGCCTGATAGTATAAGTCAGGGAGATTAACACCTGTATCCATCAACTTTGCGGCTTGGCGGAATGCTTTGGAGTTCATATTCAAAGTACGAAAACCAAGCGTATCAGTAATAAGTCCTGTTAATAATGCGGCGGCAACGGGTCTGGTAATAGATAATCCCCAAGCTGGCAAGTGTTCGGTCAATATAGATGCGGTGGCTACAGAATCAGCTTCAACGAGATTGATCTCTGCATAATTTGTATTGGTAATATGATGGTCGATATTAATATGCGGCTCACCAAAAGACTGTAATTCTTCGTGTATGCGAGAAAATTCAGCACAATCTACAGAGATGAAAGTATCAATATCTCCTTCAACTTCTTCTTGAACAAGTGCAGTTCCTTCGAGATGCTCAAAGACATGCGGAAGGCCTGCAGGCAGAACCATTTGCACATGTTTTCCAGCTTCTTCAAGGGCAAGGCCCAAGCCAAGCATAGAACCAATAGCGTCCCCGTCGGGGCGGATGTGTCCTGTGATCAGAATTCTTTCGGCTTCCCCCAAACGCCGCTTAATAGATGCGTCTAACGCTTCGTTCATTACTCTTCAGCTTTCTCGTTGTTTTCTTCACGTTCTTCTTCTGCGGTGCGGATTTCAGCTAAAATCCCTTCTATTTGGTCGGCCTTCTCTGGGGTTGGGTCCCAGTGAAAGCGAAGCTGAGGAAATGATCGGAGAATCACTCGTTTGGCCAAATGCCGGCGGATGTATCCGCTGGCATTATTGAAACCAGAAAGAGCTTCTTTAGCACGCACCGAGCCTTCAATGGCAGAAATATAAATATTGGCAAAAGCCAGTTCCCGATCTATATTTACGTCGGTAATAAATATCCCTTTGATGCGCGGATCACTCAATTCAAAAATGAGCATCTCAGAGAGTTCTCTCTTGATACGATCAGAAATACGATGTAAACGAACTTCGGATGGCATAGAAAATTACTCGATTTCTTCTTTTTCAAGAATATAGCATTGAAGAATATCGCCCTCTTCGATGTCGTGGAAATTTTGCAGGCCAACGCCGCACTCAAAACCATTGCGAACTTCATTGACCTTGTCTTTATTATGCTTCAAAGAAGAAACTTCGCCTTCAAAAAGAATATCATCTCCGCGTGTCAGGCGCATTTGCGCATTACGGCGAATAACGCCTTCACGCACACGACAGCCTGCGATCTTGCCAACTTTTGAAATCGGGAAAACGGCCAAGACTTCGGCTTTTCCGAGTGTTTTTTCTGCAAAAGTAGGCTCAAGCATACCTTTGAGAGCTTTTTCTACATCTTCAACAATACGGTAGATAATATTATAAAGACGAATGGAAACACCTTCATTATCAGCCAAACGGCGAGCAGTTACTTCTGCTTGAACATTGAAACCGATCACAATGGCATCAGATGCAGCGGCTAATGTAATATCATTTTCACCGATATTTCCTGTTTCAGCATATAAGACATTGACACCAATTTCCCCTTTGCCAAGCTTTTCCATCTCTCCCACAATAGGATCAAGCGAGCCTTGCACATCTGCTTTGATGATCAGGCTGAGTTCTTTTGTCTCTCCAGCCTGATATGCGGCAAAAAGGTCTTCCAATGAAAGGCTTTTCTTTGCCTGGGAGGCATTTTTCTCATTTTCAAGATATTCTTTAACTTGAAAACGAGCTTGTTTCTCTGCTTTTACAGTTTTAAATAACTGTCCGGCACTGGGAACATCGTTCAGCCCCATCACAGAAACAGGCATGGAAGGTGGAGCCTCTTCAACTCTATTGCCTCGATAATCGAACATGGCGCGCAAGCGCCCATAAGCACCGCCTGCAACGGCAATATCACCTTGCTTCAAGGTCCCACTCTGAACAAGCAAAGTTGCCATCACACCACGTTGTTTATCTACTTCAGCTTCGATCACTGTTCCGACAATATCGCCACTAGGATTTGCCTTGATATCCATATTATCTGCTACCAGCAAAATGGCTTCGAGCAGATCTTCGATCCCTTCTTTTTTAAGCGCAGAAAGGGGGATAACCATTGTATCGCCATCCCAATCATCGGGCACTAATTCATTATCTGCTAATTGCGTCTTAACCAGTTCAGGATTTGCATTGCCTTTATCAACTTTATTTAATGCGACAATGATCGGGACGCGCGCGGCCTTAGCGTGCGCGATCGCCTCTTTTGTTTGGGGCATAACCCCATCATCTGCCGCTACAACCAAAATGACAATATCAGCACCCTGCGCCCCGCGTGCACGCATTGCAGTAAACGCAGCATGACCGGGTGTGTCCAAAAAGGTGATCGTTTGTCCCTTTAGAGATGTTTGATAAGCACCGATATGTTGTGTGATCCCGCCTGCTTCACCGGCCTGCACATCTGCATCACGAATCGCATCAAGAAGGGTTGTTTTACCATGATCAACATGTCCCAAAATAGTAACTACAGGAGGGCGATCTTCAAGAGCAGCTTCATCCTCATCAGCAATTATCTGCCGCCAAAGCGGGATACTGCCTTCTTCTTCTACTTCAAGCACATCCTCTTTTTCAAGAACAGCTTCAAAACCCATATCTGCAGCAACGATCGCGGCAGAGTCAAAATCAATTTGTTGGTTAATGCTCGCCATCACACCATTAGTCATCAAACTTTTGATAACATCGATGGGGCTAGCACCCATTTGCTCCGCGAGATCACGGACACCTATTGCGATAGGTATTTCGATAATCTTTTCGTCTTTTTTGCTCATTAAAAACCTCTTCCCTGTATCACAACCTGGAAAACAAACCGAATAACATAAAATCTTTCACATTATTCCGATTTACTACCCCATTCATGATGAATAAATTCTTCTAATGCGTCCCGCTCTTCTTTGCTTAACCTTGTTCTGAGCGCACTCGCTAAAGAACCTTTCAGTCCTTTTTCCCAACAACTTTGTTGATTGTGCAGATAAGCTCCGCGCCCAGAGATCTTCCCCGTCAAGTCAATCTGAACACCATCAGGGCTACGCACAATACGGGTCAGAGTCCGTTTTGGCAAAATCTCACGGCAGCCCACACAAGTTCGTTGTGGAACATGCCGTTTTCGTTTGGATAATTTCTTGCTCACAAAAATCTACCAATCTGCTTCATCGTCCCATTCATCTTCAGCGCGCTTTCGTCGTTTTTGTGCTACAACTTCACCCAATTCTGGATCATATTCGTATTTCACATATTTCTTGCGTTGCTTCTTCTTGTCTTCAAGGTCAAGCCCATCCTCATCCAGGAAAGGCAAATCTTCTTCTTTTTCTTCAGGGAAAGTCAACGTAGCCAAAACCTCGGTCATATTTTCAATAGCTTTGATACCGAATCCCGGTAAATCGAAGACCTTGCCGGGATCTAATTGCAAGGAAAGCATTAGAGCACCGACATTTTTATAACCGGCCCCTTTGAGCATACTCAAAACACGTTCTTCCAAATCAGTATCATCTAATGCCATACTAAAAGCGGTAGGAGCAATATTAGCGCGAACTTCAGCGATCCGTTTCTCTTCCTCCGCTTCGCGCTCTTCTTCTTCTCTATCACTATCCGCTTCTGCTGTAGCTACTTCTTCAGTTTCAGAGACAACCTCTTCCGCGATCTCTTCTTCACTTTCTTGTTCAACTTCTTCTTCAACCGCTCCGGCCTCTTCAGGCTCTGTTTCGGGTTCTAATTCGGCTTTTGGTTCTGGCTCAACCTCAGGTTCTGGGAATTCCATTCCGGCCAAAACTTCGGTAATATTCTCTATTGCTTTTGGTCCTATGCCGGGCAAGTCAAAAACTTTATCAGGGTCAAGTTGCAATGCAAGCATCAAGTCACCAACTGTTTCATATTCCGCTTCAAAAAGAATATTGAAAACATGTTCCTTGAGGGTTTCCACTTCTGCCAACTCCAGTTCAAAAGCAACAGCAGGGATATTTGCACGAATTTCGGCAATTTTCTCTTGCTCAACACGATCAGCTTCTTCTTGTACCTCGATGGTGCGTCGCTCAACACGATCCATGAAGACGCCCATAGTCTGATACTCTTCTGGCGAAAGCGAGCGGCCTTCAGCCTTCTTCGCCAACATCGCTTCGATCTCAGGCATTTGCTCAACAGCTTTGGGCATCATTTCGGCCAATTCGGCATCTTCTTTTAGTTTAGCAAGCGAATCGATAGTCGCTTCAACCAAACTCTTGATGTCAATCCGCCAACCTGTCAATTTAGCAGCCAAACGAGCATTCTGCCCATTACGGCCAATCGCCAAAGAAAGTTGGTCTTCGGTTACAACAACTGTCGCCGTTCGAGCGGAATCTGCCGGTTCAGACAAATAAACTCCCGTTACACGGGCAGGACTGATCGCCTTGGAAATATAGGCAATTTGGTCAGGGTTCCACTCGATAATATCAATTTTTTCGTTATGTAATTCGCGCACGATATTCTGAATACGAACACCACGAATACCTACACATGCACCGACGGGATCGATTCCCTCTTGCATCGCCGAGACAGAAACTTTTGCACGGCGGCCTGGTTCGCGGGAAATGCCACGAATTTCAACAACACCATGATAGATCTCTGGTACTTCATTTTCCAATAAGCGGCGCAAGAAAGAGCCATGCCCACGAGAAAGGATGATCTGCGGTCCACGCGGAGAATCTTTAACCTCTAAAACAACACAACGAATGCGGTCGTGTACACGGAAACGCTCACCAGGAATTTTCTGATTATGCGGGATTGTGCCTTCAGCTTTCATATCCAGACCAACGGTAATACCGCGTCGTCCGCCAGAAGCCTGAACAACACCGCTGATAATTTCACCGATCTGTTTTTCAAAATGCTCAGCCTGCACAGCACGTTCTGCTTCACGCAAACGCTGCTGAATGACCTGTCGCGCCGTTTGCGCAGCGACCCGGCCAAAATTCGCGGGCGTAGAATCGACCAAGACCATTCCACCGAGTTCAGCTTCTTCGTCAAACTTCAGGGCTTCTTCCAGAGTGGTTTCTGTGCGCTCATCCTGCACATCTTCTACAACTTCTTTCTCAGCAAAAATAGCGACTTCTCCGCTATCAAGGTCGATCTTCCCGATCACTTCTTGCGCGCTAGAAGCATTAACTGCGCGTCTATAGGCCGATGCCATCGCAGCCTCAATGGCATCTAAAATTACATCTTGGGGAAGTTGTTTTTCTTCCAACAGAGCTTTAAAAGCTTCACTAAAATTATTATCTATCTTACTCATAACATGCGCCCCAAAAATCTCCCATACAAGCAGAAAAGTGGGGGTCGCCCACTTCTCGGTGCTTTCAATATCGATAATACAGACGAACAAAATTCTAGCACATAGTCAGAAAAGCCGCAAGACGATATAATAGCCGCCATGACTACCCCCCTAGACCTTAAAGGCAAAGAACGCGCGCAAGGCGTTCAAAAAATGTTTAGCAAAATAGCCCCTAATTATGACCTAATGAACAGGATCATGACCGCAGGGCAAGATATTCGCTGGAGAAAAGAAGTCATTCGCCGCGCAAAATTGGATAAAAACGATTCGCTCCTAGATTTAGGGGCTGGTACCGGTGATATAGCGCGGGAGGGGCTCAAGCAGCATCCTGCTATATCCGCTCTGGCTGCAGATTTCACCCTCGAAATGATGCGTGCTGGCAAAAAGGATGCTCATCTCAACTGGTCTTCTGCCGACGCACTCAATCTCCCCTTCCCTGACAAGAGTTTTGATGCCGTTGTTTCTGGCTTCCTGATGCGCAATGTGACCGACGTCTCGCGCACTCTTAAAGAGCAATACCGTGTGCTTAAGTCTGGCGGACGGATCGTGATCCTCGACACGACTAAACCGCGTCCTAATATTCTGACTCCTTTCATCAATATCCATCTTAATCACGTTATCCCCTTTTTGGGCGGCTTACTGACTGGCGAACGCGATGCTTATACTTACCTTCCTGATTCGACCAAAGGCTTTTTGCGCGCCGAAGAACTCGTTGCCCATATGGCTGCTGTTGGTTTCAAAAAGATCAATTTCGAGATAAAAATGTTCGGAACGGTTGCGATCCATTGGGGGGAGAAGGAATGAGTCAGCGAATGAACGAATCAGCGAATGAACGAGATATGGACAAAGCCGCCCTGCGTGGAGAGCCATCTTACGTTTGGCGCGCGGGACAGGAGCGTCGCCTGCAAATGATCGTGGATGCTGCCGAAGAACGGATTCGCGGCGACATCCTCGAAAACGGCTGTGGCGTAGGGATGTATGTAGAGCATCTGACACCTTTTAACGGAAAAACTACGGGACTGGAATTTGATTATGACCGCGCAGCAGATGCCGGGTCACGTTCGCCCCGCATCCTGAACGGGGCTGGAGAGCATCTCCCTTTCCCATCCAATTCTTTCGACTTAATTCTGAGCCACGAAGTGATCGAGCATGTTCAGAATGATCTTCTTGCAATCCACGAGATGATCCGTACTCTGCGACCGGGCGGACGCCTGACCCTTTTTTGCCCTAATCGTGGTTATCCTTTTGAAACGCACGGCATCTATTGGCGCAGGAAATATAAATTTGGCAACATACTCTTCGTAAATTATTTACCGCGAAAGTGGCGAGACAAACTTGCTCCTCACGTGGAAGTGTATACACGCCGCGATATGGAAAAATTATTCGAGAAACTGCCTGTAAAATTTGTAAAAAGAACAATTGTTTTTGGTGCATATGACAATATCATTGCACGCTTAGGGATTGTCGGGAAAATGCTACGCACCATGCTACAATGGCTGGAGAAAACGCCGTTGAAAATTTTCGGTTTATCACACTTCTGGGTGGTGGAAAAAATTGACACCTAATGTCTAAGGTAATCTAAGATGCAGAGTCAGAGAGACGTAGAGCTTAACCTAGCTGCAATCGCCACAATAGAACAAGACTACAAATCCGCACGCGACATTGTACAAAAACTTCTTCGCTTAGACCCCAATGACATAGAAGCTCTCTTGCTCTTTTCAATAGTTATAGATAATGAAGAGTATTCAATCCAGGCATTGCAAAGAGTTTTACAAATTGACCCCGAGCATCCGCTTGCTTTTGTTGAATTAGCCAGGAAAAAATCTGCTCTTCCAACAGAAATTCCATCCCCACAAGCTCCTAAGCCCAAATTTGGCGCTACCACACAAGCACGGAAGCGTTCTGCAAGACCACCTATGGTTAGAGAAAAAAGAATCGCAAAACAAGAAAATTCACCTGCACTAGCGGCATCTAAAAAAAGGAAACGAAAAAGAAATTGGCTTGAACCTGTTATAGCTGGCACGCTGATATTAGCTTGTCTTTGTATAGGGATTGCTGTATTTCAAGGCTTATTAAGCCAAGTATTTATACCTTTAGGTTAGGGAGAGTTGGAGATTGCCAGCCAGACCAGCACCCGCGTGGAGGTTGCCTTTGTGCTGACTACGAGAAAAGTTCGCGGGCCTGCATTTAGAGAAAATCAGGTAATTGGTGTAGTGACACTGAAAAAAGACAAAGATGATGGGGATAAATGGAAAATTTATAGTCAAACAACGGACGATGTGATTTATTTAGGCTAAAGACAAAGTATCTCTTACGTGGCGACCGACTGGTTGCCACTGCTCTTTTAACGGTATAATTTCTTTCATAAAAAAACATATCCAGAGGGTATTCACTTTGAGCAAACTAAATTTCAGACATGTATTTATCAGCTATAGCCGACAAGATGACAACGTTATGCAAAGTGTTGTCGCATTTTTACAGAAAAAAGGATTAAAAATTTGGTTAGATAAAAAAGAAATCCCACCTGGCTCCCCAATTTGGGAAATAGAAATTGAGAAAGCTATCAAGGAAACCGGTGCTGTAGTTGTTTTACTATCTCCAGATTCAAACAATTCTGTATGGGTGCGACGTGAACTAAACTTTGCAGAAGCTCATAAAAAAAGAATATATCCCGTTTTAATTTCTGGAAACGAACGTAATGCTATTCCAATTAGCCTTACAAGTCACCAAAGGGTGGATATTCGTGACAACGAGGAAGCTGAGCTAAACTCCTTAGCAACAACATTAGGTTTTTATTTGGAAGATCTTGCCAAAGAAGAAGAAGCAAAAAGGAAGGCAAAAGAGGAAGAAAAAGCTAGACAGAAGGCTGAAGAACAAGAAGCTCGTGCAAAAGCAGAACGTGAACGGCAAGAAAAAATTCTCGAGAAAAAAACTGATTTAAAAGATGCAGAAGAGGCACTTGTCAATACAGAAGCAATTGTAAAGAAAACTCGTCTACGAGTTAGTGCTTTAAAGGAGGAAATTGCAACACTAGAAACAGGAAAAACTAACAAGGAGAAAGTTTTTTCTAAAAAAAACAAAACCGCCTTACCCTATCGTAAGCAGTGGGGCATTGCCTCATTGAAAGAAAGGAATAGTCTCGCATTTTTGCAAAATTTATTTTCTTCAATCAGCTTGCCTAGGTGGACCACTACATTGTGGTTGGCAACAGGCTGGGCAATCGCAGGAATAATCGGTTGGGAAGTTGGGGCTTTCATTGGAGGAGGTATTATAAGCGGAGAAATTGGCGGAGCATTTTTTGGCGCAATCGGAGGAGGCTTTACCGTATCTGCCCTAAGGAAAGAAAAAGTACTTGCCAAGAAAAGGCACATGCTCAGGGTACTGTTAGTATTTGCATTCAGCATGATGTTTACCGAGGCTATAGATACAACAATCCACACGACAATTGGAGGATCCACAGGTTGGGCAGTTGCAGGTGCTATATTTGGACTATTTACTGGTTTTGATTTAGCTTCCCTTCTAAAAAAAGAGCAAGCTCTCATGAGCAAAAACAGTGCATTCATAATTATTATAGGCGGAATCATCGCGTGGGCAATTGGATTTGCAATTTCCGAAACACTTATTGGTTATTATCTATATACAAACGTTTTCAAATCGGCAAAATGGGCAATGCTTGGTCTCGTTAGCGGAACAGCTAGTAGTCTGATTATATTTTCTGAAATCAAGAAAACAAAGTAATATAAAACTACTGAATGATACACAAACATTTTATAGCTTTGCGTGAGGCTTATTTCTCCTAGCTCTATCTCGACTTATCTAGACAATAAACTCAGAAACTCTCATCTATAACAAAGAAGGAGCATCCCGAATGGGATGCTCCTTCTTTGTTTCATTTTTTCAAACTTATTTACCGAACAACCCACCGAGCGCGTCTGCGGCTGCGCCGAGGTCACCTTTGCCTTCGAGCAAATTATCAAGCTGCCCGCCAACTGCTGGGGGAAGTTTGTCTTTGACAAAATCAAGAACAACTTCAACGGCCATTTCAGCTTGTTTTTCGCTCAAGCCAGTTTTCTTAACTACCAATGCTACTAACTCTTCCATTTTTTTGCTCCTTAATAATTCAAAATTTCTTCGAATAAGATAATTCATTTTACCATTTCATTTCCACAGAAACCATAGGATCTGTCCTACAGCCAACCCAAGTAAAACCCCAAAAAGCGCTTCCAATGGCGTATGACCAAGCACTTCACGCAATTTTTTTTCTGCTTTGAAATCACCGCTGAGCAATTCTCTGATCAGCAAATTGATTTTCTCTGCATGAAAGCCAGCTTGTCGGCGCACACCTGTCGCATCATAGATAACGATCATCGTGATCGGGAAAATAACTGCAAATACTGGGGAATCAAAGCCAACAAAAAGCCCTGCGCCATAAGTTGCGCCAACCATCAGCGCAGAGTGGGAGCTGGGCATTCCGCCCGAACTAAGCAATAACGCCCAATTGACTCTCTGTGTTCGAAAATATTCTGCCGGCACTTTTATAATTTGTGCCAATGCCCAAGCAATTACTGAAGACAAAAAAACGGGATTATCAAAAATGCCTATAGGATTATTCATCGCTCAGCTCACCACCAGAAAGTTGTTTTACCTTCAACTCTGCGTTTTCAAGCAAAAGTGTGCAATGTCTACTTAAGTCTTGCCCACGTTCAAAAAGAGACATCGATTCATCCAGTGTGCGTTCTTCGCTTTCAAGAGTCGCCACAATTTGTTCCAAAGCAGCAAATGCTTCTTCATAACTCATTTCTTCTATCTTTTTTTCTACCATATTTACCTAACCTTTGCATCAAATTCGCCGTCTTTCACACGAATCTTTAGATCATCATTTTTTCTTGCCTCAGCCACGCTCCCAATCACTTTTCCTGTTTCTGGATTTGTGACGATAGCATAGCCCCGCGCCAAAACCGCTTGTGGATTAAGTGAGGAGAGACGACGATTTAACCCTTTTAGTGTTGTCCGCATCACTGCCTGACGATGGGTTTGCTCGGCGTTAAGTCGCTGTATCAGCCCATCAATAGTTTGCTGATCCCGTTGAATTCCCCTTAGTGGAGATGCATAACCCAGACGAGTGTGGAGGTCATCTACGCCGATAAAGCTTTTATCCAAAACAGTAGAGATTTCAGATTTGAGCTGCTCTTCATAATAATTAACCGCGCCACGCAATTCATTAATTGTGATTGGCGTTGCTAATTCTGCGGCAGCGGTTGGAGTGGCAGCACGCAGATCAGCGGCAAAATCTGTCAGGGTGAAGTCGGTTTCGTGCCCAACCCCGGAGATGATGGGAATCGGAGATGCGGCAACCATACGCACAACTATTTCATCGTTAAATGCCCACAGATCTTCTATTGAGCCACCGCCGCGTCCAAGCAGGATCACGTCGAGGTCAGGAGCGGTACGGAGCAGATCATCCAGCGCATCGACTATTTTGGCAGGAGCGGCATCCCCCTGCACCATTGTCGGCGCGAGGATAATTTCTGCAAGAGGCATTCTGCGGCGCAAGGTATTGAGCATATCGCGCAATGCAGCACCCGTAGCCGAGGTGACGATACCGATCTTTTTTGGAAAAGTGGGGATGGGGCGCTTACTATCCGGGTCAAAAAGACCTTCACTTTCGAGAAGGCTTTTGAGTCGCAGGTATTCCTGATAAAGAGCGCCTTCCCCAACAGAGCGGATATCGTCGGCATAAAGCTGATATTGCCCGCTGACATCGTAAATGCTGAGATAGCCATGTGCTTCAATTTCCATGCCATCGTGCAGATCAACGGTTAGGCGAGCAGCGCTACTACGCCAGATTACAGAGCGAATAGATGCCCCGCCATCCTTGAGCGTGAAATAAATATGCCCCGAGCGGGGCCGAGAAAGATTGGAAATTTCACCGTGCACCCAGACATCGCGCAGGGTTTCATCAGTTTCAAATAACTCACGAATATAGGCGGTCAGGCTGCTGACTGTCCAGCGAGGGGAGGGGAAAAGGGGGGCTTGATTCATCTTGGTGAGGATACTTTATGTCAGAAGAGTTTGCAAGTTTTTAATCCTAGTCCTAATGTCTTAGATCCTGAAAAGTGTTTTCTGCTACAATCTTTTTGCCTAATGACCAACAAAAAGCGTATCCATAAAAAGGCAAAAGTATGAATCTAAAAACAATTATCTTTATAGGTATCACTGCAACGATCGTTCTTTTAGGGTGCGTACAGCCAAGCGTAGATGCAAACGCGCCCTTACCCCCAACAAGCACCGCAACGAACACACCCACAGCGACGATCACACCAACGGCAACGAATACACCTATCCCGCAGCCTTTGAGTGAGCCTGTTTTTTATGAAGCAGGAAACTTCCCGGAGGGAATTAGCCCACTATCGGGATTGCAGGTCTCAGACCCTGCCCTTTTGGAGCAACCGGCGCTACTTCTTTCTGTGCCGCATTTTCCCATCGCTGCACGTCCGCAATCGGGATTATCTTTCACACCCTGGGTTTTTGAGTTTTTGATCGGTGAGGGAACAACGCGTTTTTTAGCCGTTTTCTATGGAGAGCAGCCTTTTACTGAAACGCCCATTGTAGGCGATTGCGAAATTCGTACGGAAGAATTTGTCTCGGAAGGGAAGATATTGGGCAATTTTGTTTGGTATGACCAAGATGGGGATGGCATACAAAACTCGAATGAAAAGGGCGTGAGCGGCGTTTGTATCCGCCTTTATGATGAGCAGGGAGAACTCATCGAAGAGACCAGTAGCGATTCAAATGGGTATTATGGTTTCAGCGTAGAAATTGAAAAATCCTATCAGGTTGAATTTTTACGTCCTGAGGGAATGTCATTCTCTCCCGAAAATATCGGTAACGAAGATTCAGATAGCGATGCCAATTCTGGTAACGGGATGACGGGCATGATCGCCATCAAGGGAGAGAACCTGTACGTGGATGCAGGTTTCGTCTCTTCCGTGGAAACAAAAGTGGTCAGCGGGCAAGTGGGGCCTGTCCGCTCCGGACGTTTGCTTTTCAAACATATTCAAAACTTCTTCCAAAACAGCTGTCTAATTTTTGCCGGTGCAACAGATTTGATCGTGAAAGACTTACCTTACTGTGCACAGGTACATAATACAGAAAACGGTGCTGGCTCGATGCTTGATATTGAAAGATTAATAAAGATCAGTGAGAAAAATGCAATTAGAAGGGGAAGTAATTTCAACTACGCGAGCAATTCTTTCTCTGAAATCCCACCAACGGGCGGATTTCCTGCTAATCAGCTCGATTTTTTCGTCTCCTCAGTGAATCAAACTCAATGGATTTATGATCCGCTCTCAACGAGTTGGGCACGTTATGTAGATAACGCCAGCGAAGAGACGATCTTCACGCGCGACACAGACAAACTCACTGGGCGGGAAATTTCTTTTGAAAATATCATCGTGATCTTTGTTGAACATGAAGTTATTCGCCCGCGCATTGCAGACATGCATCTAGAAATGGGACAATTAGAAGGAGGTTATCTTTTCCGTGATGGGCAAGCCTATCCGATTCAATGGAGTACACGAGCAACAGATTATGAGCAATCCACGGGTTTGCGCCGCCCCATCGCCTTTCAGAATTTAGATGGCAACCCGATTCCCTTACGCCCCGGGCAAACGTGGATTTTGATCGCCACGCCTTATAGTGAAGTAAGCGAAGTTGAGACAGGACATTGGAAGGTACGCGTTTATTCTCCGCCAGGGTTTGGAGAGTATTAACCTGATTTCGGATAAGAATTTCCTAGAATAAATAATGTAAAAACAGCCACAGATTACACTGATTTTTAGAGCTTTTTCTGTGGAATCCGTGTAATCTGTGGCAATAAACAAAAAATATGAACCTAAAAAAGTTTCTCTTCCTGAGCATCACCACGCTGCTTCTCGTTAACTGCACCAAAACAACAGAAATTGTAAATACATATACGCCAACAGCACCAGTATCCCCAACAACGACGAAAACGCCCACACCGAGCATCACGCCGACCGCGACGATCACATCCACGCCGCAGCCGCATCGTATAATCCAAGACTATGGCATAGAGCGCGAGAGTTTCCCCGCAAACTATAATCCGCTTACGGGGAGAGCTGTGCAAGACCCATCGCTGCTAGAGTTGCCCGCGTTACTTATCTCAATCAGCAATATACCCGTCAGCGCGCGCCCGCAGGCGGGGGTGGGATTTGCGCCCTGGATTTTTGAGTACTACATCGGCGAGGCAACCACGCGCTTTTTGGCTGTTTTCTATAGCGACTATCCGCGCCGCGTGCCAAATCTGCTTGGCGACTGCCCCATCAACGAAGAGATATTCACGCCAAGCGAAAACTGGGTTGGAAACCGCGTTTGGCTCGACGAAAATGAAAATGGCATTCAGGATGATTGGGAGATGGGCATCGGCGGTGTCTGCGTCCATCTTTACGAAGACGAGAAACTGCTCGAAAGCACATCCACCAACTCAAACGGCTATTACGCCTTCAACATCCCCGCTGATGAAACAGCATATTATATTGAATTTGAAACACCTAGTGGCTACGCGCAGACGCATCCAAATGTGGGAAATGACGATCAGGATAGCGATGTAGAGATCGAAAGCAAGCGAACAACAGCTTTTTTGGGATATGAAGCCGATACCTCCCTGGATTTAGGCTTGATACTGCTTAATAAACCGATAGCGACCCCATCACCCGTCGTGACAGGCACGCCCCCAGCATGGTACCTGCCCCTCGATGTCTATGCCGGTCCGATCCGTTCGGGGCGATTGACTTACGACCATGTAAATAAGATGTTCACGAATAGCTGTCTGATTTTTGCGAGCGCAGCCGCCGATATTTTGGCGCAATTGGATCCTTGTCATCTGGTTTACGGGGTGGATACATCCACGCCGAATAGCGCGCTGCTGCCCGTTGATGAAATGAGATCTATTGCAGAGCGGCAGTCGTTTAACGGTAAAGCGCCAAATTACAGTGGGAATTTATTTAGCGTGACCCTGCCTGAAATCGAGCGTGAAGCGGCTTCATATCTCTCTGTTTATTATCACGAGTTCAGCCAATCTGCCTGGGCCTATGATCCGCTTTCGCAATCTTATTTGCGCTATACGGATAACGCCGACGGGACGGAGATTTTTCATCCAGCGACCGACCGTTTGACAGGCAGACAGCAATCTTTTGAGAATGTGATCGTGCTGCAAGCAACGCACAATGTTTTTCGAACGAACCAATTAGATATTGACCTGAGCATGAGCCAACGCGGATTTGCCTACCTTTTTCGCGATGGGCAGATAATGAAAATTTACTGGTCTACAAATAATCGCGAATGGGAACAAAAAAACGGCTTGCGCCGCCCAATCCATTTTGAAGATGTGGATGGCAACCCCATCGCCCTGCACCCGGGCAAAACGTGGATTCACTTGATGACCCCGGCATCCTATTTGGAGAAAGTGGAAAGTGGGGAGTGGCGGATGACCTTTGTGCAGCCGCATGACCCGCCGAAGGAGTAGAATAAAACCCTGAACTTTTAAGAATATCAGGGCTTTGATTAGAAGAAACAAATGGTTTTAAAGTGGCAATTCATGAGCGACTTACTTCTTTCGGTTTTTTCTCCTTGTTTTTTTTTGCTGTTTTCTTTTGCTCTTATTTCTTTTTTGCTTCAGATTACTGTTTGCTTGTGTATGTTTTTCTAACGTTGATTTCTTTGTGTTTTGAACTATTTGCTTGACCTCGTCATTTAGCCGTACGGAATTTTTCCACGAATAATCTAGATAAATACCAAAGCGTATAGAGTATTCATCTGAGGGATTGATACATATACCAAACCAAGATTGAGCCTTCTCTCGATATTTCCGAAGCTCACAATGATTTTGCAATTTCGGCCCAGCTGTTTCTACTGCTTCATCATTACAATGAAACGTTATTCCGGAGCTTGCACTACCAAAGCCAATGGAAAAATCATGGTGCTTGTGGTCTTTCTTAGCTCTAGCAGAGATTAGCTCAATGGTCGAGGTTATTTGATTGATTGCGTCTTGACTTAGAGACAGGAGTAAGAAACCAAAATCAACAGTAGCGGGGTCTTCTTCTGATTCTATTTGTTGAATAATATTTTCTAAAGGGGAGTTTTTAAAGCGAGTAAGAATCCCTTCAGGCGTAGCTTCTCCTAACACTCCTTCACGTCTCACCATCATAGCTACATCTAATTCAGCACTAAAATCATCATCAATTGACAAGATTTCATTTTCTTTATCTATCCATAAACCTTGAGTAAGGTGATACGAAAAAGTGCTCAATTCATGATTAACTAAAACACGACCTAAATACTTTGTTCGTCTGTTGATATAGCTCAAAAAATATAATGGTGATTGGAGCATTTCTGTCATTATGTCAAGAAGAAAAACATCCATAACAAAAGGAGGCATAATATTTTCTGATTGTTCAAATTTCAAAGACTGCTGGACTTGGAAGCTTAAGGCTGGATAATGCTCAGAAATCGCACAAAAAATATATATTTCTTTAAGCTGCTTGGAAGTTGTATGTCGCTTCCGTTTGAATCAACTAATTTGTAATTTCCAGTATTTATTAAATTCGCACATGAAAGGCCTTGATCATACGCATTTTGAATTGCCTTTTTAAAATCATCTTTTATACTATTGTCATTACCCTTTCTTGCGGCAAAAGTGAGTTTTTTTGATTTTGCTTGTACTATGATTGCTCTATTTGCAAAACTTACAAGGACATCTATTTCACCAGCAATAGTTTTTGATGTGTCAATAATGTTGACGTTAGTAAACACTCTATTTTTTCCAAAAACTAACTTCAATCTTTCTGCTGTGAACTCTTCAGTAAACTCTCCTCGGTTCTTCATAGCAATATCAAAGTAATTTTCACTCTCACTAAACCAATAAAAAGGTGTTTCATAAAAGGCTTGTGAAAGACTGTAATGCTGATATAGAAGATACTCATTCTCTAGTGGAATAATTGGATAAGCATTTACTACATTGAAATCACTGAGAGTCTGAAATCCTTTATTTTGTTCACCATTAGGAATAGCGAACGATTTTATTACAGCACTAACAATGGAAAGATCAATATCTGCTTCAATAGCGATTTCCTCTAACGTAAATGTATAGGTTGGCAGCATTGTCCATTCATTTGGATTTTGTCCCACTGCTTTCTCAAGAGTTATTAATACTTTTTTGTTTTGATATTTTTTTATTGCATCCCAAATAACCTTGACATGCTGAATAGAGAAGCCTTTATTAGCTATGAGCCATTGATCGTCTTTTTTATATTTCCAAGTAGAAATATCCCTATACTGGAAATCATATGCGGATTCCCCACTATAAAATATGGGCTCTCGCAGTGCTCCTCCTGAAAAGAATGGGTTATATTCTTCTGATATAGCTTTTGTAAAATCAATTTTCTCCATTACTGGTTTCATCATCGAATAATGAAGCTCTTCTAGCAAATCTTCCGTTCGGTCCAAGTATGCCTGTATTACGGAAGGTGACGGAAGGATAGTATCAATTTCTGTTTTTAGCATAAGCCCTATAAGGGTTGAGATTTCTGTACGGACTAATTTATCCCATGAATAGAAAGGCAACACATCATCAGCAGTCATTTTTTCTGAAAATGGTATCGCGTTATCTCTAAAGCAGAAATGCGCTATTGCATGTACATAGCCTGGCAATGTACAGAGGACTCCTAATTCGCTGAATACTTGTTGTTCTTCACGTATTTCTTTTTTCATCTTTTCTGACCCTCATAAATCATCTATTCCAATGAATTATTTCCAGCTCCAATTCTAGCATACCCCTACTCGCCCCAACATCTGCTAAAATAAGTATTATCTGACACAATCTCATTATCTAGCGAAAACATCCTTCTGGAGGAGAAAAAATGAGCGACCCCAAAACTGAAGTTGTCATTCTGAGCGCAGTCCGCACACCCATTGCGCGCTTTCAGGGCGCGTTAGCGGGGATTGATGCACCCAAGCTCGGCGCGGTGGCGATCAAAGCCGCCGTAGAGCGGGCGGGGATCAAAAACCCTGCCAATATTGATGAAGTTTTCATGGGCAACGTCGTTCCGGCTGGTGAGGGGCAAGCTCCCGCGCGGCAGGCATCCATTTTTGCGGGACTACCCGATACTGTCGGCGCGACCACCGTTAACAAGGTCTGTGGCTCTGGGATGAAAGCCGTCATCTTCGGCGCGCAAGCCATCAAAGCGGGCGACGGACAACTCTTCGTCGGGGGCGGGATGGAATCCATGACGCGCGCGCCCTTCCTTGTTGGCGGGCGAACGGGCGATCTGCGTTATGGACACGCCAACTTGAAAGACTCTCTGCTCCACGACGGGCTTTGGGATCCCTTCGAAGATTGGGCAATGGGCAACGCTGCCGATTTCATTGCCGATGAATATGGCGTTACTCGTGAAGAAATGGATGATTTCGCAGCAAAAAGCCAACAGAAGGCAATCGCTGCCATCGAAGCAGGTAAATTCAAAGATGAAATCGTCCCTGTCGAAGTGCCTGGGCGCAAAGGCGCAGTCACTATCTTCGACACGGATGAAGGTCCGCGTGCAGGCACGACGGCTGAAGGCTTGAGCAAATTGCGTCCTGTTTTCAATAAAGAAGGCAAAACCACTGCCGGGAACGCATCCACGCTCAACGATGGCGCGGCAGCGGTGGTTGTGTCCAGCCGAGCATATGCTGAGGCAAAAGGAATCAAGCCGATGGCACGTATCGTCGCGTATGGTCACGCCGCAGTCGAACCGAAATATCTCTTCGCCGCTCCCGCCAAGGCGATGCCGAAAATCCTAGAAAAAGCGGGCTGGATGCTCGAAGATGTTGATCTGATCGAACTGAACGAAGCCTTCTCGGCGCAATGCCTCGCCAACGGCAAAGAACTCGCCGACCAAGGCTGGGATTGGGATAAAGTCAACGTAAATGGTGGTGGGATCGCGCTCGGCCATCCCATCGGCACATCTGGCGCGCGCGTCATTGCCACACTGATCTACGCGCTCAAAGATCGTGGTCTCAAACGCGGCTTGGCATCACTTTGTCTCGGCGGCGGTGAAGCTGTTGCGATGGCGATAGAACTAGAATAATAGAAAGTAGAAAAAAGAGAGTAGTAACTAATTACTACTCTCTTTTTATCTTATTATCTGAACTCAAGGAGAAAAAATGACTCATATAGAACGCCATGAGAAAATTGAACTATACGGACAAGGCTTCGACCTGCTAAGAGCCGCTCTTGCTGAAATCCCAAAAGAAGCATGGCAATTCAAGCCTGAACCTACAGAATGGAGTGTTCACGAGATCATTATCCATCTGGCAGATAGCGAAACCAATGCTGCTTTACGTGCGCGCAAATTGGCTGTTGAACCTGGCGGCGCGATCATGGGCTATGACGAAAACACCTGGGCAAATGAACTCGCCTATCACGATCAGAGCACCGAAGACGCCCTTCAGCTTATCAAATATGCCCGTCTGACCACCTACAACTGGCTCAAAACATTACCAGATGAAGTTTTCACTCACAAAGTCAAGCACCCCGAATATGATGAAGCTTATACTTTCGAGATGTGGGTAGAGATTTATTCGGATCATATTCCCGGACATATAGAGCAAATCAAAAATAACCTAAAGTTATGGAGAAATCTCTAGCCGAAACTTAGGAGACGTCAATTCCAAATATGACTCCGCGAGGAGCGTGTACTTGCGACGAAGCGGTCTCATCATCAACAGAAGATTGCTTCGCTCCGCTCGCAAAAGCAAAGAATAAGGAGAAAGAAATGACCATCAAACATATTTTCATCGTTGGCGCGGGGACAATGGGAAACGGGATCGCCCAAACGGCTGCCGTTTCTGGATATACCGTTACGTGCATGGATGTTCAGCCTGCTGCCCTTAAAAAGGCAGAGTCTGTCATCCAAAAATCTACCACTAAACTGCTCGCGAAGAAACGCATCAGCGAGGAACAAAAAGCCGCCGCTGACGCAATTCACTTTGTCAGCAATATGGACACCATCGCCAACGCCGATTTGGTCATCGAAGCCGCAACAGAAAATCCCGAACTGAAATTCAAAATCTTCAAAGAAATGGATGAAAAAGCCCGCGAAGGCGTAATTCTGGCATCGAATACTTCTTCGATCAGCATCACCAAAATTGCGGCATCCACTTCTCGCCCAGAGAAAGTGATCGGGATGCACTTTATGAACCCCGTCCCATTGATGAAATTAGTTGAGGTTATTCGCGGCATCGCCACCACAGATGAAGTCACCGAAGAGATTGTTGAAATTTGCAAAGTAATGGGCAAGACTCCCGTTGAAGCAAATGATTCGCCAGGATTCATATCCAATCGTATTTTATGCCCGATGATCAACGAAGCCGTCTTCGCCTTGCAGGAAAATGTCGGCACGCCCGAAGCGATTGACGATGTAATGAAACTCGGCATGAATCATCCAATGGGTCCGCTCGCCCTCGCTGACCTGATCGGCTTGGATGTGGTTTTCTTCGTGATGGAAGTTTTGCAACGAGACTTAGGTGAAGATAAGTACCGTCCGGCTTATCTGTTGCGGAAGATGGTAGATGCGGGGTATTTGGGGAGGAAGACGGGTAAAGGTTTCTATCAATATTAAATTAAAATAGAACGCGGATTCAGCGGATCAAGCGGATTTTCACGGATTAAAACTTTTTGGATTTTATCCGCGTAAATTCGCAAAATCTGCGCCATCCGCGTTCTATTCTTTTAAAGTCTGAAGTTTTCCTATAGCGAAACTATACGCCACAATCCACAAAGGTAGCGCCGTAATAATCAACCTATCCCCCTGATCGGAAGAAACACCCGAAGCCAGAATTTGGATTACAAAGGTTAGGTAAATAATCCAAATCGCTTCCCACTTTCCTTTGTAATTAAAGAGCAGAAGATAGCCCATTAATGGCAACATCAGCAAATGCAGGTAGAAATGCCATTTGTTGAGAGTCATAATGGCAATGTTCATTGAATTATCGTCGTTGACAATGAAGTAGGAATCAGCGAGAAGTCCTTCTTCTACCAAATTATTGAAATACACGCTGATAAAGGCTTTTTTGTTGTTTAGCAGGTAGGCAATTTCTTCTTCCCGAGACCAATCTTCCACAATGGTAGCAATTTCAGGCAAGGGCGTATCGGGTGCTTCCGCTTTAGCGTAGACGCGTGTTACTGTCCAATATTTTAGGGTGGGACCCGCCACGTCGGAGATGATCGCATATCCCAAAATTTGCCACGAGAGCAGAAGCTGTATCCACAGGGGAATCAGGGCGAGGGCAATCTTTCCCCAAAAGCGTAAAACACGCCATTTTTTGAAGGAAATAACCAAAATATAGAGGAGCAAAATAGCCAACTGAACCTGATAAGTCGGTTTTGTGACGAGCAAAAGGCTCATTAGAAAAATGAGCCAGTAATTTTTATTCTCTGCCCATTTTTCGTCTGCATCACGGGGTTTTAGAACGACAAAGGCAAAAAGAGCGATAAGGAGGGTATTAAGAGCTTCTGTCATTCCATGAAAGGTGAGCGCGATAATAGAAGGATGCGTCCAGAATACGCCGGTGGCGAGAATAGCCCAGCCCATCTTTTTGGTTGCGCGAAAAACTGCCCCGAGCGTAAAGCCAGCGGTGGCAAGCCACATAATAAATTGAAACGCCCATAGGCTGTAGTCAAGGTCAAAGGGCGTATATTGACGCAGCGCACCTATGATAAAAGGATAAAGCCAGGGACGGCGATATAAAACGCTTTCTTCTTCGGTGTTGCCAAAAAAGTTATCCCCCGTATCACGATAATCACGCGCATCGGATGCCCACCACATATTATTATCCATGCGCCCTTCTTCAAAGCCGATATGGGTGCTGTCGGCATAGGTTTGGGGAAGCGCCCACGCAAAATAATAGACAGTGGCGGCAACGAGCGTCAGCCCCAGAGCAACAAGCATATGGCGATTTTCTTTGATCTTTTCCCAAAGTTGGGCAATTTTTTCTTTCATTCAATCTCCGATGATATTTATAAAATCCCCCGCATCATCTCGGCGACAGCCTGATAGACCGGGGATTCGTCGCCCAATTCTACCAGCGGTCGTCCGCTAAACTCAAACTCCATTAAGTCGGCATTGGATGGAACTGTCCCGAGAAAGTTCACGCCCATTGCATCTACTCTGTCCAATAAGGGTTGGGGAAGCTCACCCATCACCCGATTAAGAATCAGATGCACGTTCTCAACGTTGATATCTAGCCCGGGCACCATCGAGGCAATACGCTCTGTCGCGACGATCCCCCTTTGGGTTGGGTCGGAGACCATCAACAGATGCGCGACATCACGCGTGGTACGCCGACTGAGATGTTCCATTCCGGCTTCATTATCTATAACGGCATAACGGTAACTTTTACTGATACTATCCACCACTTCGCGCAGACTGTGGTTCACGGCGCAATAACAACCTGCACCTTCGGGGCGCCCCATCGCGATAAGGTCAAAAGCATCACCTTCTTCAATTGAAGCACGTACTTCGTAATCCAGATATTCCTGCTTGCTGGTTCCACCTGGCATTGCCCCCATTGCCGCACCTTTCTGCAAAAGGGATTTTTGCACTTCGGCCAGCATCCCTTCGCGGATGTCGCCCACTGTCCACTCAAGATCAAGCCCGAGTACCATATTTAGGTTGCTGCTGGGATCGGCATCAATTGCCAGAATCGCACCATCTTTCTCTTGCGAAAGATATTTGATCAACATCCCGGCAATGGTTGTCTTTCCCACGCCGCCTTTACCTGCTAGTGCAATTGTCGTTGTCATCAATTTCTCCAATAAAGCTTTCTGTTCATTTGACTAATTTCTTCGCCATCTCTTCAGCGGCAGTTTTCAAGGCCGGAACATGGTCGTAAACGGGAATACCCAACCTGTCCGCTTCTTGAACGCGCAAATCAGCAGGCAAAAATCCTAACACAGGAATTCCTGGCGATTCCTTTTCAAGGAAATCAGATTCATCTTCATTTCTAACTTTATTTCCCACCAGCCACAACCGTTCGAGACCGATGTCATTTGCCAATTTTTTAATCTGTCGCGCGGTACCCAGTGAACGTCTTGTAGGCTCGACCACGATGACCATCGCTTCAACAAAATCAACCGTAGCACGCCCAAGATGCTCCACGCCGGCATACATATCCATAATAAGCACATCTTCATCACGGAACATCAAATGTGTAAATAGGGTTTTGAGCATCGCTGCTTCAGGGCAAATACAGCCCGAGCCGCCTAAATCTACAGATCCCATTTCGAGCAGGCGGACCTTTCTATGTATAACGCTGAAACGTTCTGGGATGTCGTCTACACGAGGATTGAGGGTAAAGAAGCCACCCACCGTGCCCGGTTTTGCGCCGGTACGCTCTTCTATGAGGGCATCCATCTCGGCGATGGGTTTGAGTTCGGCGAGTTTTTCATCGGGGAAGCCCAAGGCGCCCGAAAGGCAGGGGGAGGGGTCGGCATCAACCGCTAAAACATCACGCCCCATATCGGCGTAGGCTTGTGCCAGTAATGCCGAAAGGGTCGTTTTGCCGACACCACCTTTACCGCTAATTGCTAATTTCATCTAAATTATCCTTTTGCTTTGATCAATTTTTTCGTTAGATTACTACCCAAAATAGCATAAGCATCCGTAACCAGATGATGGTGTGCACTGGCATCAAAAAGCATTCGATATGAAGAATCAAAATCTTCATCACCGAGCCAGCAGACAACCATGATAGGAACATGAGGCAAAATCTGATAAGAAAAAGCTGCATTCCCAAAAACTTCACGTCGTCCGCCAAGTTTTTCATTGGCCTTGATGAAAGCTTCGAGATCATCGCCAAAAACTTTGAGCAGGTTATCTCCCGTATATCCCTGAAATGCCTGAGCATAGAACATGCCGCCGGGAATTTGTTTAAACGCTATCCATTCTCCAGCAAGGGGAACACTATTTGATACATCGAAATAATATGCCAACATAGTCATATCAAAGGAGTTGAGTTCTTCTCCTGAACCAGCTTCACAGCCAACAAAATCGGGAAAACTAATGATCACATCCCGTGACCAAAAAGGCAACTGAAACTCACGACCTTGCCCTTTACTTAGATAAGTTGCACCTGTATAAGCAGCCAATTCTTCGGGGTTTTTATCTCGTAACTTCTCACGAATTTCAGCTACTCGGTCACTCAGGGGATTTGGGGTTTCTCCGAGCAACCAATCTTTTTCAGCCATGATTTTTCTCTTTTGTGGGATTGAATTTTCGCTTTCTTTGGTTAAATCTTCAAGGGAGCACAGTTTTGCGCTCCCTTGAATTATATCAGCCTGCTATTTATTTCCTACGGTGCAACCTTTACTTTAGCGGGTTCTGCTTTGGGATCGGGCATCAAGAAGTTTGGCGGTAGCAAGCCAGCTTCGGTAATGAGACGCGGAACTATATCTTCCCAGCCAACTGCCATGAGATGGATACCATCCACGCCTTCTTTTTTGCGGATATCCTCGATCAATTCCAGTGCGATTTCAAAACCGACTTCGGCTTCGCCATCTTTGCCTGCGGCTTCCATCCGTTTCAATAGCTTTTCGGGAATGGTTACACCGGGCACATCATTATGCATATATTGTGCCATCTTGAGGGATTTTAGTGGGGTGATGCCGATCAGCAAATAAACTTTATCGAGGATATTGCGCTTGGCAAGTTCGTTGAGCCAGATTTCCATGCCATCAGGATCGTAAACCAAATTGGTCTGGAAGAATTGCGCCCCAGCATTGACCTTTTTGTGCTCACGGATCGCCTGATATTTCGGTTCTGACGCAAAAGGAGCAGCGGCAGCCCCGAGAAAAAGCTGTGGTCGGAATTTGATATTGCGTCCATCGAGATACTTGCCTTCATCACGCATGCGTCGCAAGATCCAGAGCATTTGAATGGCGTCAATATCAAGAATGTCGGAGCGTCCCATTGGGGCGGGCCCCATGCGGGCGCTATCGCCAGAAAGACAAAGCACATTGCGGATGCCCAGCGCACTTGCGCCGATGATCTCAGCCTGCAAACCAGTGCGAGTACGATCACGCGCAGCGATCTGGAGAACCGGCTCTGCCCCATGTTCGATTGCCAATTTACTACAAGCCAAGCTGGACATACGCGGTGTTGCCGAAGGACAATCAGTAAAATTGACCGCTGCCACATAAGGTTCGATCATTTCGGTATTGCGACAGAGTTTGCCTGTAGCAGTACTCATCGGCGGCGCAACTTCGGAGGTGACCACAAATTCGCCAGAGCGAAGGTGGCGCTCAAGCTCAGAGATAGGTTCTTCGTAAGCCGGGGCGTGATATTGATTATCACCCTCCCACCAATCTGGCTGGCGTACATGCTCAAAGACCAGATCCCAAGTTTTATAACGCACCTCAGGAGGCTGGAAAAACAAACCTTTGGCTACTTTCCCCGCTCCTACTTCTTTGATACGCCCAAAGACATCGCCCCAGGTTTCAGTGCCGGTTTTATCCCAATCAAGCGGGGGGAGCACTTCAAGGAGTTTTTCTTCACGTCCCATATCATAAGAACGTTCAAAAATCTTGTACCAAATGCAGGGGCGCGTTTCATCTACATAACAATGCTCTGATGTCGAGCCACCACAGGGACCGTTCCGCTCGCCCTTTGGACATTCCATCGGGCAAATAAAAGCTGTCTCCTGCAAGAGACAATTGCCGCACATGCGGCAGCCAAAGAGGGGTCCTTTGATGGCTTTCTCAAGGCTTGCGAGCAAGCGGCGATTAAGCGGCTCTTTTTTAAAGGGTAAAAAAGGCGGTTGCCAACGACGTCCGGGGGTAAAGATGGGCATAAAATGCTCCTTTCTTTTTAGGGATTGAAATTCCTGCTTAGATAGAAAGTCCGTTTAAACGGACTTCGTATCTGAGCCTAAAATTCATTTTTTGGCTCACTGCTCCAAATAAGAATCCGCGTAAATGACCTTGTTCAGCAAAACCTGCACCGTTTTCCAAACAGCGGCTTGTTCGGGGTCACTCATATCTACGCCATCGGGAGTGGGGGCTTCCATCGCTTCAACATGGTCATGAATTTTCAGATAAAGACGGCTGAGCGCTGTGCTTTCATCTCGATTCTCAACGATGCGGATGACTTCCATGAGTTCTTCTTCGAGCGGGTTAGCGATCATCATCTTAATGCCAGCACCCATCACCATCGCGCAATAAACGCTGTTAATAAGCGGTCTATTCTTGGTCGGGACGGCATTAGAAACATTAGAAAGCCCAATCGAAATCTGTGGTGCAGGCTCCCAAGCAAAAGGAATTGTGCGAACAGCTTCAATTAACTCGGGGCAATACTCCTGACAGCCAGAGACAGTCAATACCAATGGGTCAATAATTAAGTCGCTAATGGGAAAATCCAATTCAAGACAGCGGGGAATTAATGTCTCTAAAGCAATCCCGATACGCTCATCTGAACTTACAGGAATACCGCTTTTTTGAAGTGTGAGCGCAATCAACTGAGTATTATATTTTTTCGCCAATGCCGGTACTTTTTCCAAACGCTCGGCTTCGGCTGAAGTGGAATTAAGAATAGGTTGCGCCTTCGTAACCGCCTTGAGAGCCGCTTCCATCCCAAAGACATTCGTGGTGTCGATGCACAAAGGCACATCCACCACTTCTTCTACGGTTTTTACCATCCACGGGAAAACTTCTTCCCAATCTTTTTTGCGCGGACCGAGATTTAAGTCAACGCATTGCGCACCCGCCTCAACTTGTTGAAGAGCGGCTTTTTTGAAATACTCGCCATCTCGTTCTTTCAAGGCTACTTTTACTGCGGGTGAAATAATGTGGATGTTTTCGCCAATGATATACATGGATTCTCCTTTATTTAAGTAGGTCTCATATACAAAACACGTACATTTGTATGCTTATTTATCTTCTATTACCTTTGCCACAGAGGGGAACAAACTCAAATCTGTGTGTGGTAAGAACAGCGCCGACATAAATGCATCATAGAATTTATTATCAGCCGATAACTCAATATAGGTCATACTTGCGGCAATCTCTTTAATACGGTTGCGCGCTTCGTGATCGATCAATGCCAGATAAGCGCCTTGTACAGAGGTATTGCCCAAAAACTGGAAGCGATCCCAAGGCAGGTCAGGCAACAAACCGATCTCAACTGCTTTTTCAACATTGATATATTTGCCAAATGAGCCGCCAATCAAAACCTGCGTAGCCATATCCAGCGTAACACCAACATTCTCAGCCAGAACAGCAAATCCAGCATAAATCGCAGCTTTGGCACGCAAGAGATTGTCAATATCAACATTAGTGATGACGATATCTTCTCCGGCACTGGTTTCAGCTGCCCAAAAGACAACATACTCCCCACCATGCTCACCATCCCGTGTGCGTGATGTAGGAAGTTTCGTATTCACCTTGCCCCCCTTATCAACCACGCCTGTTAAAAACATCTCTGCCAGGAGGGATATCAAACCGCTGCCGCACATGCCCTCTGGCTTGCTACCGCCTATGACACGGAAGGTCGGCTCATGCGTTTCACCGTTAACCCA
>Ga0233446_1000621_pt1 | contig 33929 bp, 46 predicted proteins | sample SI_124_October20_4_FD_182780 | JGI IMG/M metagenome (GOLD analysis project Ga0233446, IMG submission 182780) | Seawater microbial communities from Saanich Inlet, British Columbia, Canada - SI_124_October2016_120_MG | ecosystem: Environmental > Aquatic > Marine > Inlet | place: Canada: British...
TGGGGCGGTCATGAGGTGCGCGAAGTCAAGGAACACGGCATTGACGCGCCCGGCCAGAGGTTTTATTTTCCGGTAAATGGTGACGAGTTAAGGCGCTTTATATTTGGGTGTTGACGTAAAAAATAAAACACAATAATAATACGTCCATGGCAAACACCATTCAAATCACCACCGCTGAAAAGTACATCAAAGTACTTTCCCCGTTCGCCTACAAGGATCGCCTAAAGGCTATCGGCGGGCGCTGGAACCCTGCCGGGCGTAACTGGCTGTTTCCGCGCACCCATGGTATGGCGGCGAAAATATATAAGATGTTTTACACCGCTGATTTTTATACGACGCCTAAGATAGATTACAAAGCAGACGATGAATTCCGTTGGCTCGTTGCCAGCGGCAAGCCGGATGACGCCGACGAATTCAAGACGCGCGTTGATCTGCCGGACCCGCCGTCCAAGACAACGGCTTGGGACCATCAGAGGCAAGCCTACTGGTACGCCGCCTCAATGCCGTCCACGATGTTGGCAATGGATATGGGAACCGGCAAGTCGAAGGTGGCCGTTGACGTTGTGTCAAACATGGACTCGCGATTGACACTCATTCTTTGCCCGAAGTCGGTTATCAATGTGTGGCCGCGCGAATTCGCCGCGCACTCCGATAAGCCGTTTGACATCTTCAGGGCAACGCAAGCCAGTGGTGTGAAGAAGGAAAAGGCGGCGCGCGAAGCCATGACGTTGGCGCACGTCAAGAAGCGCCCGTTCGTCTGCGTGATAAATCATGAGGCGTCATGGCGCGAACCATTCGATAAATTCATTCACGAAACGGAATGGCATTGCATCATCGTTGATGAGTCGCACCGGGCCAAAGCGCCCAAGGGGAAGTTTGCCACCTTCTTGGCGTCGCTCGCCCACAAACCGGCGCGCAAGTTGATGCTGACCGGCACACCCATGCCGCATAGCCCGCTGGATATTTTCGCCCAATACAAGTTCTTGGAACCGGCGATTTTCGGCACGTCTTACTTCCGGTTCAAGACCCACTACGGAATCATGGGCGGCTTTCAGAACAAGGCGGTTGTGGGGTTCCAGCACCAAGACGAGTTGCATGACAAGTTATATTCCATTGCCTACCGCGTGACCAAGGAAGAGGCGCTTGATCTGCCGGAAGAAATCGACACCCGGCGCGACTGTCCCATGGACGCGGCGGCGCTGAAACTCTACGCCGATATTGAAAGTGATTTTTATGCGCAAGTCGGGACCGGGGAAGTCACGGCGAGCAACGCGCTTTCCCAGATGCTTCATTTGCAGCGCATTACGAGCGGTTGGCTGACCACAGATGATGGGGTGTTAACCAAAGTCAGTGACCATAAACGACTCGAATTTGACGCCATACTGGACGATCTGCCTGAAAAAGAGCCACTTGTTGTGTTCGCCCGTTTCCGCGCCGACTTGGATGATATACGCAAGACCGCCGTGGACCGTGGCTTGGCCTATGGGGAAGTTTCGGGACGCCAGAACGATCTAACAGACCGCGCCGAATACCCGGAGGACGTTGATGTCATGGGTGTTCAGATTCAGGCGGGTGGCGTCGGCGTTGATCTGACCCGTGCGTCCTATGCCGTTTATTATTCATGCGGTTTTTCGCTTGGCGACTATCTACAGTCCCGCTCCCGCCTTCACCGTCCCGGCCAAGTCAACAAGGTGACGTTCATTCACCTGACCACGCCCGGCACGATCGACCCCATGATTTATGCCGCGCTCCGACGGCGGCGCAATCTCGTTGAAGCCGTCTTGAAAAAGGAGCTGCCTGATGACTCGTGAAGATTGGATCAGGGCTAACCCACTGCGCGTCTGGCGGCTGGCAAGTAGCCCTAAGATTGCCCAAGGCGAAGTTGCCGCCCGCATGGACGTGTCGGAACAGACGGTACGCATGTGGGAACGCGGCGGCATGGGCATCGCCGATACCAAGCTGGACAAGCTGGAAGAGTTAACTCAAGTCCCCGCGTTCGTCGAGAAGTGGGGCAAGTGGAAGGGAGAGCGCGGCAATGTCGAATCCAACCGGTGATTCTCGTAGCCTTCAGACCTATTCCCGTCTGTGGAAGGAGATGAAGGCGGTTACAGCCAAGCTTGACAGAATCAAGGCGGACATCAAAGCGTGCGAACCACGCGTCCTTGATTTTTTTGAGAAGTCCGGCATTCCCCGAACCACGGTACGAGGGGTTACTATTTATGTGAAGCGCGACCTTTGGGCCGGGCGCGAAGAGGGGGTTACTAACGAGGTTGCTTGCGAAGCCTTGGCGAAAGCCGGGCTTGGCGACTTCGCGGCGATGCGCTTCAACACCCAAACATTGAGCGCTTATGTCAGGGAGTGCGAGAACAACGGGGAACCGTTGCCCGAAGAATTCAAGGGCGTTATCAAGGTGTCAGAAACCTTCAAAATCCAAGCAAGGAAAGGCTAATACCCATGGCGGAAAAGAAAGAAGTGGCTGTCATCCCGTACAGCAATTTTGCCGTTGTCAAATCTGATCCTTCGGTCATGAAGGAAATCATGGCGGAAAATATCGGTGAAGGCGGCATCACGCCGTTCGACCTTGACCGGATCAAGGTTCCTTCGGGCGGTGGCCTGACGTGGGAAATCCCCAACATTGATGGTGAAATTCTCGAAACCAAGATGGTGGACGGCATCATCGTTTACTGGAAAGAGCCGCGCGCCTACTGGGCAACGCAGTTTGAAGACTCTGGCGGCGGTACTCCCCCGGATTGCTCCGCGTTCGACGGCGTTACCGGAATGGGTGAGCCGGGCGGTGAGTGCGCCAAGTGTCCGCTGGCGGCTTTCGGTACGGCGGAAAAGGGCGGCGGACAGGCTTGCAAACAGACCCGCATGATGTTCTTGCTGCGTCCTGACTCGTTGCTGCCCACGGTCCTTGCAGCGCCGCCGACTAGCCTCAAGCCCATTCGCGCCTACTTCCTGCGTCTGGCCGGGCAAGCCGTGCCGTTCTACACCGTGATTTCCCGCTTCACGCTGGAAAAGGCAAAGAGCGGAACCGGTATTGAATATTCACGCATTGTCCCGTCCGTCGGCGCGCGGCTTTCGGCTGAAGAAGTCGCACAGGTCAAGAAATACGCTGAAGGTTTCCGTGCCACGTTCGAAACCATGGACTTGGCCCGTGAGGACTTCGCGGACGAAACGCCGGAATAGGTTTCTTCCCTGCCTTGGGGTGATCAGCAATTGATCACCCCGCTTTTTTTACGGGGGGAAGAAAAGTGTCCACTGGTTTAGACATACCGGCGATCAAGGAACTCGCCACCCATAATCAATGGGTGTTGTGGCGTACCATGACGCGCAAGGGGAAACCGACAAAGGTTCCCTTCAATCCCAGCGGCAGACCCGCCAAGGTGAATGACCCGAAAACATGGGCAGACTTCAGAACCGCGGCGCAATGCCTGTCATTCTCAGAACTTGGAGAAGAGAAATACGACGGGTTGGGATTCGTCTTCACGGCGGATTGCCCGGTCACGGGAATCGATCTGGACAAGTGCCGGGATTCGAAGACGGGGACAATGGAGCCGTGGGCGGACGGCATAATAAAACGAATCAATAGTTATACGGAAATCTCACCAAGCGGGTCCGGCGTTCATATCTTAATTCGCGGCAAGCCGGAACTTCCAAGAAACCGTAAGGGCCGCATTGAGGTTTACAAAGACCTTCGATATTTCACCGTCACCTGTGAGCATATGCCCGGCACACCCGATACGCTGGAAGAGCGGGCCGACAGGCTCGTTGGAATCTTCGGGGAAGACGAGGAAAAGCAACCGGAACTTAAACCAAAGTCTGAGGAAAAGCCCGCAAGGCCGACGGGTGACAGGGATATTGACTCGTTGGTGCGCGAAATAGCGCCGGTTATCAAGGCCGACGCGGAGCCGCCGTTCGAAAAATTCGAAGCCCTGTGCGATAACGCCCCTGTGGTTCGCGATACATGGGACCACAAGACGAAGCACGTTGATTGGTCAGCTTCGGAGTGGGACTTGTCGCTGGCGTCATACTTCGTCGCAACCGGTTGGTCTGCATCTGAAATAACGTGCGCCCTGATAGCCCACCGCCGCCGCCACGGTGACGACTTGAAGCTTCGGGCGGACTATTACGCCAGAACGATTAAACGCGCTCACAGCAACCGTGAGCGCGCCGACGCAAATGATTTCCTAACAGACGGACAAACTTCCGAAATTGAAGATGTCGGAGAGAGGCGCGCAAAAATCCTTACGGCAATGAGCGAGGGGTTCTTTGGCGAGCGGAACGTGAAGATTCTAAGGATCGTTAAATACACCTCTGACCCGCCGCTATATAAAATAGTGACGAGTCATGGTTCAGTGCTGGGGGAGTCGTCAACGCTCCTGACCCAACGATCTTTTCAGCGAGCCATGCTGGAAGCCGCCAATATCGTAATTCCGCTTTATAAAAATGCAAAATGGTTCCGCATTGTTCAACACATGATGGACATTGCGGAAATCGAGTCCATCGGAACTGAAGCCACGGACAGCGGGCAAGCCATAAGCTGGATGCAACGCTATCTCATAGACCGCCCGCCGCCCAAGATTTACACGACGGACGCCGTCAACGAGGGTAACCCGTTTTTATATCATGATGACTTATTTATCCTTGGGACCGATATGCTGACGTGGTTGAAACAGTCCCTTGGCGTGTCAATCGGCTCCAAGAAATTCGGGGCCATGCTGCGCGCCGCAGGCTGCACACCGGACTCAAAGTCCGTCCTGAAGGAAGACGGGAACTATTCGACAAAAAGCGTGTGGAAAATACCGACTGATTTATGGAAGGGAAAGCCGCTATGACTGATCCCGTTACTATAGGAGACGCCACGCTGTATCTGGGGGATTGCCTCGAAATCCTGCCGACGTTGGGCAAGGTGGACGCGGTGGTGACTTCTCCTCCGTATAATCTTAACAAGGCGTATTCTTCTGGTGGTCAAACTAAGATGGCGAAAGGTATGGAGGAAAAATATAGCGAGTGGTATGAAGATGACATGGAGGAACCAGCATACCAGTCATGGCAAATAAAGTGTATATCGGCAATGGCTGATAAGTGTTTAGGTAGTATATTTTATAACCATCGTCCAAGGTTCGCTTGGCACTCGCGGAATAAACACCGGGTTCAGAGTAACGTGTACCACCCTTGGGATTGGGTATCAAAGTTTCCTGTCTGGCACGAAATTATATGGGATAGGCGGGGAGGGGGAAAACCCAATTTTAGATGCCCACAGGCCGATGAAAGGGTTTATCAGATCAACCGCCCAGTTGTTTGGAACGATTTGGGCCATACGTCTGTATGGTCTATTCCACCAGACAGGAATGAACATGGTCACGTTTGCTCTTTTCCCATTGAACTGGCGGCTAGGTGTATTGGTATGTCAACAAACAAGGGACACACCATCCTCGACCCGTTCATGGGCAGCGGCACCACCGGCGTCGCCTGCGCCAAGTTGGGCCGTAAGTTCATTGGAATAGAGATTGAACCCAAGTATTTCGACATAGCCTGTTCGAGAATCCAGAAGGCATACGACCAACCGGACTTATTCGTTGCGCCGCCCGAAAAACCCGTACAGGAGCGCATGGCTTATGACGCTGGAAAAGTTGCGCGTCCTTGACCTTTTCAGCGGAAACGCCGTCGTCCCCCAAGTCGTCGAAATGATCGGAACCGCAATTCTTGAATCAATGGAGAAATTTCATGACAAAACGAGTCATTATTGAAAGCCCGTTCAACGGCAAAAACCAGCGCAACAAGACCTATGCGCGGGCCTGTCTTCAGGACTCGATTATGCGCGGTGAATCCCCCTTGGCGTTTCACATGCTCTATACGCAGAAAGGCGTCCTGAACGATGATGACCCGACACAGCGCAAGTTGGGGATGGACGCGGCGTTTGATTGGTACGAATGCGCTCACGCCGTTGTTGTCTATGAAGACTACGGGGTTTCCTACGGCATGGCGCAGGGCATTGAACATGCTAAAAAGCTGGGCATTCCGATTGAGCGTCGGGAAATTTTCAAGGATGCCTGAATATCATGTCTACGGTCCCCCCGGAGTCGGCAAGACGACTCGCGCGGTCCATGACATTGAAGCCGCCGCCGACAAGCACTCACCGGATGACATTATGGTGTGTTCGTTTACCCGCGCGGCGGCGGCAGAATTGGGTTCGCGCGGACTTCCGATCCCAACGAAAAACGTCGGAACCCTGCATTCGATTTGTTACCGCGCCATGGACCGACCAACACTGGCTGAAACCAAGGCGGCGGAATTCAACGCCGAACACCCACAATATAACATATCAGGGAGCGGCAGCGCCGCCATTGACGACGGCATGGACGCGCCGACAGGCTCGACACGCGGTGACCAGTACATGGCCGCATACCAGCTTTACCGGGCCAAGATGACGCCGCGTGAAATGTGGCGAGAAAGTGTCACGGGCTTTGCCAATGCTTGGGAGGGTTTCAAACACGAAACCGGCTACGTCGATTTCACCGACCTGATTGAAGACGCCCTGACAAACTTTCCCGTCGCACCCGGAATGCCCAAGATCATGTTCGTGGACGAGGCGCAGGATTTGAACGCGCTGCAATTCAAGGTCATACGGCAATGGGCGGAAGCCATGGAATTCGTTGTCATGTACGGGGACGATGACCAGTCAATATATACGTTTACCGGGGCGGACCCGCAAAACCTGATCGCTCATGATTTACCAGACGAAAACAAGATCGTTCTTTCCCAATCATACCGGTTGCCCGAAAAAATACACACCATGGCGACCACATGGATTGATAGGTGTACCGAACGCCACCCGAAGCCCTACAAGCCGCGCAAGGCGGTTGGAGAAGTTCGCACCATGAATAAGTCTTCGTGGCGTGACCCGCGCGGCGTCATTGACTTGATTAATGAGTCGTTGTCAGAAGGTCAGACCGTCATGGTCTTGGCGTCCTGTGGTTTCATGCTTCCTCATGTTATCAAGGAACTTAAATCAGCGGGCATTCCTTTTCACAATCCCTATCGGACAACGCGCGGCGACTGGAACCCGATTTCACAGTCAGGCGGTTCCATGGGCAACCGCTTACGGGCGTTTTTGAATACTGATCACATGTTTCCCGAATGGACGGCAAAGCAACTCCACCTGTGGTTTGGCTTGCTTCAGTCAAAGGGCTTGCTGCGCCGGGGCGCTAAATCGGAAATCCACGAAATGGCGCTGGATCATCCGGGGCGTAAATTAACTTTTCAGGACTGGGTGGGATACTTCGAAAACGGCGATCCCTTCGGATTCAACCCGGTATCTATTGACTGGTTGCTGGATCATGCCAAGGAGTCCTCAAAGCGCGGTCTGGCGTTTCCGGCAGAGGTGACTAAAAGACAAGGGGCAGACAACCTGTTCAAGCCGTCCGTCACCGTCGGCACAATCCACAGTGTCAAGGGTGGCGAGGCTGACGTGGTTATTCTTTTCCCCGACGTGTCGCGCGACGGTATGTTGGAGTGGCGGCGGGGTGGAACGTCCCGTGACTCGGTGCTGCGCACATTTTACGTAGGAATGACCAGAGCGCGCCATACTCTGGTACTGCCGCGCCCTGCCTCTTCGCTGTCCGTGCCAATCCGGCAAGCCGTCTAGGCGGTGTTACGGCGTTTTTCGTAAGTCCCGCACGGTTGACCTGATCTGACATTTGGAACACCCATCCGTGGGAAATATCCGAACCCAGCATAATTTTCCGTCTTTTGGGCGATGCGTAACAAGTCGTGGCTTTTCCAGCGAAAACTTGCGGAGCACACCGAAGTTATCGCGTTTTAATTCCGACGTAATCAGGAACGCGGGCGGGTGATCTTCCGGCGTGGCAATGGAAACATCCCCGAAATGTGACTGCATATAGTTTATGACATCTTCGATTTTGTCAGCCTTGGCGTAACTCGGTACGCCGTATCCGTATTGATGAGTCATTTTCTCAGCTGCGCGTTTCATGATTAGTCCCTTTCTATAAAGTCTGCCATATGCTCAATATCATCAATCGACATATAGCCCATCACAATGTGCATTGCGCTTTCCTTGTCGAACCTGTCGAGCGCTTTTATCACTCGTGCCTCGACAGCAGCTCGATAATCAAGAATAACATTAAGAGCATCATCCATCAGAATCTCCTCTCCAACAGTCGGGAAGTAGGTGTGGCCAAGGATCCGTATTGATGAGTCATTTTTATGGCTCCCCCTGATTGATCATCCTGCAATCGGTGTAGCAATTTTTGAGCGCCTGCGCCCAAGCCTTGTCAACAAGCTCAACGCACGTCGGGGCGTCCGGCTCTAGGTAAGCTTCAAGCACCGCCGCTCCCGCGCCAATGGTCGCCACTAAAAATATAGCGGCGGCAAGCCAGCGCACCAGATTACATCTCATCGTAATAACCCAGTTCAGCCGCCACCAATTCAAGAACCCGCTTGGCCTTGTCGCGCAAGCTTGGCGGCCCGGCCTTCATGACAACGGCAATCCGCGCCATGGCGTCGCCGTGATAGACGCCCTCGCGGGCGCTGCCCAAGGCAAGCTGCGCGTTTGACCAGTAATTGATAATGCAATGTTCGTTGGTCTGCATGCGAAACACTTTCATAATAACCCCTCACAGTTGGTTGCGGCGGTTGGTCTGATTGCGCTCGAAAATGGACCCGATCAAAACGTTTCGGGCCGGGGCTGTTCACGATCAGACCTCTTTTGCCCTCATGGTCATCTGACGCCGCCGTTCGCCTGACAGGAGACACAGCCCCCCAAACCTAGTAAATTTTATACGGCTTGGCATGGCGCAGGGGGCTTGGAGCGGTGCGCAATCCCTTGTGGGGACCGGTCAGTATTTCAACTACCCGCCAGTTGCGGGGGAAAATCTCAACCCTGATCAGCCCTTCTTCCGCCAGCGCCCGAAGCATGAGGTTAGCGCCCGGCAAGTCTATATTTTCGGGACACCTAGCCCCCATTTTCGCCCGCGCCGCCAACTGCCCGAACACCATTTCGCGGGTCAGCGGGTCTTTGTGGGCGGCAACGCACCCGGCAACTCTTGTCATATTATGACTCCTTACAGTGCGCACTAATCAACGCATGAACCAAACTTTCAAGACGGTCAAGTCGGGCTTCTGTATCGAAGACTTCCGTGACCTGTCCGGTTCCGCTACAGATTTGACATTCCTGCATTTCCCGCCAAGGGCGGCGACGAAGCTTCACGGTGATTTCCCCCTCCCCGCCGCACCATTCGCAGCCGCGAGTCTCTTCTTCATGGAATAAATCGGAGTCGGTCATCTTTGAAATCTCCGGTTAATGACAGCGGGCTTCGCCGTCCTGTCCGCCGTCCGGTCCATGACACTCATGACACCGTAGCGCTCCGAAATCGGCACGAACGGTTTCTTGAAAGTATGAGTCCTTCCCACGCGTTTGTCTTCGCGAATGAACCAGTCCACCAGTTCGCACAACTGGGAAAAATCTTCCTTCTTACGGAAGCGCCGCCACTGGATAGCCACGTCATAGACCTTGGCCCCGCGCGTCATGCGGCGGTTGTTCCAAGCCTTGCGGCATTTCGTGGAGCAATATTCCTGCTGTGGCCCGTTGGGCTGAAAGCCCCCGTTGCGTACCAATGGCTCTTGGCATTCTTTACATTGAGCGGTCATTTTACGTTTATCCTGATTTAGCGTCTAGTCGGCCCTTTAAAAAACCCCCGGCAAGAGGCTACTCACTTGCCGGGGTAGTCGGACCACTGGAAAGAAAGACCCTACCCGCTGGCGACTGCCCACGCGGTTTTATCCCTGTCGGTATCGCCGTGCTTGGACATGATCAGCGCAAAGGCGTCATCAACGCCGCTGAACGTAACCAGCGACGGTGCGTCGCCATGCTGTTTGAAAATCACCGCGGCGCAGCCCAGCGCCTTTGCCGCCACATTCATCTGAACCAGCTTGGTCGGATGGAACGGGGCAACCGTTGACGGGTCACTATTCTTGAAGGTGATCACGCGCCGCCATTCGAGGAAGGTTCCGTCAATGGGCTTGGCGAAGCCGATAGCCGTGGGGGTGAAGTTTTCGGTTCCGTCTTCGCCCTTGTTCCAGTAGGCAACTTGCCACTGATTATTTTCAAAGAAGACGAACCGTTCCCCGTAACCTATTGTGCTACGTTCTCGCTTCGCCCGGCACGCCGCCGACAAGTGCGGGGAAACGGGAAAGATGGCCGGGCCCGGTGCAACGCCGTCGGCATCGCGGGCGGCAAACAAGGTGTGACCGTCTGTGGCAACCACGGCGACGCCTTCACCTTCCGGCAATGGCTCAATAAAGACACCGTTAAGATAATGGCGCGTTTCCTCTGTGCTAATAAAAGGCAACGCCGCCAACAAATATGAAGCCTTGATCTTGTGCATCTGAATTCTCCTGAACGAGTTGTTAAATCTGATTCACGTTAGTCTTTTTTGATTTGAGTCACAATAGTTATTATTATGTTTTTTGAATAAATCCTGACGGGTCAGAATTCGTAAAGAGTTAAAAATATTTTTAGCAAAAAACTTCAGCGCACACCGAATTTTTACGAAACTTGGGGGAGCCGCGCCCGGCCCGGATTCCCCCGCTGCAACTGATAGTGATTCGCAAATTAGCCTTTGCTGATTTAAGAATGCGAATGATTGTCAACTGCATTGGACTGCGAATGAAATATGACGGGTTATTTTGCGGCATATTTCCGGGCCTTTGAATCCCTTGGGTTCCGGGCCTTTCAGGCATTTGAGAATCCTTTGCAACGAATCAATTGATTCTAGTCAAAACCACCAAAAATGACGATTCAAAAACCCGTTAAATATTCAACGGAATCAATGGCATACAGGTGCATATTGACTGGTTATTATTATGTCGGTTAAACTGAAAAGAAAACGCCCGGTTTGGGGCGCAACTTGCTCTTTGAAATCGTTAAAAGGTAGGAAACCGCACTAGGCGCGGTTTGACGCAATCCAGTATCGCGGGACTCTCGTGATATTGCGAGCGGAGCGAATATCAAAAGCAATCCATGCGACGCCCGGTTTCTTGCGGTTTCCTATTCGGCGCGGTTTCGCCACATAAAGAGTCCCTGTTTGACATTGTAAATATCCCTTTCTTTCTTTCCAGAATTCCGGGCGCGGTTTTTGCGCCTGGATTTAGATCATTTATTGATCAGTCAATTTTCAAACCACAAACCACTGGAAAGAAGGATTTTCGAAATGACGAAACCACAGCATCAAATCATTACGCCCCGCCAGTTGCGGGATGAAATGATCCTGTCAATCAAGGCTGGTAACGCGACTCTCGCATTGTCTGGGCCGGGCATTGGCAAAACGTCCATAGGCGAACAAGTGGCCGAATTCTTGGAATTGAAGTTCAGGGACTTCCGTGGTTCCACTTCTGATCCGACGGAATTGTTTGGCTATCAAGCGCCGGATATTCCGGCCCGGAAACTTGTTCACTGTATGCCGGAGATTCTTCCGACGGAAAATGATCCGCCGACTCTGGTATATCTGGATGAAATCAACACAGGGACTCAATCGCAAATGAATGCGCTTTTGGGTTTTCTCAATGAGGGGCGCGTCGGTCTTTACAAATTGGCGAGTCACCACGCGGTTGCGGGTGCGGGCAATTTGGCGGAACATGGTGCGGCTGTTCAAGAAATACCCATGCCGCTTGTGACTCGCGTGGAGTCCTATTTTATTGAACCGGACTTGCGCGAATGGAAAGAGGATTTTGCGTTCCGCGCAAATATTCATTCCGATGTTCTTGCGCACCTGAACTTGTTTCCAGACCACTTCTGGAAGCCTGATTACGACGCAGAAGACTGTACAAGCCACGCGAACCCGCGCACTTGGGAAATTGCCAGCCGCAAATGTCACGCGATTGACGCAATGCCTGAACTTGCAAAGGGTTCTGAGATTCCGCGTTTCGTCGGAATCGTCGGGCCGGAAACCGGCGAGTCATTTGCCGGAACCCGCGCCAGCCGCGCGGACTTGGTTTCACCACTTGAAGCTTTGTTGAATCCCGACTCCGCAAGGGTTCCAGAAACGCAAGCCGCCAAATACATTATTTCTTGCGCACTAGCGGCAATTGCCAATGACGAAAATTTGGCCGGACTGATCCGATATTGCGAACGAGTCGGGCCGGAATATATCGCGGTTGCCATGCGCGACGCGTCGCGCCGGAACCCGCAAATTACGGAAAATTACGAATTCCAGAAATGGATTAGTAAAAATTCCGAAATATTCAATAATCAGTTCTAGTCAATTAGGCGGGTGTAAGAACCCGCCCCTTTGTTACTTTTAACTACTACCACTGGAAAGAAAGGGACTATGAAATGGCAAAAATAAAGGTATTACATGACAAGCTTTTCCTGATCAGTCTTTCAATCAATTCTTGGGATGGTTGGAAATTTGACAAGAAAGTAAGCGCTAAGGTGAATAATGACTTTCATGCAAGTTCAACCGCCTCAAGAGTCAACAAAAGACTGTTTCCGCAGGAAGCCATTAAGCCGCTGATCAGGGTTCGCAATAGTGCGCGGACTTTCGTTTATGATCAGACGAGTCCTTTTAGTGACGGACTCAACGGCTGGCGTGTCTGTGGTGCGGGCAATGTTTGGAATATCGTTTCCGAATTGCGGATTCATCAAGAGCAATTCTATAACGAACGTGACGAATTCATTACACGATACTGTGAATTCGTCAAAACCGCGAATCAGTGGCTTGGCGATTTGTTCGACTCCACTGATTACCCGGTTCTTTCAAGCGACGGCGGAACCCTGAAAGCCCGGTTTGGGTTTTCATGGCAAACAATGCCTTTACCGAATCCCGCTGAACTAGCTAGCCGCGACGGCTTGCGCAATGTTCTTGCGGAAAATGCAGATGAAATCATTTCGGGTATGGTGGATTCGGCCAATGCCATGGCGCAAAATGCAGCCGACTCGTTGCGGTCCGATATGATCAAACGTATCGCTGAAACCGTAGGGCATATGTCGGAACGGCTGGACTCATACGAAATCAAGGCGAACAAGAAAACCGGCAAAGACACTGTAGAAAAACCGTTTCGTGACTCCCTTGTCGGCAATATTAAAGACCTTGCCGGAATCGTTGTCGCAAACAATGCGACGGAAGACCCGGTTCTTTCGGGCCTTGCCGACAAGATGACAAAAATTCTGTGCAAGTATGAACCGGAAACTTTGCGCTTGAGTGTAGAAGCGCGCGAAAAGACAAGCCAAGCGGCCAAGAAAATCATTTCTGACTCGCCGGAATTATCGGCGTTTTTCTCATGAGTAACTTACCAAACTGGGAAGGTGCAAGCGCTGTATATTCAAAAGCGTATCGAATATTGCGCGAATATATGCCCGGCATTAGCGAACCCGCAAAAGACCTAATAGAAGCCTTAAATAGTGGCGACGAAGAAAGAATCAAAGGTCTTTTGCTTATGACTCACATTTATAAATGGCCCTTAGAATAGGGCTAGATATTAGGCGGGTGTCAAAACCCGCCCCTTTGTTACTTTTTACTGCCAACTAAGACTACTGGAAAGAAAGGGAATGAAATGCACAAATTTTCTAGTGTAAAAGGTAGCGGCTTGCAAAGAATCGAAGCCGCTATTCAAGGACTCCTGATAGATCAGCCGCATATGGTAATTCCATTGCTTAGGCTGGAAAAGATAGAGTCCACAAGAGTCGGGCTAATGGGAGTCGATGGAAAGCACCTGTTCTTTAATGATGCCGAAATCGTCAAGCTTACACCCGGTGAATTGCGTTTTGTGCTTTGCCATGAATCCTGTCACTTACTTGGTTTGCACCATTTCAGGCAAACCGGGCGCGACGGTGACCAGTGGAACGTTGCAACCGATATCAATATCAATTCGCAACTTATCGCCATGGCGGACAAGGCCGGATCAGGTTTACAGGTTCCGGCAAATATCCTTCTGGACTCCACACAAGTTAATGACAAAGGGTTCGCGCTTGCACCCGAAACGATCTATGCAAACCGCGCACCTGATCCAGACGAAACCGGCGAAAACCCGGAAGAAACGGAAAGCGGCGATTCAGATAATGACGAGTCAGAAGACAGTGATGCTGGCAAATCCAGTGACTCCGATAATGACGAGTCAGAAGACGAATCGTCGGAAAATGACGCCACTGGAAACACCCAAAATGACGAGTCGGGTGTTCCGGGTACTAACAGTCCCGACGAAATGCCGGGCGCTGACGGGCCGGAAAATGGCTCAGATAGCGATTCGCAAGATTCCGACTCATCGCAGGTTGAAAACACGCAAACACCTAGTTATGGCGGTTGCGGTGCAATCATGCCCGCGAATGATGACGAATCAGCGGGCGAAACGGACCCGGAAAACAACCCGGAATCTTGGGCTATCACCGCCACACAAGCGGCGGCGGTTGCAAAATCCCAAGGTCTGGACTCCGGCGCAATGACGGCACTGTTTGGCGACCACTTCTCACCACGCACCAACTGGCGTCAAAAGCTTGCCCGGTTCTTTTCCGGGTTCGCGCGTGATGATTACAGTTGGAAAAAACCCAACCGCAAATATCTGGGGCTGGGACTCGTCGCGCCGGGCCTTCAATCAACCGGGTGCGGGCACTGGGTTCTAGGGCTGGATGTTTCAGGTTCCATGAGCGGCGAAATCAAGAAATGCGTCGCGCATATGAATCGCATTTTCGAAACAGTCCAACCCGAAAAAGTGACCGTCGTTTACGTCGACTCCGCGATAAAGATTGTCGATACCTTCCAGCGTGGCGAAAAGATTATCCTTCGGGAATTCGTCGCGGGCGGAACGGACTTCCGGCCACTGTTCCAATACGTCAAAGATCAGAGGATCAGGCCCGAAGGTATCGTGTTCTTTACCGATTGCTATGGCAACTGGCCTGACAAGAAACCGCGCTACCCGGTTGTCGTTGCCACCACAGAGGCCGTTGACAGTCTTTCGGCGCGGTTTGTTCCGCCGAAAGGTTGCCATATCGTTGACGTGGCGGACTAAACCGAAAGAAGGAAGGGGTAATCAACCCGGCCATGGGTAACACTGTGGCCGGGTTTTTATTTGGGGTTTTTCGGGTGTTTGGGTAGATTGCGTGTGAGTCCGTCATATTATAAGCGCTGATAACCTTGCGCGCGGGATTCTGGATTTGGTAGGGTTTACCAACAATAAGAAAAGGCCGTGTTTTTACGGTTTCGGTCCTAGTATGTTAAAAAGAAAACCTAGAAAGGTTAACAAGGGTCGAAAAACGTGAAACATAGTTACCGCAAAAACGTTGTTTTTGCAATAATAGCGAAATTGGGTATATCACTATTATAGAATATAACGCAAAATCAACGACTTAACCCATTTCATAATTGCCATATTTGGCCATAATAGTGATCGTTATTCCTATGGGTAGCGTGAAACCGTTATGGGCTATGGCTTTGCGCCCATTCCTACGTTTTCATAATTGCCATAATAGGGAAAAAAAAATTTTAGGTGGAGGGTGTACTTTTTTCGATTGGTATTATGGATACTTGGTGAATACTACGGAATGATATGTGATAAGGGATACAGGGGGATAAATATGGTAATTATGGCAAAAATAGAAGTAAATATGGCAATTATGACAAAATATGACAATTAATACTATGAGTAAGACCATTATATTTTATAGATAAGAAAAGAAAAGAATTAACCACATTAAGCTTGTTGGATACTTGGCGCGATAGTTGGTCATAACTGTGGTTATGCGAGTCACTTGCATTGTAGGACTGGCGTAGGGTATCATTCCGGGCATGGATGACGGTAAAGAACCCTTAAAGAACCCAAGGCAGGAAGCATACTGTCAAGCGCGCGCTACTGGGATGACACAGTGCGACGCATACGAAGCGGCGAACTACCGCTATAGCAGTGAGAACGCCCAGCGGGTTGGTGCTTCAAGGCTTGAGAGCAATTTTAAGATACAGCGCCGAATCCGCCGGATACAGGCGGCCATGGTGGATATGGCCGCAATCGATGGGCAATGGGTTGTCTCACGTCTTGTCCATGAGGCAATGACTGCGCAGTCCGACGGGGCGCGGGTGCGCGCTACTGAACTGTTGGGCAAGGTGAATCGTCTGTTTGTTGATGTAATTCAAACGCCAGCGGAACAAACAATGACAGATGAGGATTTGGCGCGTAGCATCGCGGGTAGTGACGAGGTAAAATACAACCGTATGCTGGTGTTCCTGCGCAATATCAGCAAGGATGAGGCGGCTTAACTCATTGATAAATAAGGGTTAATTGGATTTTTCATAATGTATATTATGCGCATTAACCTTTGTTAACGAATACTGGGAGTGCAAATCATTCGCATTCGCCAAAAACTGCGGTTTTTCGACCCCCTAGCACCCCCCTGCGCCTTCGGGCGCGGGTCCGGTCGCCCACCTGAAGACCCCCCAAAATCCAGCCCGATTCAAATCAATCGGCGCACCAAACAATGACCCCTTATCTTTCGCCCGACAAAACCCACCGCGCCTTGGAAATTGCGGAACTCATACAATCTGACTATGAGCGATCATTATCCACCGGCAAGGACAGCACTTGGCATTACAAAAGCGTTCAGGCGTCCTTGCACGTTCCCCATTCCGGCTTGGCTGTTGTTATTGTTCGCGGGACTGAAGGCCCGAAGACGGGTTGGCACGTTGGGGCGGACTGGGTACGCAATTTACGGGCTGTGCCGTGGTATGACCAGTATTTGGGTTGGGCACATTCGGGGTATCTGAAGGGCGCACGGGGACTGTTCAAGGTTTGTTATAATGACATTCTGGCGGTCCGCCATGAAATGCCGGTTGGTTTTGCTGGTCATTCCAAGGGTGGCGCGGAGGCGTCTGATCTGGCGGCTATGTTCTATAGGTACTTCAAGCCCGCTTTTGTCGTGACTTTCGGGGCTTCCAGACCGGGCCGACTAGCCGCTTTGGAGGGGTTGCCGTTCGACAGGTTTATTCATGGTCGCGACCCTGTTCCTTACATGCCGCCGTGGATCGGCCATCCGAAGGTTTCGGTTGAGTATTCTCTCCCGCCCGTTGATGATAAAATCTTCGCCGTTCAGGATCACGGTATCACGGGTTATATTTCATCGTTGCGTCAGCATTTGGTGAATCACGAAGAACTTCACGGGCCAATTTAGGGGGTTATCATGAACGGTTCGGGCAAGACGGCGGCGGCGGCGGGTGGGGGTGCGACGGGCAGCATTCTGTTGATCAAGTTGTTTGCCTATTACGGGCTGACGTTGACCACGCCGGAAGCCTTGGCGCTGGCGGGGGTACTGGCCCCGGTCCTGCATGGTCTTTCGGATGGTGTAGCCGCCATGTGGTCAGCGCTCATAAGCCGCATTAAATAATCACGGTACGTCCACACGGTTGCGTACTTACGGTACGTCCACCAAGATCAGGTCGAAGCCCGCCGACACGTCCGCCGCCTTTCCGGTTGGTGAGGCGGTAATGAAGATGTCGGTTTTTTCGGTAAAGAGTTGGTGGGGTTGGAATTCGTGAAGGATGTGGCTTGACGCGTCACTATCCAGTCCCAGCGAGGATTTGATTTGCTTCTCGTATCCTGACGCGTTGTCACGCGCCCACAGGTTGATGATCAGGGACGTTGGGCCGACGGCGGCGGCGGGGTTGAGGTTGGCGTAATAGTTGACCATGTAGGCGGACTTGTTGGCCGGGACGGTATAGATTGCCATTAGGGTTTGGTTGTTTCCGGTTGAGATAATGGCGTAGTCTGTGGATTCGGCGGCGTTGTGAATTCGGATGGGCGACGCGCTGACCACGTTTGCCAGTACCTTCATTCTGAAGCAACGTATCAGGGGTGTGGTGAGAACGACGGGGGTGGTGGTCAGTGTGGCGTCGAGGACGGCATTCTGGACGACCAAGTTCCAGTCTTCGTCAAGCCCCTGAATTTTGATTGTTTTTCCGCGCATGGCTTCTTGGTCAGCGGTCTGGCTGATTTTGACCATGAGCGCGGTTGCTGGGAAGGTGTAGGCGGCGGACCCGTCCCAAATTTCTTCGGTTCCGTTTTGCGCCACGTCTGAGTTGCGGCCAAACTTGTTGACGCCTGTGACGCCGGGGATGAGTCCCATGGGTATGGCTATCATGGGGTTTTGGATTGGGTCGGGGTAAGCGCGCCAAGGCATGATGGTATCTCCGGTGCGGTTTGGAATTATTTAATACCATTTTTCGGCGCTTTTGTCATGACGGGTTATGTTTTGGCTCACGGGGCGGCTTGAATAAGTTTGGCTTATTGTTATACTTGTATGGAACGCTATGTTTTTAGGGTGACCGGCTTCGTGTTGGCCGAAGCTGTTCGCGTGAAGCACCGAGACTGGTCCCCCAAGAGTCCACAGGAGAACGATGATGGTTAAGGGACTGCCAGCGAGAGGGCGCGGACGTAGTTCAAAGTGGGATAAGAACGCCGACAAGTTCCCGCCGACGCTGCGGCGCTCGTTTGAGGAGCGAGTAACACGACATGAGCAACACTTCCACTTTCAAGACTAAACCAATTTTAACAGTGGAAAACCCCGGAAATTGGCCGGAGGATTTCGCTCACGAAAACGGCCAATACCTTTGCCGGTGTCACGATTGCGGCGAGAACTTCACTGGATATAAGCGTCGGGTTACTTGCAAGGTCTGTGCGTCCAAACCGCTCACCCCGGATCAAGAGCGCGATGCGCTTTGGTGTCAGGCACTTATGTCATCTGGCCTTGATCTGGAAACGCTCAATACGATTTTGAGCCGGTTCAAGGAGTTGAGGAGGAAATAGAGGTCATGTGGCAAATATTAAAATGTCCCCGCTGTGGATACCGCGAAACAATCTACGGAGCGGTCATTGTTCTGGTGAGGCGATGCCCGCGCTGTTGGTTAAAATCGTAAATCCGACTGATAGAGGAGGCCGAAACGATGCCGAAAACATTGATGGATTTGCTGGATTACGAGATTGAAAACGGAACCCAACGTTCCGCTGGCGTCCTTTACGGCGTTTGCATGGAGGGTCTTGGTGGGGGTGATGGTAGCCGCTGCCAGATAGTCAACCGCGCCATCATTGATCGGTGGTCACGGTCTGGCTTGGAGCGTGTCAAAAAGATTGCCCACAAGATGCGGCAAGAAATGAGCGCGACCGATTAGGAGGATTACCCAGTCATGAGTGACACGTTCAAACCATACGATACGCGGGACGAACTCAAACAGACGGGTGTCCGTTTCACCGAAGCCGAGCGCGAAGTCATCGAGGCGGCGGCAAAAAAGAACAACGTGACGATGGCTCATTTGATCCGCCAAGCGACGATGTGGGCGATTGAACGGATGGAAAACTAGAGGAGGGAATTTAGAGATGGCGATGGGCGATGGAAGATGTGGAATATGCGGACAGGTTCACAACTCAGCGGGCAATTGTGGCTGTCGCCCGACCAATTGGGTCATTCCCCAAGTTCTGGATTCTTTCGCAAATTAAGCGTATGCTTGCGCCTTCGAATAATGATTCATTGTTTGAGGGTTTCCCATGGCTGTTGCTTCATCCCCCAAATCTGACGAACAACGCTGGCAGTCCGAAGAGGATATCCGTGCGCTTCAGCGTGTTGCGGAGATTACCAAGGACAAGCCGCGCATGGCCCGCGCCCGTAAGATGATCAAGGAACAGAAGGCGGCACTGGACGCGGCGGCGAAGGTTTAGCCCATGGCGGTGATTGACGGCCTGTCCGACGAAGAACTTCAAAAGCTTCTGGCTGATATTATCGCTGCCGAAGGCGGCACGGTATCGGAAGGTGGCGACGCGGGGCGTGTGTCAACCATTGACTCGTCGCCAGCACTCGCCACCGGACCGCGCGGGCGCAATCTAACACTGACGCCCGGCACGTTTGACAACCCTGAAATCCAAGGTAGCGCCGCCCAAGTTGACCAAATCCTTGGTGGCTTCGGATTTGACAAGGCCACCAACCCCAATGGTTATAACTTGATGCGTCGCATTTTATTTCCCGATGTTCAAGACAATTCGGGGGATGGCGGCGGTCCGCGTGAGCCGGGGGATATAAATTTTGGTTTTGGCGACGAATCCGTTGGTCAAAGCCCAACTGCGTCTAGTCGGCCCGCTGGCTCCATCCCGACAGGTACGTCTGGCGGGCGCTCTGTATCGGGCGACGGTACGATTTTTGACACCGTGTCAGGCGGCATTAAAAGCCTGTTTCAAGATGGCGCGACTTTCCCCAATGATCCCCGATTCGGTGAAGTCATTAACAGGAATATCCAGACAGGGGTAAAGCAGGTAGGTGATTATTTGGGGAGTCGGAAATTCGGCAACGACGTTATCCGGGGAGCCAGCAATGTGGTGTTGCCGTTCAGCGGAACGGTGACGGGTGCGCTGGCTGAACGGCAACAAATTAACGCCTTCAATGATCGTATGGCAGCAATGGGGCTAAATTATCGTTACACTGAAAGTCCACTTCGGACACTTGGTGAAAACTTTATTGCAAGCTTCCCGCCACCATTTAATTTTCTGCGCAAAGCGCCCAAGTTCCCAACAGTGTTTGGCGGCGACGGTGGGGGAACGGACATCTTTGATGGGCAAATACCGCACGGCTTGCTTGGTCCGGCGTCGCAGTTTACAGGTAGCGGCATTACTATTGGGCGTAAACCGAAGACCACCAAGCCGAAAATCGCACCTGCGCCGAAGCCGGTTGCCGTCGCGCCGCCGCGTCCGTCAGCCAGTAGTTTAGCCGCTGCCGCACGCGGTAAACGGGGAACTGCCGTAACGTCATTTGATAGTGGTGGAGACTTCGGTGGTGGGTTTGAAGGTGGCGGATTTGGTGATCCGGGCGGTCCCGACGCTTCGGACGTTGGATTCACCTAATCAATAATGGGTAGCAATCACCTGTGGAGTCATGATATTTTACCGGGGATTGTATGGTGTTTGAAGTAGAAGAGGGATTAGAGTTATGAAGTGGGCAGTAGTCCTCTTTGCCGTCTTGCTCTTTGCTTTGCCCGTGCGGGCGGACACTCTGTTCCCTGTCCCGTCCACGCCGGACATTTCGGTAAGCACGACGGCAACAACCGAAGTTGTGTTTACCGGCTCCCGTGGCTACGTTGATTGGATTTACCTGAAAAACGACTGTCCGGCGGGCGCTTTGTATTTTGATCTTCGGGATGTTCGGGACGCGGCGGCACGGCGCTATCCGCTCCGCTTGTCGCCGTCGGAAACATTCGAAGCCTCAATGCGGGTGTATAGCGTCACAGCGAGTCCCGACACGGCAAACGCCAACACTTGCACATTCACCCTTATGGGCGCTGCTCAATAGAAAGGTGCTTCCCCATGAAGAAATTGCTTTCCATCTTTACCGTTCTTTTTGCTTTCATGCTTTTGGGCGTTGCCATGGCGGCGGACCCGATCAAGCGAATCACCGGCAAGGTTGTTGATTTCTCGTCACCGGCTGGCGTGTCAACGGCGACGCTGGATGCCTTCGCCTTCGGCTTCGAATCGCAAATGGTCAGGCTTTGCGTTAAGCCGGCCACCACGTCGGTTCCCATGTATTTCCGGTTCGCCACGGCGACGGCTGACGTTTCCGTATCCACTGAAACGTCCTACACCAACACCGGAACCAACTACTACATTGCGTCCGACTACGCGACGGATCGCATGACGGCTCCGGCGTCGAGTTCGACGGTGTTTATTGCCGGTCAGACCGGCACATACGCTTTCGGGCGTGCCATTCCAATGCGGATTCCAGCGTTGGGGGCTGATGACGCACTTGACCAGTTCTGTGTTACGGAACCTTGGCAGACCAAGGGTATTGTCAGCCATATTGCGTCGGGTATCGCGACGGTTGATATTTGGGCTTGGTAAGGGGTTGCAATGCTTGCAGCCCGCCCTATTTCGACAGGGGCGGCACTCACGGAGTTAGTGCGGCGGCGTCGCCGCCGCCGACTTTTTGCTTATCAGCCCTACCCACGGCAGTACGAATTTCATGCAGCCGGGGCTTCCTTCCGTCAGCGCTGTTTAATGGCGGGCAATCAGGAAGGTAAAACCTACTCCGCTGCCCATGAAGTCGCCATGCACGTGACCGGGCTGTATCCTGACTGGTGGCCCGGAAAGAAGTTTACCCGTGCGGTTCTGGTGTGGACCGCCAGTGAGTCAAATGAGTCTTCCCGCGAAATCATTCAGTCCATGTTGCTGGGTACTGAAGAGTGCGACATGAACCACCCGGATTTTGGTACGGGGACCATTCCGGGCGACAGCATTATCAGGATCACGCGCCGACAGGCCGGCGTTACCGATGTTGTTGATCAAATAATGGTTCGTCATAAAGGTGGCGGCACGTCGCGAATCGTTCTCAAAGCCTATGAACAGAAGCGCCCCAAGTTCCAAGGCAAGAAGGTGGACATTTTCTGGCCGGACGAGGAACCGGACGATCCCGGCATTTACTCCGAAGGGCTGACGCGCACGCAAGCCGCCGACGGCGGCATGACCATGCTGACGTTTACGCCGCTGCGCGGGTATACCAGTATCGTCAAGGATTTCTTGGAGCCGCAACCCGGTGAAGAACATTTGCGGCATACCACCAATATGACGATTTACGAATGCACGGGCGGCACTTGGCCCGAAGACACGCCATGGGCCGGTCAACCATGGACGGGTCATTATACGGAAAGCCAAACCAAGGACATCGTGGCGGCGTGGAAGCCGTATGAGCGCGACGCGCGGGCCAAGGGTATCCCCATTGCCGGTGAGGGGCGCGTATTTCTGACGCCGGAAGAAGACATCATGATTACGCCGTTTCCCATTCCGCGCCACTTCCGGCATATTGCGGGAATTGACTTCGGAATGGGCCACCCGTTCGCTCACGTTTGCTGCGCCTACGACGCTGACCAAGACGTTTTCTATGTTTACGACGCGTGGCGCAAGGCAGAGGAAACACCTTCTCACCATGCCGTCAAAATCAACAAGCGCGGCAAGTGGATTCCGGTGGCATGGCCGCACGACGGCGAGAACCGCGATAAGGACAGCGGTGTGAAGCTTCAGAAAAGCTACCGCAAGGAAGGCGTCAAGATGCTGGGTATTTCGGCCCGCTATGATAACGATACGGGCGGGCGACAGGCACAGGAACCGGTTATTGTCGATATTGATGACCGTATGCAAAACGGAACGTTTAAGGTATTCTCCCACTTGGACAAGTGGTTTGAAGAGTACCGGCGCTACCACCGGAAGGACGGCAAGATTGTTGCCGTCATGGACGATATTTTGAAGGCGACGTTCTACGCTTACATGATGCGGCGCTACGCGCGCCCCGGCGAAGTCCCCGTTCAGCGCGTAGTCATGAGCCGTCCGCCTCTCAAAATGTGGGGATAGCATGGACTTGCAGGAATTCACAAATACTTGTGAAAAATCGGGCTTCCAGCCTCTTGGCAAGTTCCAAATGCGTCATGGCGAAGTGCTTATCGGGGAAAAGTATGTCAACTGGTTTCCTGATTTTCCTGAACCCCATTGGCAGATGCTTTGGGTTATTGCGCGCGGCGAAATCGACGTTGCTCAACGGCTCCATATCACCGGCAAGGAAGACGGGCATTCGACTCCGTTGGGTGTGCCGCGTGCGGCGCGCATAAATGCGGCGAAAGAGGCGGCAAAGTTCTACATGGACGACGCGGTGGAAGTTGGGAGATATAACTAATGGCAGATCAGACCAAGGCTCCCAAAGAAAACACAATCGGCGGCGTGACCCTTTCAGACGGTGATTTTGACCGGGTTGCGGTGTTCATTCGTGACGAAGTCGCGCGCCGGGCCGGGAAGCGCAAGGACGATGAAAAGAAGTGGCGGCAAGTGGATCGTCAGGTTGAGTTGGAGGTTCAGGGGAGGCAGGACAACACAGGACAATTCGTCACCACGGGTGTTGAATGGATGCCGTCGCTGGAAGCGCCGGGTCAGACGCAGTCTTTGGAAGTGCTTTGCGCGGATACGCGCCGGTTGCTGTTTCCAGATAGCCGCAACTGGTTTACGCCGCATGGCAACGCGACGGATGAATACTATGACCGGGCCAACGAGCGCAGCTATATAGCGGGGCTGCGCCTTGAAGAGCAAGTACCGTCGGAGTTGGTGCAAGAAGACGTTGACGCCATTATTGACGGCTCGCTGGCCTATGCTCATTCCATGTATGACTTCCGCCTTCACGTTGACGTTATTCTTGCTGAAGCCTACAAGTACGGCACGTATGTTGGCCGCACCCGCATGGTTGAAACGAGCAAGTATCAGAATGAGTTCCGGGGCGTTGTTGTTCAAAAGCGGCATTTCCCGGTTTTGCTTCCGCGAAGCATTCGCAACACCTACCTTGATGATGCGCCTTATATGATGTTGGGCGAAGGCTATAAAATCGGGCCTTCAACCATTGAGTCATGGTGGCAGAATATTGACGACATCAAAATGGCGGCGAAGGCAGGAAGCGCGGACCCGACGAAGGAAAACGGCGGCTGGCGCAAGAATGCCCTTGATAGCATTACGCCCATGGACAAGAAGCAAAAGACGGTTCAGGTTTTGGACTACGAGGGCGATATTGTCGTTCAGCAAGATCAAGGTCCGCCGATTTATCTACCCAATACATTATGGACGGTTGTGGTTCAAAGCGGTGGCCCGAAGGTTGTCCGCTACCGTGAACGCGAATTCCCGTGGAATTCCTACCTGACGGGCGGGTATCATTTCACCGGGGCCAACAAGCTGTATGCGCAAAGCCCGCTGATCATGGCGTCGCCGTTGCAGATTGCCGTCACCGAAGCGCTTAACCGACTCATGCAGTCAAGTATTCTGGCGGCTGAACCGCCCATATCTTGGAACCCGGATGATCCATGGCTGGCGGCGCAGGGCGGTCCGCGCATGGCTCCCGGCGCGCAGTTCCCGACTCAGGGTGATGTTAAACCAATCAATGTGGTATCACCCGAAAAGCTGGCGGCGGTTCTTGGCTTGCTGTTGAAGCTGTATGAACAGATTGTTGGCGTCAACGCACCGCGTATGGGGGCGCAGACCAAATCGCACACTACGGCATTTGCCAAGGACGTTGAAATCGGGCGTAGCGAAATCAGGACGGTGGATTTTGCCCGTTCCATGATGTTCGGCTTCTTCCCGAATTTCCTTCAGATGGAATATAGCATGATGCGGAAGGCGCTGAAGAAGCCCGCTGACGTATTCGTGCCGAAATATAACCAGTTCCTACACCTTGACGCCGACGCGTTGCCGGATGAGTGCTATTTCGAGGTTCACGGTGCGGCGGGTCCGTTGGAAGAGCGCGAGAGGGAAGCCAAGAAGCAACAAGCCCTGTCCGCCGCTTTGGCGCTTGAAGAGCCCAAGTCCAAGATGCAACGGGACGGCACTCCGCTGGATATCGCGGAATTGCAGCGTATCATTCTGGAAGATGGGGGGTGGCACGAAATTGACTCAATCTTTAGAGAAGCCAGTGGCGGTCAAGTCGGCCTTGATGAACTTGCGAACGCAGCCGGACCTGAAGGTGGTTCTGGATTGGTTGAAGGACTCCCACCGGATGCCGGTATTGAAGGCTTGGGTTAAAGGTAAAACACTGGAACAATACGCTCATGAAAGTGGGCGTATTGAAGGGGCGGAAATGGTGATTAAGTTTCTGCTTGAAGAAGAGGGGGTTCCGCCGTTAGGTTAATCAATTGCGGTAGCCCTGTATTTGGGTTAATCTATAACTAATCATGGTTTGAAAGGGTTTTGATCCATGTTTGAGATCGACGGTAAGCAAGCTGCGGACGGCGACGATTCTGTCAACGATCAGACGGATGGTGGCGACGGCGCGCAGGGTGATGATGACCTTGATTCTTTGTTGAAGGAATTTGACGAAGAGACAGCACCGCTTGTGGATGCTGGGACAGGCGATCCGGCTGGCGACGAAGACTCCGGTTTGGCCGGGCGGCTGGAAACGATTGAAGGTGCGTTAGCGCAAAAAGACCTTGATGCTTCTATCGACATCATGAAAGCCGCCGACGATTCGTTGGAGGTTTTCAAGCCCGGAAGGCTTCGGGCTGTGATTGAGTCGGAAGCGCGTGAAGACCCAAGGATTGCGCGGGCGTGGATCAATCGCCACCAGAATCCCAAGAAGTGGCAATCCGTTTGCACAAGTATCGGGAAGAAGTTTGCCGGTGAGATTTCCGGCACGGTCGATACCGAAGCAACGGCGGGCCGCGAAGCTGCAAGGGCATTGGCAAGAGGAACCCCTGCCCGCAACACTCTGCCGGATGGACATATGGCTGACGCTGATATTGCCAATATGTCCGACGCGGAGTTCGACGTTTACGAAGCCCAATTGGCGCGTAACGACAAGTTGCAGGGCGCAGCTTGAAAAGGTAACCCGTCATGACCGTTACAACGACATCAACACTAACAGCGCCGGTCAACTACGTCTTTCAGCGCCGCTTGCTGAAAAACGCCAAGGCCCGCTGCCCGTATTTCGAAGGTTCGACGCCCGGCGACATTCTGCCTTCCCACGAAGGTACGTTTTCCGTCCGTTGGCGGCGTATCGAAAACCTGACGCCCACCACGTCGGCCTTGTCGGAAGAAACCGGTTCGCGCAGCTTCCCGCTTCGCACGGGTTCGGTTCCGACGATCACCCAGCCGACGGCGACCGTCGCCAAGTACGGTGACGTGATTTACCCGACTGAAGAAGCGGACCTGATCAACTACAACGGCCAAACGGCCAAGTTGATTGAAATTCTCGCCATTCAGGCCGGGCGCAGCCTTAACCGGTTGCAGCGCAATATCCTTGAAGACAACGTGACGCTCTACTACGCGTCGAACGGCACGGCGGACGGTGACGTGACCGACGCAATCAGCCGTGGGTTGATCAAGAAGGGAACCAACGTCCTGAACAACGCGTCCGGCATGACGTTCACGAACCAGACCACCGGTTCAACGTCAATTGGTACGACGCCGATTCGTTCGGGCTATCTTGGTATCTGCCATGTGGACGTTGAAGAAGACGTTCGCGAGTTGAGCGGGTTCATTGCAGCGGAACGCTACGCCAGCCAGACGGCGCTGTTCCAGAATGAATTCGGCGCAGTCGGCGGCGTTCGCTGGGTGTCCACCGAAGAGGCTTCGAAAGATGCCAGCTTGGGCGGCGATCCCGGCCAGACGTTGAATACGTCCGGCTCCAACAAGGCGGACCTGTATACGTCCGTCATCATGGGTATGGACGCCCATGGGGCGTTGAGCCTTGACCGTGACCTGATCCGCACGACCTACAAAGCGGGCGACAAGGTTCCGGGCATTATCGCAATCAGCCACCCCAAGGGTTCTGCCGGTTCGGCGGACGCCCTGAACGAAATGGCTTCGCTGGGCTGGAAGTCTTGGCACGCCGGAACGATCCTCAATGATACTTGGGCGATTGGTCTGCGTACCGGGGCCAGCAAGCTTTAATGGTAGATGACGCCAAAATGGTAGGGGGGGAAGAGTCCCCCCCTACCGGCGTTATGTCAACGGAGGCTATTGTGACTGATATTCATTATCACGCGCCAGACGGTCCGGTGCGTGGTCTTCGCCGTCCTGCGTTGCAGGACTTGTGCAAAAAGAACAAGATCAATATTGACGGGTCAGAGGGCAAGAATGTTCTTGTCGCCCTGATCGAAGAACTTCAGGCGGCGGGAAAGAAAGTCAAAGGACTTCCCACGGTGAAATAGAGGGGTATACCATGCCGATTCCGACAAGTGGCGACGTTTGCAAACACTTCCTTTCTCAGTTCTTTGAAGACGTTGCGGGGACAACCGGTCAGCAGCCGGAGTTTGTTCTTGGGGTGACATCCCTGCGGCGTATTCAGCTTGTTGCCTTGGGCGAAAAAGTTGGTCTGAAGGTCAGTGGCAACATGAAGAAAGACGATCTTGTCCGCATTGTCGAAGGGGCGATGATGGACGGTCTTTTTGATGACATCATGGTTCCCATGGCGACGGAACACCAGCGCATTGTCGCTGCGCTGACCGGGGCGAATGAAGCGTTGACCCGCTCCAACGAGGAAATGGCTGGGCGTCTTGCCCACATTGAAGAAATGTTGGGCGCGGACAAGCAACCCGGCGAAGTTGAGTCGCCTCCTGAAGATGATGGCAGCGACGACGCAGAATGGACGCCGGAAGACATCGAAGCGTCCGGCATTGAAACCGCTGAATTTGATCCTCCAAAGCCGAAAGGCCGCGCGAAGAAATAGGAAAGGTGATCTGGCGAAATGGCATATTCCTTTCTTGATAAGATCAACGATTCGCTGAAAGAGGTTGGAGAAATCCAAGGCTCCGACGGAGAGTTAGCAAGCTTTACCGACGCCGGGCGTCAGCGTGAAATTGACGTGATGCTGAAAGCTTGGAATGATGCCATTTCGCAAATTCAGGACTTAGGGACGTTTTCGGGGGAAGAGGCTGAAGGGACGCTGACCCTTGTAGTCGATACCCGCGAATATTCACTGCCTACCGATTTTTCAAAGATCACCGGCACATTCATTGACGAAACGAACAGCCAGCGAATCACACCGTATCCGGGCGGCTACGAGCAAATGCGCAATGACCAATGGCAACCAGATAAATTTATCGGTTTGCCGTACCGGTACGCCATCAACCCGGTGACAAACAAGTTCAGAATGGACCGGACGCCGCAAACCGAAGAAGACGGGCGCGTGTACAAGTACACCTATGAGAAATATATCTTCCTGTCTCTTATCACCGATACATTCCCGTGGAACGATAGAATCGTTGACGCCTTGCAGGACGTTGCCGTTCAGCGCTGGGAACGGAAGCTGAAGGGTCAGTTTGACGAGAAGACTTTCAATACTTCCAAGGCGCACGCGGCGACGTTGATGCGGCAAGCAGAACCCTTCAATTGGTACGGGGTGCGCCGGGCCAACTCATTCAACGCGCGCGGTGAAATTTAATGCCCCTTCCTGACGAGCTACTGGGCAATCGCGAAACGCTGACCTTCGGAGCCGGAATCAACGTGGCGGCGTCGCCCATTGATATTCACATTTCAGAGTGCGGGCGCGGCTCCAAGAATTTTGCCCTGTCCATTGACAGTAAGCTTTTCCGACGGCGTGCGCCCTTTGACTTGGTAGCGACGGCGACCAACGGCGAACAAATCAATGGCTATGCTCAACTGGCGAAGGCGGACGGAACCTATTCGACACTGATTCAGGCGGGAAATACCGTCTACGAATGGGACGGCAGCGCAACGGGGTTCACGGTAGTTGGTAGCGTCAATAGCGGCGCTAGGATACGCGGTCCACGTCAAGCCAACTGGGTATTGACCGATGAAGTTTTAATCACCGACTTGGCCCTTCAACACCCCGTTTCGACTTGGGACGGGACCACGTTTGCCACCATGACCACCGGTCTGGCAAACGACTTCTTCGCCAAATACTGTCTTGTCGAACGCGAGCGGGCTTTCTTCGGCAACGTTAAGGCCGGGACGGCGACGCCTCACATGATTGCCGTGTCGAAGCTATCCGACAACACCGTTATGAGTGTGACGGACAGGCCAAGCACGGGGCTTGCCGTTGATGATCCTTTCTATCTTCTGACGCCGGATTTCCGACCTGATAACGGCGTCCTGACCGCCTTTGGTATCATCGTCTTTTCCAGCGAGAAAGGACGAATGTATAAGCTGACGGGAACCAACGCGCAAGACTACGCCATTGATGAATTGTACCCGGATTCGGCGGCGGCGGGCGAAGAGTCCATGGCCTTTATCGGCAACGATGTCGCCTATGGCCGGGAAGGTAAAATAGAAACCCTGTTTGCCACCGAAACGTCCGGCGACGTTGCCACCGACGATTTGAGCCGGTTGATACGCCCGCTTATCGAAGATGTTCTTGAATGGACAGTGGTATATAATGCGCGGTTTCAGCATGTTTATTTCTTCCCCAAGGATAACAATGTCTGCCTAGTCCTACACAAAAGCTTTGTTGACGAAGTGACCCGCGCCGTCCGCCAGCGCCGCGAAGTTCTGACAATCAGCCCGTGGTCAGTGTGGGACACCAAGCTTGATATTGCCTTCCAGCCGACTTGCACTTGGACGATGACCCGTCCCACAGACGGATTGGAAACGTCCTACATGGGGTGGCGAAACGGTGAAATATATGAGTTGGAGGGTGTAGGATCACAGGACGGCGGCACGGCGGATATTGAGTGCATCCGGGTATCAAAAACGTTCAAAGCGCCCAAGGATACGAGCGCGTTTGATATTTATTCTTATTTGTATTTCGAAAAGCTATTCGTTACAGATATTGAAGTGACCTTTGAAATGAGCGGGGAAAACCTCATTAGCGACTCCGTTGAGATTTCCCTACCGGCGTCGGCTAACGCGCCTGTATGGGGTGGCGGCGCATATTGGGGTGGAGGTTCTTACTATGGAGCAAGTTTCCAGCAAAGATATTCCCGAAAGCGAATCAATTCCCCCGGCAGCGCCCCCCAATACAACATCCGCCTCAAAGCGGACGGCGCGGAAGATTTCATCCTCCAATCAGTCGAAACCGAATTCCGTTCGACGGACTAAGCGTGAAGCGAAGAAGCAGACTGAAAAAGAGCGGTTCAGGGGAAGGCCCGCGCTTTACCGGACATTGCGCCGTCGCCCGGCTTTCCGCCCGGTATCTTCAAAGAATGATTTCGGCTGGCTTTGGGCGGCTTATCAGAAGGGAGCATTCCCCAAAATCACCGAAGGACTGACGGCACGCGAGTTTCTTGAAACCATGGCGGTCCTGATTGCCAATATTGATTCGTGTGATTTGCTGTTCGCGCCGACCTACCGGGGGACCATACCCGTCGGCATGGTCGCGGCTGAATTAACAGACCACCGCATGAACCCCGAATTCATCTTCTTTCCGTGGGCGTCGGCTCGCAACAAGCTTGAAAGTATCGTCAATTACGTCAATGAGTTTCGGCGCGGATTCCTGATCATGCAAGCGTCACCTGAAGAGGAATGGCGGTTCTATACGCACTTGGCGAAATATGGTATCCTACACCGCGTAGGCAAAGTGCCTGATTATTATTCACTGGACGAACCGATGATGCTTTTCGTTTCAAAGCGGTAGGGTTGAAATATGGGCTTTTTTGATTTTTTCGGTTCCGACCCTGATCCGTTGTCGGCGGGCGTCACAACTTCAACACCGGCGTTCAAGTTGTCCGGTTCAGCCACGTCTGACGCCGGGCTTGGGACCAACTCTTCGGTTGACCTGACGCGCCTTGGCAGTCCCGCGCAGAAGGCTTTTGACGCCCGCTTCGGGCGGTCCTTGGCCGACTTCGACGTTCTCCGCAAGTCGCTGACGCCGGGCTTTTCACAACTCCGTAAGGCGCGTGTGGAAGGGACAAGGAACGAGGGGCGGCAAATCATTGGACGGCTGAAGGAAGACGCACGCAAGCGCCGGGTGCTTGGTTCCGACTTCTTCAACAACGCCGTGACCCGCGCCGAATTGGCGGTTCAGGAAGCCGTCAACAAGGAACAGGGCGAGTCGTTCCTTCAGGAACTTGAAGGAAACATGAAGTTGATTCAGGCGGAATTTGCCCAAATCGGCGCGCAGCTTGACCGGGAAATGGAAGAGTTGAAAATCAGTTCCGGGCTTGCGTCGCAGTTGCAGCAACTTGTCAGTGACAACATGATTTCGGCGCAGGAAACGGCGGCGGCTGAAGCGGCGGGCGCGGGTAGGTTCTTCGGCACGGCGCTTGGTACAATCGGTGGCGGCTTCGCGACGCGGGCGGGTGAAAACCTTGCTGAAGGTTTTTTCCCCGCACCTTAGAAAGAGGTAGGTTATGGCTGGTATCGGTAATTTCTTGGGCGGCACGGCGGAAGGCTTCAACGCGTCAATGAAAAACGTTATTGCCAGCCAGTCGGTATCGCGGGCGCGCAAGGCTGATAAGTTGAGCGCCAAAGTCGCGGGGAATAAGGCCAAGGCTGACTTGTTAAAAGAAGCAACGGCGCGTTATGACAAGCTGATTGGTACGTTGCGTGAAGAAGCAAAGATCAATCTCCCCGGCACGCTGGAGCTTATTGGTTCTCCTACCTTCCAGACGACCTTGCAGACATTTGCCAAGTCGCTGAACAAGACACCACAACAAGTCATGGCGGACCTGACAGGTCAGCTTTCTATTACAGCCAACCCCGAAACGCGCGCCGCTTTTGAGCGGTTCATGGCGTCACAGACGGCGGCGGGGACGGCGGAAGGCACGATTGAGGGTAAGACGACTCAGCCGTCCCTTGTTGCGGGTGCAAAGCTGAACGCTTTGGAAGCGGTTGGGGCTGGTCAAGTGGCAGGAGCGCAACGAGCCGCAACAATAGGGGCTGACGTAGCGGCTGTTGAAAGTGGCACACGGGGAACCCTTGACACGGCGGCGGCGTCCGCTGCCGGTCAGACGGCAGAGCAAACGGCGCTTGGCGCGGCGACGGGTGAGCGCGCCGCGTTGGATCAGGGCTTGACGGTCGGTACAGCTGAAGCGCAGATGGCCGACATTGAAAAGGCGCTGGGGCGCAAATTGACCGATGAAGACAAGGAACGCCTTGTCGGGCTGGATAATGTCGCCAAGACCGAAGTTGGCAAGCTGATTGACGATATGGGCTTGTACGAGTCGGGGACCGCCGAACACGCCGCCATTGCCAAGATGCTGGACAACACCATTGCCAGTCCCGGCGATAAACAGGCTTCCAAATATCTGGCATGGAAGAACGAATTCACCAACTTGGTTGGCCGCAAACCCAACCCGGCTGAAGTCCGCGCGCACTTGGGCGCGGAGCCCAAGTCGCGCGGTGAGTTGAGTCAGCTGCAAATGGGCGTCGAACTTGCCAAGGAAATGTTCCCGGATGTGGACGGCAAGAAGTCACCACAGGTTCAGCGGGCTGAAGAGGCGTTGGCGAACGTTGGCGCGGCGTCGCTGACTGAAGTTGCTGGTATCCGCAAGGAATTCGTCAAGGCGTCCGGCGAGTTTGTGAAGTTGTCCAACGCATGGCAGAAGATTCAACGGGCGGGCATGAACAAGAACGCCATGGGTGACTTGGCGTTGATTTTCATGTTCATGAAGGTGCTTGACCCGCCGTCCACCGTTCGTGAAGGTGAAGCCCGCGCTGTCGCTACGTCCGGTCAGTTGGGTGAGGGTATGCGGGCGTGGTTGGAGCGCGCGATTGAATCCAAATCCTTGACGGACACACAGCGCAATGAGTTGATTTCAACCGCCCGCGACCTGTATCGCGAACAACTGTTCAATCAGTTGCAGCTTGAAGGTCAGTATGGAAACCTTGCTGATAAGGCGAAGGTGGGACGCGACGAGGTTGTTCTTGATTATCTCCGCGCGGATGACAGGGTAAACCTTCCAACTGATAACATCTTTGATCCGGCCATTACGAAGGAGGGCGTTGCAAATGTCGCCCGTTTTGTAATGCCCTTGGTTCAGGTGCGAAGTGGGAAGTCAGAAGAAAACCGGTTGGGCAAGGGTCATGGGTTCTCACACGACTTCATGAAGAAGCTTGTCAGCAAAATGGATGAATTCAACTTGTAAAGGTGAAGTGTGGCAAGTCCTTTCGACGCGATAAGAGCTTCCGCTGGACAGACGGCTTCCAGCCATACCCGTTCCGTTGACCCGGCGACGGCGGCGGGCAGCGTTGACTTTTCCGCCATTCGCGAAGCTGCAAAGATCAAGGAAGCCGAACCGGCGCGCGGTTTTGAAGAAGGTGAGAAAGCACGCGCCGAACTGAAGCAGGTGTGGGAAGCCGCCAAGGAATGGGCGCAGACGCCGGAAGGTCAGCGCGCCCTTCTCGAAACTGCCGGTGGTATTGGTCTGGAAGTGGGGGCGGCTGTGGTAAATCCGCCCGGCGCTCTGATTAGGCTTATTGGCCGTGCCGCCTATACCCTATGGCCTATGCTCGCCGCTTCCTTTGGTGGCGCGGGTGGC
>Ga0233446_1000625_pt1 | contig 33707 bp, 33 predicted proteins | sample SI_124_October20_4_FD_182780 | JGI IMG/M metagenome (GOLD analysis project Ga0233446, IMG submission 182780) | Seawater microbial communities from Saanich Inlet, British Columbia, Canada - SI_124_October2016_120_MG | ecosystem: Environmental > Aquatic > Marine > Inlet | place: Canada: British...
TAGTTTTTTTGAGCAAACAAGTTACTACAAACCTATTATCAGAAAAGCCAGATTTTTAGTTGAGAACAAAAACAGATTCAATATTAATGTTGTTTTTTCTTATTCATCTCTATTGGAAAGTTTTAATAAGTGGTATGTGCAGCTTTGGGCAGAGAGCCTGGGCAAGGTTAATATTAATGGCACTCGCCAAGCGCTTACGCCTGTTGGTCTGGTTGGACCAGTTGATCAGCACAGTTTCTTGCAAATGATCATGGACGGTGTGAGGGATAAAACCGTTACTTTCATCAAGATTAATGATCTCAAAGATAGTAGTATTATTCCAAAAGACACGGCTAATAAGTTTAATGGCTTGGCTTGCGGTTATGCAGAAGGCTACAGTTTTAATGATCTGTTAAACATGCAAGCTGATGCAACCATTCAGTCAGTTGAAGAACAAAATGATATCCCTTGCGACGTAATTTCAATTCGCACTGTCGATGAATATAATATCGCCAAAATCATGTTTAGCTATCAATTCCTAGTTTCTTGTATTGGTGCATTTTTACAGATCAATACATATGACCAGCCAGGAGTTGAATATGGCAAAATCAACTTAGCTGAAAAATTTCAAAAATAAATTATGAGTATTATTAATAAATGTCTATTCCCTGTGGCAGGCTACGGTACGCGCTTTTTGCCTGCCACTAAAGCTATCCCTAAAGAGATGTTGCCAATTCTTACCAAGCCACTCATTCAGTACGGCGTGGAAGAGGCGATGAGCGCTGGTATGACAACCATAGCCATGGTTACCAGCAAGTATAAGCAAGCCATAAAAAATCATTTCGAGCCGCATGCAGATATAGAAGTAAGCATTAAAGGCACGGCAAAAGCAGCGTTACTTGATGAAGTGAATCATGCTTCGCAGCAATGCGACTTTTCCTACATTGAGCAAGATCAAATGTTGGGTTTGGGCCATGCGATTTATACTGGCAAGCCACTGATTGGTAACGAGCCATTTGCCGTGATTCTGCCAGATGATTTGTGCACGAACGATGGCGATTCAGTGCTTACGCAAATGACCAAGCTCTTTGATCAACACCCTGATCACTGCATTGTGGCGATTGAAGAGGTGTCAATGACAGAAGTGGATAAATATGGCGTGATTGATGGTGAGTTATTAGAGGACTCTAACGATGCTTATCGAGTTAAGAGCATGGTTGAAAAGCCCAGCCCAGATGATGCGCCAACTAATCTGGCTATTATCGGCAGATATATCCTCACCCCAGAAATCTTTAATGTACTTGAAGACGCCAGCCCTGATAAAAATGGAGAGATTCAAATCACAGATGCGTTAATGACCCTTGCCAAGCAAGGTAAGGTTATTGCTTATAAATTTCAAGGAGAAAGATATGATTGTGGCAGTGTTAAAGGCTTTGTTACAGCCACCAATCATTTTGCTAAACAACAAAACATAATTTAATTGAATTTGTAAGTTTGTGTGTTCAACCACTGAACGCTGTTATATAATGAACCATATTATAAATAAGGCTGCATATAAACCTATTATGTTCAGCAAAATGGTAGAGTGTCTAAAAAACAGAATCAATATCAAATTTTAAAATCTTTAGAGCAAGACTCACGCTCCACTCAAAGACAACTATCTAATAACTTAGGTGTTAGCCTTGGTAAAGTCAACTATTGCATAAAAAGTCTTATTGAAAAAGGCTTTATCAAGGTCAGTAATTTTAGAAATAATAAAAATAAGATCCAATACTCATATCTACTAACGCCAAATGGGGTAGAAGAAAAAGCAAAGCTGACTTTGGATTTTATAAGAATTAAAACTCAAGAATACGATACACTAAAAGAAGAAATTGAGAGTTTGAAACAAGAAGCAAAGAATATGAATAGAGATTTATTATGAAGATGGTTCCAGTTATTCTTTCAGGTGGCTCAGGTACACGACTTTGGCCATTATCACGCAAGCAATACCCTAAGCAATATTTACCTTTAGCTAGTGATAACACCATGCTTCAAGAAACTATTCTACGTCTTAATGGATTGGATAATCTTGCAGATCCGATTATTGTTTGTAATGCCGATCATCGTTTCTTAGTTGCAGAGCAGTGTCAACAAATTAGTATTAAGAGTCCAACCATTTTATTAGAGCCTGTTGGTAGAAATACAGCACCTGCAATAGCTGCTGCAGCACTGCAATCATTAAAAGATTCAGATGGTTCGATGCTACTAGTTTTATCAGCCGATCATGTCATTCAAGATGTTGATGCTTTTCATCAGGCGATCAATATTGCAAGTAATCAAGCACAAGAGGGTAAATTAGTAACCTTTGGCATTGTGCCAACAGATGCTAATACTGGCTATGGTTATATTAAAGCATCTAAAGATAATACTGATGGTGTGTACAAGGTTGAAGAGTTTGTTGAAAAGCCAGATCTAAAAACTGCACAAACTTATCTAGAGCAGGGTAATTATCTTTGGAACTCTGGCATGTTCATGTTTCAGGCACATACCTTTATTAACGAGCTTACAACGCACTCACCTGATATTGTTACATCAGTTAATAACGCTGTTAATAATGCCGGACAAGACCTAGACTTTATTCGTCTAGAAAAACAATCCTTTGAGTCATCTCCATCTGATTCTATTGACTACGTTCTTATGGAAAAATCCAACAATGTTGTAGTTGTGCCACTGGATGCACAATGGAACGATATTGGCGCTTGGCCAGCACTATATGATATTGGTAATAAAGACGCTAATGGTAATGTGACTAAGGGTGATGTTATTATTCAAGATACCACTAATACGTACATTAATGCTGATCATCATATGGTCGCAGCCATAGGTGTAGATAATCTAATTATTATAGACACGCCTGATGTCACCTTTATTGCCACCCAAGACAAAGCTCAAGAGGTAAAGAGTATTGTTGAATCCTTACAAGCCAGTTGTCGGTGTGAGAGTAGTGCGCATCGTAAAGTTTATCGCCCTTGGGGCTGGTACGATTCTATTGAATCGGGTGAGTACTTCCAAGTAAAAAGATTACATGTTAAACCTAGCGCCAAGCTCTCACTACAAATGCACCATAAACGTGCAGAGCATTGGGTAGTGGTGAGTGGCACGGCAACCGTTACTAATGGTGAGCAGACATTCAGCCTTGAAAAAGGCGAATCCACCTACATTCCACTAGGCATTACCCATGCACTAGAGAATGCAACCAATGAGCCACTAGAAATCATCGAAGTGCAAAGCGGCACTTATCTGGGTGAAGATGACATCATTAGGTTTGAAGATATGTATGGTAGAAAGATCGAGAACAATTAAATGAATAAAAATATCAAAATTTATGTAGCTGGGCATAGGGGTATGGTTGGCTCTGCTATTATTAGGCATCTTGAAAGTCAAGGATACTTAAATATTATCACTCGCTCGCATAGTGAGTTAGATTTAACCAATCAAGCCCAGGTGCAAGAGTTTTTCACCACTGAAAATCCAGATCAAGTTTATCTGGCTGCTGCCAAGGTAGGTGGAATTCACGCAAATAACACTTACCCTGCAGAATTTATCTATCAAAATTTAATGATAGAAGCTAATGTCATTAATTCAGCTTTTGAAAATGGCGTTAAGAAATTATTATTTTTAGGTTCCAGCTGTATTTACCCAAAACTTGCGCCTCAGCCAATGAGTGAGAGTGCGCTATTGACAGGCACACTAGAGCCAACCAACGAACCATATGCGGTTGCTAAAATAGCAGGTATTAAACTTTGTGAAAGCTATAATCGACAGTATGGCGTCAGTCATAATATTGATTATCGCAGTGTTATGCCAACTAATTTATACGGTCCAGGTGATAACTACCATCCAGAAAACTCGCATGTTATTCCAGCAATGATTTGTAAGTTTCATGAGGCGAAAATAAATAATTCTCCTACTGTTGTCATCTGGGGTACCGGCACACCACGTCGGGAATTTCTCCATGTGGATGATATGGCCAGTGCCAGTGTGCATGTTATGAATCTTAATAAGAAGACTTATGATAAATACACACGCCCTATGCTTAGCCATATTAATGTTGGTGTAAGAAGTGACATCACTATTAATGAATTAGCGCAAATTATAAAAGACACTGTTGATTACCAAGGAAATATTGTTTATGACACCACAAAACCTGATGGCGCTCCAAGAAAATTAATGGACAGTTCACGTATGAAAGATTTTGGCTGGCAAGCAGAAATAGATATTAAAATAGGACTTCTTGATGCTTATGAAGATTTTAAAAGGAAATACAATAAATGACAGGTAAAACAAATAAAGTAGCGCTTATTACTGGAATAACAGGCCAAGATGGCGCCTATCTAGCTGAATTTCTTTTAGAGAAAGATTATATTGTTCATGGTATAAAGCGCAGATCTTCTTCGTTCAACACAGGTCGTATTGATCATCTGTATCAAGATCCTCACATTACCAATAGAAACTTTATACTTCATTATGGTGATCTGACTGATTCAATGAGCCTAGTGCGAATTATTCAACAAACCCAACCTGATGAAATTTATAACCTTGGTGCACAATCGCACGTGGCAGTTTCTTTTGAAACGCCAGAATACACTGCTGACACTGTAGGTATTGGAGCTCTAAGAATATTAGAGGCTATTCGTATTTCAGGCCTAGAGAAGAAAACTAAATACTACCAAGCATCAACCTCGGAGCTATATGGCGAAGTGCAAGAGACCCCACAAAAAGAAACCACACCTTTTTATCCGCGTTCTCCCTACGCAGCAGCAAAGCTATATGCTTATTGGATAACCATTAACTACCGTGAGGCCTATGGTATTTATGCTTGTAATGGTATTTTGTTTAATCATGAATCGCCAATAAGGGGTGAAACGTTCGTCACCAGAAAAATCACCATGGCATTGTCTAAAATTTCACTTGGTCTGCAGGATGTACTCTATCTTGGTAATCTTGATGCTAAACGCGATTGGGGCCATGCTAAAGACTATGTAGAGATGCAATGGTTAATGCTCCAACAAGACGAGCCGGATGATTTTTGTATCGCCACCGGCGTGCAATACTCAGTACGTGACTTTGTTAATTTTGCCTGGGAATATCTCGGGAAAGCCATTCGTTGGGAGGGCGAGGGCCTAAATGAAAAAGGTTATGATGTCGAAACGGACGATTTAATTGTCTCTGTTGATAAGCAATACTTTAGACCTACAGAGGTGGAAACATTACTAGGCGACCCATCTAAAGCCAAGGAAAAACTAGGATGGGAGCCAAAAATCACACTAAAAGAGATGGTATGTGAAATGATGGAAAGTGATCTGATTAATATAAAACCGCCTGCTTAATTGTGAAAATCAATAAAACTTATTTTTCTAAATTTTTATTTCTTCTAGGCGATTCAAAAAAACAAGCCGCTTTATTAATAGGGTTATTCTTGTTCTCATCGTTACTAGATATTATAGGTATTAGTATTATTGCACCATACATTGCATTGATAATAAATCCAGAATCAATTGCTACAAGCGATTTATATATTTCTCTTACTAAATGGGCTGGCATTAATAGCAGCAAAGATGTAATAATTATTGTTGGCTATCTCCTGATAATTGTCTTTATCTTTAAAGCTATTTTGGGAATTTTTATCAATAAAAAAATTCTAACATATTGTTATTACAGAGGCTATGTCATAAGAACATCTTTATTTAGCTTTTATCAAAATATGCCATATTCAGAATACATGTCACATAATAAATCTGATTTTGTACATAGGGTGCAGGAGTTAACATATATATTTTCACAAGTATTTTTACAAAGTATTTTGCGCTTTGTTAGTGAAATAATTGTAGCTTTCGCCATACTTCTATTTTTACTTTATAAAGAGCCTTATGCAGTGCTACTATTACTAGTTGTATTGATACCAATAATGTATATATATGATTTATTTTTTAAAGATAAGGTTTCACAATTAGGAACAGTATCTAATCAGAGTTCAAAAAGAATAATAAAAGATGTTAACCAAGGAATTGAAGGGTTAAAAGAAATTCGAATTTTAGGATGTGAAAATTATTTCTATAAAAGAGTTAAAGATGGTTCGAAAAGATATTTAAGAGCAAGGGTAAAAGAGGGTGTGATATCTGGAATTCCAAGGTATCTAGTGGAGTCGACTTTGGTTATTTTTTTAGTACTATTGATTTTTTCACTACTTTCAACAGAAGCTCAGACTAATGAAATTTTTCCAATACTAAGCATGTTTGGTCTTGCAGCAATTAGGCTAGCACCTTCTGTCAATCAGATTTCAAGTGGATTAAATCAAATCAGGTATGGGGAAAATACAATTAGTGTTTTATATAAGGACTATAAAAAATATTGTTCAAATATGGGTAAAATTAACAAGAATGTAGGCCGCGTTAATAATTTTAAAACATTGGAATTGAAAGAAATTTTCTTTAGTTATGATGGTAACAAGCTTATTATTAATGGTATTGATTTAACCATAAAGAAAGGTGATTTAATTGGTATAGTTGGGAAGTCTGGATCTGGAAAAACAACATTGGTTGATTTGTTACTTGGGGTTCTGAATCCAGATTCAGGAAATATAAAGTATAACGGAGATGAGCTAAATAAAAACATGCATGAATGGCAATCCCAGGTTGCATATTTGCCTCAAGAGGCATTCATCACAGATGATAGTTTGAAAAACAACATAGCGCTAGGTGTTAAAGAAGGTGATATCAATGAAAAGTTGCTAAACAATGCCATATTAAAATCAAGACTTAGTGAGTTGGTGGATTCATGGTCAGATGGTTTTAATACGACACTCGGTGATGGCGGTATAAAATTATCTGGTGGACAAAAACAAAGAGTTGCCTTGGCGAGAGCTTTTTACCATCAGAGAGATATTTTAATTATGGATGAATCGACAAGTTCACTTGATAGTGAAACAGAAAGTGAAATTGTTAATGAAATTAAATTATTAAAAAACAGTAAAACTATCATTATTATTGCACACCGCATAACAACTTTAAAAGATTGTGAACAGATAGTAGTCATAGAGAGTGGAAAAATAGCTAAAAACCAAACGTATAATGAATTTATAGAAGAGAATAAAAATGTTAAATAAAAAATCAATATTAATAACGGGTGGAACCGGATCATTTGGGCATACTTTCATTCCAATGACATTAAAAAAATACAATCCAGAGAGGATCGTTGTTTTTTCGCGTGATGAAATGAAGCAATGGGAAATGGCCAAGTTGTTTAAAGGCGATCCTCGTGTTCGTTTTATAATTGGAGATGTTCGCGATAAAGATAGGCTTTATCGCGCACTTGATGGTATTGATTATGTAGTTCATGCTGCAGCTACCAAGATTGTACCTACTGCAGAGTACGACCCATTTGAGTGTGTTAAAACTAATGTAATTGGCGCCATGAATCTTATTGATGCCTGTATTGACAAAGGGGTTAAGCGCATTGTTGCCTTATCTACTGATAAAGCAAGTAGCCCTGCAAATTTATATGGAGCAACCAAATTGACTTCTGATAGACTTTTTGTTGCTGGAAATTCGTATAGTGGCAGTCATAACACAGGTTTTTCAGTTGTGAGGTATGGTAATGTGATAGGATCCCGCGGTTCCGTCATTCCTTTTTTTATGTCGATTGGAAAAAATGGAATCTTGCCAATTACAGATAATCGAATGACAAGATTTATGATATCTTTGGAGCAAGGTGTTGAATTGGTTTGGCATGCTTTTGGTGATATGAAGGGCGGTGAGATTTATGTTAAGAAAATCCCATCAATGAAAATAACCGATGTTGCATTGGCAGTTGATAGTAATGCTAAACAAGAAGAGGTTGGTATTCGTCCAGGTGAGAAGCTTCACGAGCAGATGATTGGGCCAGAAGATGCACTATATACTTATGAATATGATGGGCATTTTAAAATATTGCCCTCTATTAATGAGTGGGCAAAAGACCCGGAAAGAATCGGAAATGGAGTCAAGGTTGACCCGGAGTTTATGTATTGTTCCGATAACAATGAAGAATGGATGGAAGTATCCGAACTACGAGACTGGATTGAAGAAAACCGCAATAAAATAGGAAGTATATAAGTGTGATTCATTATGGAAAGCAAAGTATTAATCAAGATGATATTGATGCGGTTGTTGACGTTCTAAGATCAGATTTCTTAACCCAAGGCCCTAAAGCTGTTGAATTTGAAAACAATTTAGCAAGTTATTGTGGTGCACAATATGCCAAGGTAGTTAATAATGGCACAGCAGCCTTACATTTGGCATATTTAGCACTTGATTTAAGAAAAGGTGATGTTGTTTGGACTACGCCAAATACTTTTGTTGCAACCGCTAATGCGGCACTTTACTGTGGTGCAACGGTTAGTTTTGTTGATATAAACCCAAAAACTTACAACTTATCTGTTGACTGCCTAAAAGAGAAGTTGATTCAAGCTAAAAAAGACAATAAACTGCCTAAATTAGTCGTTCCAGTACATTTTTCAGGACAAAGTTGTGAAATGAAAGATATTTGGGCATTATCCAAAGAATATGGATTTAAAGTGGTTGAAGATGCTTGTCATGCCTTGGGCGGTGAATATTTAGATAGAAAAGTAGGCTGTTGTGAATATTCTGACATGGCGGTTTTTAGTTTTCATCCTGTAAAAATGATAACAACAGGTGAAGGTGGTGCAATTGTTACCAATAATAAGAAGATAGACAGAAAAATAGAACTGTTAAGAAACCATGGCATTGTCAAGGATAAAAATAGCTTTCTTAAGGTATGCGATGGTGGATGGTATTATGAACAACAGGCGTTAGGTTTTAATTATCGTTTAACTGATATGCAAGCAGCATTAGGTATTAGTCAATTAAAAAGATTAGATGATTTTGTAGAAAATAGAAGGAAAATTGCAAAAAAATATTTACAGGAATTAACAGGTGTGACCCTTCCATACCAACATCCAGATACAAAATCATCTTGGCATTTATTTGTGATAAAGGTGAATAACAGAAAAAAAATTTACAGTCATTTGAAATCAAAAGAAATTATGACTCAAGTGCACTATATACCAGTAAATAGCCAGCCTTTTTACAATGACGATAAGCTGGAAAATGGTTTTAATTTTTATCAACATTGTTTAAGTTTGCCAATATATTCTGATTTAACTCATGGGGATGCAATCAGTGTAATTAATAATATATCAGGAGAAAGAAATGAGCTTTAAGACAGAACAAGAGAATTTTTGGTCAACCGAATTTGGTAATGAGTACATAGAAAGGAATCAAGAATGGAAAAATAAAGTCCCTTTGTTTAGTAAAGCACTAAGAATGACAGATAAGATTGATTCGGTCATTGAATTTGGATGTAATATTGGTTTGAATATAAAGGCCCTGAGTTTTTTATTTCCAAGCATGGAGTTTTCTGGCGTAGAGATTAATAAACAAGCAAGCGATATACTCAATGAAAATAACAATGTAAAGGTTTTTAATACATCTATCTTTGATTATAAAGTAGAAAAAACTTGCGATATGTCAATGATAAAAGGTGTTTTGATACATATCAATCCTGAAATGTTAAAGGTTGTGTATGAGAAGTTATATAAATCGTCAAATCAATATATTTTTATTTCTGAGTATTACAACCCTACACCAATAGAAGTTGAGTATAGGGGTCATAAGGGAAAGTTATTTAAAAGAGATTTTGCAGGGGAGATGTTAGATATATATCCAGATTTAAAGCTAGTTGATTATGGCTTTGTTTATCATCGTGACAATCACTTTCCACAAGATGACGACACTTGGTTTTTATTAGAAAAGAAAAGATGAATATTGCTGTTATTCCAGCCAGAGGGGGAAGTAAAAGAATTCCTAGAAAAAATATTAAGAGCTTTTTAGGTAAGCCGATTATCGCTTATTCGATAGAAGAGGCGATTAACTCTAAGTTATTTGACAAGGTGATTGTTTCAACAGACGATGAGGAAATAGCAAAAGTAGCAAAAGAACATGGTGCTGAGGTGCCATTTATTCGGCCAAAAGCAATATCAGATGATTTTACAGGAACCAATGCTGTTGTTAAGCATGCAATCAATTGGTTTTTAGAGCAAGGTGTAAGTATTAATTATGCTTGCTGTATTTACGCAACTGCCCCCCTTCTGCAGAAAGAATATCTAAAAGAAGGCTTTAAAGCATTAGAGAAAGGCGAAGCAATGTTTGCTTTTTCAGTGACAAGCTTCACTTTTCCAATCCAAAGGGCAGTCAAAATTAAGAATAACAGAATGTCGATGTATTGTCCTGAGCACCTAATGACTAGATCACAAGATTTAGAAGAAGCTTATCATGATGCGGGGCAGTTTTATTGGGGAAAGTCACAAGCTTTTTTAGATGATGAAGTAATGTTTTCTGATAAATCAATACCTATAATGCTGCCAAGGTATTTAGTCCAAGACATTGATACCTTGGAAGATTGGCATAGAGCAGAGTTAATGTTTAAGGTGGCAAATGAACATAGTTTTTAGGGTGGACTCATCAATAAAAATTGGAGTAGGGCATTTAATGCGTTGCTTAGCCTTGGCTGATGAATTTAAAAGACGCCATCATAAAGTAACTTTTATTTGTAGAGGGTTAAGGGGTAATTCAAACGCTTTGGTTAAGCAAAAAAACCACAAAATTTTTACCTTACCAGTCAATATAGAATTTCAATCAGACAGCTTTTACTTAGACTGGTTGGGTGGAACGCAAGAGCAAGATGCAGAGCAAACTCTGGCAATCATGCCTAAAAATACAGATTTGCTAATTATTGATAGTTATGCTTTAGATGAAATTTGGCATAAGCGATTAAAGACATATGTAAAAATAATAATGGTTATTGACGATTTAGCTGATAGAAATTTTGATTGTGATGTTTTACTCAATCAGAATTTGGGTGCACAAAAGGAAGAATACAAGAATAAAGTGCCAGATGATTGCGAATTGTTATTAGGTTGCGATTATGCTTTGTTACGATCGGAGTTTTCGAAATTAAGAGTGCGAATGTTAGAAAAAAGAAGAAACACCAAAGAAATCAAAAACATCCTGGTTAGTATGGGTGGCAGTGACATAAAAAATCTAACTTATGATATTCTTCGAGCTATGGATGATGGATTTAATGTTACCGTTATATTGGGCTCATCATCACCACACAATGAAATGATACAAGAATATGTTAAAGATAAAAATATCACAGTCATTGTAGACTCTAATAATATGGCAGAATTGATGTTAGAGTCAGATTTGGCAATAGGCACAGGAGGCTCTACATCTTGGGAGCGTTGCTGTCTAGGCTTGCCGACTTTATTGTTTGTTGTGGATGATAATCAAAGAAGGATAGCTTCTAATTTAGAAAAAATAGGTGCCGTTAAGGTCGTGAATAATTTTGAAAGTGACTTTAAGGAAGTTTGGGAAAATTTTGAGGCATGGGTAAAAATGTTTGAAAAATCGAAAATAATTTGTGATGGTTTAGGTGTGCAGAGGGTGATTAATAATGTCAAATAAAAAAGTGGTTATAGTTGGATGTGGGATTACTGGAATAACAGCGGCTTACTTTGAAGCAAAAAAAGGCAATTCAGTAACATTAATTGATTCTGATAACCGACCAGGCGGCCTATTGAAAAGTGACCTTGCAAACGACAGATACTTTGATTATGGCACTCATATAATGCCAGAAACAGGCGTTAAAGAGTTAGATGATTTTTTGTTTTCAGGGTTAAATGATAGTAATTGCATAATTGAAAAAAATATATATGCAGGGAGCTACTTCAACGGTACGATGAATGATAAAAGTTGTTATGTTGATACAGCAACATTTGAAAAAGCTGTATTTAACCAAGGATGTATGGAGTTATTATCAAGCGACTCACAGCCTCAAGCTAAAAATTTGCAAGAATTCTTAATACAAAAATTTGGAAAAGTGTTTTATGAGAATGTATATAAACCTATTGTGCAAAAATACATGGGTAAAGAACCAAAGGATTTAGCGGTTAAAGTAGGAGAATTTTTTGACATGTCTAGGCTGTTGGCTTTTAACCATAAAACTACTAAAAGACTATGTGAACTAGATTTGTATAATTCTAAATTAGGTCATCATGTAAGAGTTAATGGTGTATCTAAGTACTACCCTAAAGAGGGTGGTGTTGGCAGTCTTATTTCTCTTTTGATGGATAAACTGAGTAAAGAGAAGATAGATATTAAACTGTCTACCAACATCATAAAGATTAATCAAAAAAATGGAAAAGTTACTTCATTGGTTTTGGAGAATGAAGAAGTGAAAGTTGATAAGCTTATTTGGACTTTGCCAAGTAGCTATTTGTTATATCTTGCTGGTATTGATAAAAGATCTTCACCGCCTGAGTTTAGAAATACAGGATTGTATGATTTTACTTTTGAAAAAAGCTTAAACTCTTTATCTACCTTTATCAATGTGTACGATACTGCGCTTTACTCCGGTAGAGTTACCTTGTATCAAAATCTGACCAAATCTAATAACTTCAGCTGTACAGTTGAGGTACTTGTTGATGATGAAGTTGATTTAACAAGCTTAATTGAGAGTATTCAAAGAGAGCTTGTAGAAATGGGCATTGTTGACAAAGACAATAAGTGTACTTTCAAGCAATATCGCCCTATTAAAAATGGATTTCCTATTCTTACTAATAAATTTACCAACAGACAAGATGAATTGAGCGAGTACTGTCAAACCTTTTTTAAAAATATTTTGTTTGTTGGTCGCACAACTGGAAAAGTATTTTTTATGAATGAAGTCTTGGTTGATACTTATAAAAGGATTGAAAATGGTTAAAATAAATGGCAAAACACTTAAAAATTATGGCAAGCCATTTATCGTTGCAGAAGCAGGAATAAATCATAATGGAGAGTTGTCAAAAGCTTTTAAAATGATAGAGGCTGCACAACAATCGGGCGTTGACGCGGTAAAGTTTCAAACATTTAAAGCAGAAGAGTTTTGTGGCGATAAAACACAAGTGTTTACTTATCAATCACAAGGTGAAGAAGTTACAGAATCTATGTTTGAAATGTTTAAGCGTTATGAATTTAGTCGTGATGAGTGGTTTAAAATCAAAAAAAAATGTGTAGATGAAAATATTTTATTTTTATCTACACCTCAAAATCGCTCTGATTTAGATTTATTGTTGGAATTGGGATTACCAGCCATTAAAGTTGGATCTGATGATTTTACCAATCTACCATTATTAGAGGATTATGCAACGACAAAACTACCAATGATTGTTTCATGCGGCATGTCTGATTTAGCTGAAGTTTATCAAGCGCTGGATATGATTGGAACTTTCGATGGTTACCCCACTATTCTATTGCTTTGCACTTCACAATATCCAACACCACCAGAAGATGTTAATTTATTAAAATTAAAAACATTAGCCAATACTTTTCCTGATTTGGTATTAGGGTTTTCTGACCATACACAAGGTAGTTTAGCTTCGTCTCTAGCAGTTAGTTTTGGTGCAGTATTTTTTGAGAAGCATTTTACGCTTGATCACAACTTAGCAGGACCTGACCATTGGTTTTCTGAGAATCCAGAGAGTTTAAAAACGTGGGTGGATTCCATTCATCAGTCTTATAAGATGATGGGAACTCTTGTTGTAAAACCGACAAAAAATGAAATAGAGAATAAAAAAGAATTTCAAAGGGTAGTGGTTGCGGCCAAAGACATTAAAGTGGGAGATGTTTTTAATTTAGAGAACTTGAAAGTGAGTAGAGTATCTGGTGGTAACGGTTTTCCTCCTTTGTTTATCAAAGAAATATTAGGATCAGAAAGCAATAAAGCGTACAAAAAGAACCGGCCGATAACCATATGATGAAAATTTATTTCTTATTGAACTGTTTGTCCGAATTTAAAGCAGGTAATTATTTTGATAAATATTTACCTAGCTGCCAACTTTCAATGGGGGTGAATCTTCCAGATAATCCCAAGGACTATGAGTTGGTAGTCCCTTGGAATTATAAAAAAATTATACAAGGCTATAAGTGCAATAATATTGTTATATTTCACTCGTCAGACCTTCCTAAGGGAAAGGGGTGGGCGCCAATATTTAATGCATTCGCTAACAAATTGGAGGAGTATGTAATTTCAGCAATATTATTAGATGAGAATGTAGACGCTGGAGATGTTATCTGTAAGGCAAAATTTAAAATTAAAAATAATTATACGGCGGAATTTATTCGTCAAGTTGATGAAGAGATAACAATGATAATGATTGCTAAAATCCTAGAAAAATTTAAAGGTATTAAATTAACTGGAATAAAGCAGGATAAAACCAAAGAGAGCTATTATAAAAGACGTTATCCAAAAGATAATAAACTGGATATTAATACGGAGTTGAGAAATTTAATTCCTATGCTAAAAGGGTGTGAAAAAAAACACCCATCTTTTTTTGAATATAATGGAGATGAGTTTATTGTTTCAATTAAGCCCAAAATTCAGCCATCTTTCCCTAAAGATTTGGAGATTACTTTTCAATGATAATTTCTATCCATCAACCTGCTTACTTACCTTGGTTAGGTTATTTTGATAAGATTATTCGTAGTGATTTATTTATTTATTTGGATACTGTTCAACTTGAAAAGAATAGTTATAGTTATAGAAATAAAATAAAAACACCTCAGGGTAGCGCATGGCTGACCATACCTTTGAAAATGAAAGGGCATACAAGCAATACCATTAAGGATGTTTTGATTGATAATTCACAGCGATGGAAGAAAAAGCATTTAAAGAATATATTTTTCAACTATAAAAAATCTCCATTTTTCGATGAATTGTATCCTAGAATAGAAGAGCTATACCAACAAGATTTTGATTTTTTCTCAGACTTGGCATATCGACATCTATTATTTTGGTTAAGTGAGCTAGATATAGATACAAAAATTATTAAAAGTAGTGATTTGAATATTGATAGTAAAAAATCAGATCTAATTTTAGATTTATGTCAACATCACAATGCAGATAAATATCTATCTGGCGCATTAGGTAAGGATTATTTAGATGAAAATCACTTTAAAGAAAAAGGTATTAAGATTGAATATCAAGATTACCAACATCCAGCTTATCAGCAATTAAATGGAGATTTTTTATCTCATATGGGTGTTGTGGATTTTTGCATGAACAGCAATGAAATTAAATTAATTTAAATAGGGTTTTTATATGAACAATAATTTTGACGATATATGGGAGGAAAATTACAGTAAAGGGCAGGCTTTAAATAAATATCCATATGGTGAGTTAGTTTCTATTTTTTTTAATTCTTTAAAATATGCGACAACACCTGTAGAAAAAATTTTGGAGGTTGGTTGTGGTGCTGGAAATAATCTTTGGTTTTTAGGTGAGTTAGGCTTTAATACATATGGTATTGATGGCAGTGAAACTGTAGTAAAAAAAGCTAAAGATGCTTGTCAATTAAGAGGTGTTAAAGCTGATATTCGACATGGATATTTTAACAGCATGCCTTTTGAAGACGATAGTATGGATATGGTGATTGATAGAGAAAGTATATGTTGTGGAACTAAGAAAATTATTAAAGAGTCATTAAAAGAAATAAAAAGAGTTTTAAAGCCTAATGGGATCTTTATCACCTTTAGGTTTAATGATGGCAACCCAACTTTAGGATTACTAAAAAGTGGTAAGCTGCATGGAGATAAATTGGAAGATCGCACGTACACAAATATATCCAAGGGAACGTTCCATGGAATTGGCGCAGTAAATTTTGTAACGCTTGGTGAAATCAAGGAGCAGCATGATTTTCTAGATATTAAGTTCATTAATGAGCATGCCAATAAAACAATCGAAGATAACTCAGGTGAAAGTAACTTTTTTTATTCAGAATATATTTTAGTTGGAGTTAAAAAATGAACACTGTATTGGTAGTGGCGGCTCACCCAGATGATGAGGCTTTAGGCTGTTCAGGAACAATTGCTAAGCACATTGAGCGGGGTGATAGTGTTCATCTGTTATTTATGACAGATGGTGTGGCATCAAGAATTGGAAGTAAAAATAACGCTGAAGAGCGATTAACTGCAGCACAAGACGCTGCTCAAATTCTAGGGGTAAACTCTTTTACAAGTTTTAATTTTCCCGATAATAAAATGGATTCAATTCCATTATTGGATGTAGTTAAAAAAATTGAAGATAAAATTACACAGCTTCAGCCTGAAGTTATCTATACACATCATGTTGGTGATTTAAATATAGACCATCAAGTAACCCATAAAGCAGTGATGACCGCTTGCAGGCCACAGCCGGATTTTTGTGTTAAAGAAATTTATGCATTTGAAGTTCTATCAAGCACTGAATGGAACACGCCTGGTATAGGGTTTTTTTCTCCCAATGTTTTTATAGATGTAACAGATTACATTTATATAAAAAAACAAGTTCTTAAAGTTTATTCTGAAGAAATGCGAATCATACCGCATAGTCGAAGCATCGAAAATGTAATTCGATTGAGCGCATTAAGGGGTAATTCTGTTGGCGTCGACTATGCCGAAGCATTTTTGCTTGTAAGAAAAATTGACTAAAGTTTATGAAGTGGATTTATAAAAAAATTATTTATGCAGTAAGGGCGTTTAAATTAAATAAAGACGAGAGTTTTTTTTTGAATCATTACAAGCAAAGTAATGATTGCAATGACACGCCTAAGCACAATACTATTTTGATTCAAACACCAATGGAGCATTATCATTTGATCGCGTTTTCTCAAGCTATTGAAGTATTAAATCGCAATTACAACTATAAGGTTGTTGGTTTGTGGCCATACAGTCTTAAGCCTTTAAAGAAAAATAGGCGTGTTATTGAAATTATTTATCAAAGGCTAAGCGCTGTTATCTTTTTATTGTTAAGAAAAAAATGGGCTAAATTATATAGAGTAATAGGTGTTTCAAAAATGCTTAATCTTGAAAATTTAAACTATAAAGAAAGGGCATTATGCCACAGAGAGGCTAAAGTTATTTTCTCTAAAATTGAGAAAAAGTCAGATGTATTGAAAATAAATTTTAAAGGTGTTTGTATTGGTGATTTGATTTATGATTCATATATACGCTTAAGAAGTGAGAAAACTGTTGATATAGATGATCATTTCTTATATGAAGTTATTTACCACTCTTTGGCTTCTGTAAAAACACTGGATCTATATTTTTCGCAATCAAAAGTGAATTTTTTTTTAACGAGCTATACATCATATATTCAACATGGTGTAGCAGTAAGAGTAGCGTTGAAGCACGGGGTTAAAGTATTTTCTGAGGGTAATTTTGTACAATTTTTTAAACCTTTGTCTAATTCTGATGCCTACCACACTCCTTTTTTCAGAAACTATAAGAATGAATTCAAGCAGTTAGAATGCAAGAAATCTGCATTAGAAAAATCAGAAAACGAACTGAAAGATAAGTTTTCTGGAGCTATTGATAAGCGCATACATCCAGGGCTATCCACATCGGTCAACAGTGTTTATCATGATGTGAGAGATAATTTTAAGGGGGGGTATGATGGTGTTGTATTCCTTCACGATTTTTTTGATGCGCCCCATGCTTGGGGTGAAATGATGTTTGAGGATTTTTGGGAGTGGTCTATTTTTACATTGAGTATTATAGAAAAATTTAGTTTAAATATTGCGGTAAAGCCACACCCTAATGATATTGGTGGTGGCGTGCTTGAATTAAAGAAATTATTTCCTAATTTGGATTGGATTGATTCTTCTGTGTCAAATAAGGCGATATTCGGTAGTAAAATTAAATTTGGAATTTCTATGTACGGCTCTGTATTGTATGAGCTCGCTTATCATGGCATTGTACCAATTTCAGCTGCTGAAAACCCTACAAGTAGTTTTGGGTTCGTAATACAACCTAAGACGAAAGATGAATACAAGAATTTGTTGTTAAGCTTAAGTGATTTAAAGGCGTTAGATAATATGGATAAAGAGGTTTTAGAGTTTTACTATATGCATCATTTTTCACATGAAAATGGAATAGATACTTCACTATCAAAGCTAAACATTAGTAAATTTGGAAATGATAGTTGCGTATTGAAAAGTGCTGTTTAATTAAAGGGATGTTTTTATGAAGCATAAAAAAATAAGTCAAATTATGAAGTGTTTTTTTTTGGGTGTCGAACGCTGATGCATGATGCTCTTTTATGGTTTAGATTTTATGAGTTTGATTGCTTATCATATCCTGATATTATTGTTAATCATCCCGCTAGACTTAGTGGAATGATTTTTCAGAACAAGAGATGATTCAGCATATCTTTAGAAAGGCATATTTATTTGTTGCCTCAATGAATTTACGTTTGCATTTTTCTTCTAAAGTCTGGTCTACTCTTGATAAGAATAAAAGAGCGAAATTTTTAATTAGAGTGGATGATTTTCCTAGAAATGACTTGAGTTTTGGTGACTTTATGGAGTTTCACAAGATTATGAATAATTATAATTGTCCATATTTGCTTGGCGTCACTCCTTTTCTTCCCAAAGGTATTAATAAAAAAGAGTTGGATTTTTTAAGGAGCCATAAATTTCATAATGTAGATTTATCATTACATGGCTTTACCCATGAGAAGCTTGGTGATAATAAATATCAGGGAGAGGTAGATTGTTATTCATTGGCAGAAGTGGAAATATTAACGCAGAAATCAAAAAGTTTTTTTTCTGAAAATAATATTGAATTTCCAGATTCTTTTATCCCTCCATTTAATGTTATAAAAAAAGATTCTTTCGCTGTATTGTCAAAATATTTTCCATATATTATGGGTGGCCCGTTAAGTGTAACAACGCTAGGTTTTTATAAATTTTTAGATAGAATTAATACTTCACTTTATATTCCATCATATTTTCCATTTTACGGGTATGTAAAAGATATCCATCAAAAAATAAGTTGTATATCCATGCAGAGAGATGTTGTTATAGTTATAACATTTCACTGGTCTTGGGAGATGAAAGATAACTACTCCTCATTAATACAGTTTCTTGATAGTTATAGTGATAGAGTGGTAAATTACAATGACGCAAAAATAAACTGGAGGAAGGTAACAAATGAAAAATGATTATATTATTGGTAGTAAGGCAAAAGTAGATGCGGCTACTTTTTCTGATGAAGTTGATTTTAATGATCATAAGATTAAATTTATATCAGATTATTGTAGAGATAGAACAGTATTAGATTTAGGATGTGTGCAGCATAATCCTAGAAACTATAAAAGCAAATTTTGGCTTCATGAGGCTATAAGACTTGTATCTAAATCTGTAGTGGGTGTTGATATATATAAGGAAGGTGTTGATTATTTAAATAAATTAGAAAAATATGATATACATTGTCACAATGCCGAATCTTTCGATCTTGGCCAGAAGTTTGACGTAGTTGTTGCGGGGGATATTATTGAACATTTGGAAGATTTAAAGGGGTTTTTTAATTCAATAAAAAAACATATGCATCATGACTCTATACTTCTAATTAGCACACCAAATCCCTTTTATTTTATGAATATTATAAAAAGTGTTGTTAATTCTGATGTGCAAGTAAATAAAGAGCATACATTATGGATGTGCCCAAAAACTTTACAACAATTATTAAATAGAAACGGGCTGGATATTGATAATCTTAAATATGGATCTAGATTCTATAAGGATAGGATTTTGCCTTTTCCAAAAAGGATAAAGCACATAACCTTCCATGTAAAAGCTTCATTTACTTGACCATTTTATTCGAGTGAATAATTTAAAGATATTTCAATTTATTAAATGTCCAGATTGTGGCAATAGAGACTTTATTGAGAGTAGTTCTAATTTAACTATTAGTTGTGTTAAATGCTCATGGTCTCGATCTTTTTCAAAAGATAGAAGGGTTTTAGATCTACTTCCGACCAAACCTAAAAATGTGGATGAATTGGTAAAAAATACCAGCATCAGTGAGTTTTATTATAAACAATTTCAAAAAGATCTTTCAGTGCAAGATTCTGAGTATGTTGGCTGGAGTATTGCCAGCATTAATTCTAACAATAGGCAAATATTTTTTTTAAAAAAACTGAAAAATATTGTTACAAAAGCTATTAATTTATCAGCTTGTAACGAATTGTTAATTGACTTTAGTGCAGGGTCAGGCGACTACACATTTGAAAATTCAAAAAAATTCGATATGGTTCTTCATTGTGATATTAATGGTGACGGCCTAATTAGTGCGAAGAATAGAGCAGAACAGCTAGGAATTTATAATGTTATATTTATTCGATGTGATTATTTGCAATTGCCATTTGTTGATGAATGTTGTGATGTTGCGATAATGATAGATTCTCTTGAGTACTATGGGTATAGCAGTGATAAGAGTACAGTCAATAACATATACAGTATTTTAAAGGCCAATGGTATCGCTATTCTTGATTTTCATAGGAAGAGGCTGTTAAAAGGCAATAATGTTTTGTATGAATACAATAAAAAAGACATTAACTTGGCTTGCAAGAGTAATTCATGTGTTGTGTCTTCATTAGGTGATTGGGTTATAGGTAGGATTTCTAGTATTTCCTTTAGTGGTCGAATTATTTACTCATTTTTGAATTGGATGTTTTTTTTACCTGCAGTTCGAAGTATTAGGGCAATGAGGAAGGTTCGTTGAAAAAAGTTGCAATTATTACAAGCTTTCCAAGAGCTCAGCGTGTATCTGTTTATAATGAGATGTATAAAAATACAGAGTATGAATTTTGTGTTTTTTATTTGCGATCTATGCCACATGGCAGACATTGGGAGTATGGCCCTGAATTGGCTCATCAACATAAGTTAATAAATGAATTAAGAATTTGGAAGCATTTATATTTAAGTCCGGGGTTATATAAAGAGTTTGTCAATTATGATCCTGATGTTATGATTATGACTCAATATGCCTCTCCTGGCATGCAATTACTTATGTACTACTGTTCTATGAAAAAAATTCCATGGGTGTTTTGGTCTGAAGCACCTAATGTGCGTTATGAGACTCCGTTTGTGAAAAATGAAATTTTAAGAACCTTACTAAGAAAGACTGCAATGCTGCCAGTTAAATATTTTTCTCAGGAGGTTTGGGGTATTGGAAATAGGGCGGTAGACGAGTATGTAATAGAATTTGGCGATAAAAAAATATATAAGAATTTACCGTATTACTCAAATCTTGAATTATTTTTTGAGGCAGATAGAAAAAGAAAAAAACTAACGGTTCCAACGTTTTTATTTTCTGGCAGCTTATCATACAGAAAAGGGGCGGATATATTTTCTGACGCCATTAAGAGTTTGGCGAAAAAAAAATATAAATTTAATATTATTGTAATGGGTGTTGGAAAGTATGAAGGTAAATTGAAAGAATTGTCCCAATATAAAAACATTTCTATACAAATTTTAGGGTTTATTCAACTTAATAATATTCCTGGCATATATTCCAAAGCTAATATTCTGGCTTTTCCATCTAGACATGATGGCTGGGGTATGACACTACCAGAAGGTATGGCTGCTGGAATGGCAGTTATATCTACTCCTTATGCCGGATGTGCTGTAGACACTATTGTTGATAAAAAAAATGGACTATTGGTAGATGTTAATAGCCCAATAGGGCTAGAGAGTGCCATGGAATCCTTAATTAACAACCCTGAAGAAATTAGCCGACTTGGAAGTGAAGCTAAGAAGACCATATCTAACTACACACATATGGTCGGATCAAGGAAATTTAGCTCTATGATTTTATCTTTTTTGAAGCAATATACATAAATTTCTTTATGAGAGTCTTAATTATTCAGGGTGGTATTGATTCAAACCTGGTTACTGGTGAAGAAGTTGTCATTAATAATGATATTAAATTTTTGCAAAAAAATGGCGTAGAGGTTTTTTATGAGAAAATAAAAATACCAAGCTCTGGATGGCGGTCTGTTGTTGGAAAAATAGGTGGCTTAATTTGGTCATTTTCTAGTTATAAAAAAGTCAAATCTGCTATTGATAGGTGTAAACCAGATATTGTGCATTTTCATACAATTGAGCCTTATTTAAGTTTTTCTGTTATTGTTGCATCTAATAGTGCAGGTGTGCCTATAGTGCAAACTTTGCATAATGGTCGGTGGTTATGTCTAGAGGGGGGCTATTTTAGGAGTAATACCTTTTGCGATGATTGTGTTGGTAGTTATGGCTGGCTAGGTGTTAAGAGGGGGTGTGGCCATGGCCAACTGATTAGCCTGCTATTATTTTTAAATAATTTTATTGTTCGTAAATTTGGATTTCTGTTTAAATATGTTTCTCGTTTTATAGCAGTATCAGAATTTGTAAGAGAGCAGCATATTAAATCAGGATTTTCCGAGAGTAAGGTTATCGTTAGAAATAATGGATTTAATGCTTCGTCTGAGTTTGATGTAGATGACTCATGGCTATATAGAGAGGGTGTGGTTTATGCTGGAAGACTGTCAATTGCTAAGGGTTCAAAAGTGCTTGAATATCTTATAAGCAATCTTGATTGTAAAATAAGTATTGTTGGTAATGGCCCGGAGCTTAATTCATTAAAACAATTTTGTATTGATCATCAATTTGGTCATGTTGAGTTTTTTGGCAGATTAGATAATAAAGCAACACTTGATATTTTAAAAAAGGCAGTTGTATCTGTGGTGCCATCTCAATGTGGAGATAGTTATCCAACAGTTGCATTGGAGTCATTATCTGTTGGTACGCCACTAGTCGCTTCTAATTTGGGAGGGTTGCCAGATATTGTCAATGCTTCTTTAGGTGGCAAGTTGGCAGACTATGTCAATAACGACGCTTTTCTTAGAAGTGTTAAGGGTTTGCTGGATAATAGGGAGAAGGCAAAGAAAATGGGCGATAATGGTATGACATATATCAAAGAAAATGTAGGCGCCAATAAACAAGGTAAAGAGCTCATTAGAATCTATAATCAAGTGATAAAAGATTATATATTAAGAAAATAGTGATTATAGTATTTAGCGGGGTTGATGGTGCTGGGAAAAGTACCCAAATTGACCTTTTGAAAAAACAAATTGAAGAGCAGGGGTTTTCTGTTAGCTCTATGTGGTCGCGAGGTGGTTACACGCCAGGATTTGAGCTACTTAAGAAATCCGTGCGCATTGTTCTTGGGAGGAAGTCATTCCCTTCTGGAAGAGATGAAAAGAGAGATAAGGCCATGTCCAACTCATTGGTTAGTCGCTTATGGCTGATGATAGCTACGCTAGATTTATTGGTTTTATATGCCATTACTATTAGGATTAAATCTTTATTAGGTAAGGTGGTTATTTGTGATCGATATCTGGGTGATACTTTTATAGATTTTTCTTTAAATTTCCCAAGTAGTAATTTTGAAAAGACGTGGTTATGGAAGTTGTTAGTAGCCATCTCACCAAAACCAGATGCCAGCTTCTTGTTTATCTTGCCAGTTGAAGAGTCAATGCGTCGTTCAAAGCTAAAAAATGAGCCATTTCCAGATTCTAAAGAGGTATTAGGGCAACGTTTAGAAATATATGCAACATCAAAGTTGTTTAATGGTCAAAATTGGTCAAAAATTGACGGCCTTGATTCAATTGACGCTAGTGCTCACCGCATAAAAGATAAAGTGCTTTTTGTGCTTAATCATACCAATGCGTCTTGATCTATTATTAAAGCGTGAGAACTTTGCCCAGACATTTGAGCAAAGTTTTACCAAGTACTTGTCAGATGTATTTGGGGTTGTTGCCGTTGTTAATTGGAGGGGTGGCTCTAAAAGTGACGCCTCTTTATTAGCCAATCATAAGCTTAATATTATTTACTCTAAAAGTATTGATCGAGTAAAGCTTAAATCTATTGTATCTGAGTATGCTTATCATCCAAATATACTAAGATGTTTTTTGCAAGAAACTTATATACAGCTTGCAGTATGTAATTATTTTGAATGGTTATTTGTAAAAACAAGGGTAGAAGTTAACCCATGGCTTAGTGACCTTAATGGGTTGTGTATTATTCCAGGAAATCATTCAATACGTATTGTTGATCTTGAATCATTAAGTTGTAGAGTTGTATTAAAAGAAGGGTTTAGTGCTCAATTTATTAAGAATGAAATTTATTTAAGAGAGAAATATAAATTTCTACCCATCCCTAAGTTATTAAATGTTGATTCAAAAGGTTTATGGTATGAAGAAGTTCAAGTAAGTGCGTTGCCACTTAACAGGATAGATGACCAAGGTGTTAAAGATAAAGCTTTCTTAGATGCGCAAACAAGTTTATTAAGCCTATATGGCAAGACTTTAACAAAAGTTAATCTTGGTGGTTACACGCAGTCTTTATATGATTCTTGTGATAATCTTATTACCAAACTACCTGATGTATATACCCAAGATGAGAAAGACAAAATAAAAGATGTTTTAGAGTTATTAACGATAGCCTTAGACAGACCGAATGAATGCGACATTGAATTAGTTCAATCTCATGGAGATTTCCAACCGGCAAATATATTGGTTGATAATACTGATCAACAATTATATTTAATTGACTGGGAGTATACCGCTAAGCGTTCAGTATATTACGATGCCTTAGTTTTTGCGACGCAATGTCGATCCCCTCAGGGTTTGGCTGCAAGAATAAGAGTAGTATTGAATGAAGCAGATATATCGTGGAATTGGTGTATTAAAAATGTTAGCACTAAATTGTCAAATTTGGAGCTGGTTGTTTTCTTAATAGAGGATTTGATGGTTAGATTGTCTGAATTGCAAATTCCAAATATGATTAGCAAAGATGACGGTTTAAATGTTTGGATGAATGAAATAAAAAAAATGGACTGGCTGATTCATGAGTAAAGTTAAGCGTTTAATTATGCTAAATCAGATGGCGGGCCCTCTATTTTGTGAATTGGCTGAAGGCTTGTCAAACGAATTTGTAGATGGTGTGGTGCTGCATACCGGACACCCTGATGCAAAAAATATTAATTCTAGTGGTAATATACAGCTTATAACGGCGCCAGAATACAATCGAAAATCAAGATTAACCAGAGGCTTGACTTGGGTGAGATATTTGATTTCAACCACTAAATTAATTCTTTTTTCTAAGAAAAGTGATGGTTTTTTATTAAGTAGTAATCCGCCAATATTAGGCATATGGTTTTGGCTATTGAATTTTTTTAAAAAAAATCCTTATATGGTTTTGGTTTACGATATTTATCCGGATGTATTGATTGAGATGAGTGTAGTTCAGCAGAGTAATATTATTGTTAAAATTTGGAATTGGCTTAATAAAAAGGTTTATAGAGATGCTAAGAGTATTGTTACCCTGGGCAAGCATATGGCTAAGCGCCTTTCAACAAGCAATGACCTTTCCCTGAGTAAGATAAGCATTGTCCCTCCCTGGGTTGATACCGATTTTATTAAGCCTCTTGCCTATGAAAACAATCCTTTGGCGAAAAATTTCAATCCTGGAGGTAAACATATTGTTTTGTATTCTGGCAATATGGGTGTTAGCCACGATATTGATACAATGCTTGGAGCGGTAAAACAATTAAGAAAAAGAGACGATATTTTATTTTTGTTTATTGGCGGTGGTGATAAGTACCAGGCAGTTGTTGATTATCAAAAGAGTCATCAACTTGATAATATTGCTATTTATCCCTATCAAGAAGAATCAGACTTGCCTTATACAATGGCATTAGCTAGTATCTCTTTAGTGGCACTAGATGGCGGTGCACAAGAATTAATGATTCCAAGTAAGGTGTTTTATTACATGGCTGCAGGTTCTGCGGTTATTGGAATTTGCTCGGGAGAGAATGAGTTGAAAGATATTATTGGAATTTGCGATTGTGGCATTTGTATAGATCCTGGAAATTCTGATAAATTATCATCCGCTATTAAGAAAGTGTTAAGTGATAATACTCTTTTAGATAAATATCAACACAATGCGCGATTGGGCGCAGAAAAAAGGTTTGCTAAAAAATCAAGTATTAAATATTTTGTGGATTTGATGATTAAGGTGAGAATGTTGTAGTTATGAGTATATTGGGAATAAAATTAACAGATTCAGAAACGTTCTTATGCAAGGTGTTAACGCATAGGTGTTATTTAGATTGCCAAAAAGTTAAGGCTCTTTTTAAGAATCTGGACACCGAGTCTTTGTACAATTTGACTAAGCATAATAAAACCGAATCTATTGCTGCCGATGCGCTTAGTTGTTGCGTTGATGTTGATTTGTTGCCACAATATTGGAATGATGCTTTTGAAGAAATTGATATTCGGATTGGTAGCTATATGCAAGAGTTGGATAAGGCATCTAAACTATTATCTGACAACAACATCGAAATGGTAGCACTTAAAAATAGTGGTATTACACGAGGTCTATATACTCGCTATGGCGCTTGTCCGATGGGTGATATAGATGTTTTGGTGCGCAAGCAAGATTTTAGAAAGGCGCACCGGATTCTAGTTGATCATGGCTATGAGATGAAATTTCGCTCCCCACTAGAGGAAGAAGATATTGAAAAAGCTGAACAGGGTGGCGGTGCGGAATATGCAGTAAAGTTGCCTAATGGGGACAACCTTTGGTTCGAATTGCAGTGGCGTCCTGTGGCTGGAAGATGGATACGACCTGATCAAGAGCCAAGTGCTGATGAGCTAATGGAGCGATCGGTTAGTATTAAAGGTTCGAGTGCAAAATTACTAGCACCTGAGGATAATTTATTGCAAGTGTGTTTGCATACAGCAAAGCATACTTATGTGCGTGCACCAGGTTTTAGGCTACATACCGATGTTGATAGAATTGTTAGAGGATGCGTGATAGATTGGGAAGCTTTTACTCAAAGAGTTATCTCTCTTGAAGTGAAAACAGCCACTTTCTTTTCTTTGGCATTGGCAAGTGATTTGCTTGATACGCCAGTACCTGATCATGTGGTAGTACGCTTAAGTCCCGGAAAGTGGAAAGTTAATGTGATTTCTAAATGGCTACAAAGCGTAGGATTATTTGATCCAGATGGTAAAAAGTGGTCACGCATTGGCTATATCGTTTTTGTTTCTTTATTGTATGATTCATTTTCTGGATTTGCTAGGGGTGTGATACCAAATGGCACTTGGATGAAGCAACGTTATGGATTTAATAGTTCATTATTATTGCCTTTTTATCATGTTTATCGACTGATAGACTTGGCGTGGAAGCGCACTTTGAACAAATAAGGTTTTATTATGCAGAGATTATTAGCATTGATACTGATTATTGTTTTATTGCCTTTATTGATTTTTTTATCACTACTGGTGCGAATAAATTTGGGCACTCCTATATTTTTTAAACAAAATCGACCTGGAAAGAATGGCGATATTTTTACCATGGTAAAATATCGAACTATGCTTGATGGCGTTGATTCATTAGGGGATTTATTACCTGATGAAAAACGGCTGACTAAATTTGGAAAATTTTTACGTGCAAGCAGTCTAGATGAACTTCCAGAGCTGTATAACATTGTTAAGGGGGATATGGCATTCGTAGGCCCTAGGCCACTATTGGTTGAATATCTACCTCTTTATAGTGATACACAAGCACGAAGGCATGAGGCGCTTCCTGGGATTACAGGCTATGCCCAAGTTAATGGGCGTAATGCCATCTCTTGGGAAAAGCGTTTAGATATGGATATTTGGTATATTGATCATCATTCAATCTGGCTAGACATTAAAATTTTGTTTCTAACAATATTTAAAGTATTTAAGCGTGATGGTATTAGCCAAGAAGGACATGCTACAATGCCATATTTTTCAGGTGTAAAGGGTGACAAAAAAGATGACAAGTTGTAACATCTTAATAACAAGCGCAGGTAGAAGGGTTTCTTTGGTGGAGTTGTTTCAAAAAGCCATTATCCAGCTTGATATTAAAGGCAAGGTATTTGCAGTTGATTTGCAAGGGCATGCGCCAGCGTTGCAAGTGGCTGATGAGTCACAAGTTGTTATGCGCGTGACAGATGAAAATTATATTGATCAGTTGTTAGAGATTTGTAAAATTAACGATATCAATCTCATTGTACCCACGATAGATACTGAGCTTAATATTTTATCTGCAGCTAGTGATTTGTTTAGTCAGCATAATATTAAAGTATTGGTCTGTGGTAATGATACAAACCATATTTTTATGGATAAGAGAAGATCTCAAAGTTTTTTTGAAAGTAATAATATTCCAACACCACGACTATATTCCACTGAAGAATCAATAGAGCTAACAGATGATAAATATCCATTACTACTTAAACCAGCAAATGGCAGCTGTAGTATTGGTGTCACTAAGATTTACAACAAAAAAGAATTAATGTTCTTTTTGGAATATTTGGACGATCCAATCGTCCAGGAATTTATCCAAGGAGATGAATATACCATTGATGTGTTAGTAGATTTCCATGGAAAGGTGCAATGTGCAGTTCCTAGGTTGCGTATAGAAACTAGAGCGGGTGAAGTAAGTAAAGCTGTTACAGTTAATGATAAAGAGATCATTGAATGGTCATATAAAGTGGCTGAATTAATGAGTGGCGTTATGGGATGTGTTACTTTGCAATGTTTTAAACAAAATAATGGCGAATTAAAATTTATTGAAATTAACCCTCGTTTTGGTGGCGGGTTCCCATTAACGGCTGCAGCAGGTGCAAATTATCCTTTGTGGATATTGCAAATGTTGAATGATCAACCTATTCAAGAAGACATGCAAGTCCAGTGGCAGGATAATTTTGCTATGTTGCGCTTTGATCAAGGCTTGTTTACTAATGCTACTAGCGTGGGGTTGTAGTGGGTCGAGTTGTTGTATTTGATATGGACGATACGCTATTTTCTGAACGTGAGTTTGTTCGCAGTGGCTTTTATGCGGTTGACCGGTTTTTATTAGAAGAGTTTGACTCTTCTGGTTTTTTTTCAAAAGCATGGAGTTTATTTGACTCTGGTGAAAGAGGTAGGATTTTTAATCAAGCACTAATTGATATTGCTGAAATAGAGTGCACCGAAGCTTTAATAAGGAAAATGATCAATGTTTATCGTGCGCACTTACCTTCAATTAGATTATTTGATGATGCTAAGTGGGCTTTGGAGTATTACTCAACCAAAGTGCCATTAGCGTTAGTTTCTGATGGATATTTACAAACTCAAAAAAATAAAGTAAATGCACTTGGAATTGACGGTTTTTTTCAAAAGATGTATTTTACTGATCAGTGGGGAAAAGAGTGCTGGAAGCCAAGTACTTGTGCTTTTTTAAAAGTTGAAGAAAATTTTAATGCATTTAAAGGTGAATGTGTTTATATTTCTGACAATCCTAAGAAAGATTTTATTGCGCCCAATCGGCTTGGTTGGGATAGTATTCACATAAAAAGAAGTGCTGGAGAATACGCAAATGAAACGATTCCCAAGGACGGACATCCACAGAAAATTATTCATTCTTTGTACGATCTAAAAGATATACTTTCAATATGACAAGTTGGCCTAGTTATTCACAAGAAGAAATAGAAGCGGTTACCCGTGTTTTGCAGTCTGGCAAGGTAAACTATTGGACTGGAAATGAATGTCGTAGTTTTGAATCAGAATTTGCACAGTTTTGCAATGCCAAGCACGCCATAGCGCTGGCTAATGGTACGCTAGCCTTGGATTTGGCGTTAAAAGCATTAAATATTAGTATAGGAGATGAGGTTATTGTTACTTCACGTACTTTTATTGCCTCAGTGTCTGCAATTGTCAATACGGGCGCAACCCCAATTTTTGCAGATGTTGATATAGATAGTCAAAACATCACGCCTAGATCAATCAAGAGAAAAATAAGTAAAAAAACCAAGGCAATTATTTGTGTTCATTTGGCAGGCTGGCCATGTGATATGGATGAAATAATGGCTATTGCTAATGAACATGATTTGTATGTAATTGAGGATTGCGCTCAAGCGCATGGCGCCAAGTATAAGGGTAAGCCGGTTGGATCGATTGGCCATATTGGCTGTTGGAGTTTTTGTCAAGATAAAATTATGTCCACTGGTGGTGAAGGTGGTATGGTGGCCACTAATGATGAATTTTTATGGCGAAGTATGTGGGCGTATAAAGATCATGGAAAAAGCTATGAAGCGGTTTATGAGCGAGAGCATCCTGAAGGCTTTAGGTGGCTACATGAATCATTCGGCACTAATTGGCGCATGACTGAAATGCAAGCTACCATAGGTCGTATTCAGCTAGCAAGAATGGATAGTTGGCAGTCTACACGTGTAAGCAATGCAAATAAAATCTGGAATGCTGCCAGACAGTCTAAAGGTTTGCGCGTACCAAATATTCCTGACCATATTGAACATGCCGCTTATAAATGTTATGTGTTTGTCGAGCTTAGTCAGTTAAAAGAAGAATGGAGTCGTGATCGAATTATTAATGAAATTAACGCATTAGGCGTGCCTTGCTATTCAGGGGCGTGCTCTGAAGTGTATTTAGAAAGAGCATTTGATAATACTGAGTTTAGGCCTCAAGAAAGACTCTTGAATGCAAAAGAACTAGGAGAAACGTCGTTAATGTTTTTGGTGCATCCTACTTTAACTGAAGATGAGATTCGTAAGACTTATGATGCAATAATATCTGTTATGAAGTTAGCAGTTAATTAGTGATATGCTAAAACATTTATTAAATTTACCAAGGTTCAATAAGCAATTAACAATGGTATTTGTTGATTCTATCTTTTTAGTTTTAATATTGCTGGCTTCATTTTCATTAAGACTTGGACATTGGTATTGGCCAGAGAATGATTTGATTTGGATAATATTTGGCACTCCAGTTATTGCAATCCCTATCTTTGTGCGATTTGGACTGTATCGTGCAGTAATTCGTTATATTAGTTTTAAGTTGTTATGGGCCGTGGTTCAGGCTACGTCATTTTATGCATTAGTGTGGGGTGTAGTTGGTTTTATGATGGCAGTTGATGGGATACCACGTTCGGTCATTCTTATTAATTGGGTTTTGACAATATTAATCATTGGCGGGTCGCGCATGGCTGCGCGTTGGTTTTTTCTAGATTTAGATAGGGCAAGTCAAACAATTAAGAATAATGTCGTTATTTATGGCGCAGGGTCTGCTGGCAGGCAATTACTTACTGCATTGCAACAATCATCTGAATACCGTCCAGTAGCCTTTATAGATGATAAGCATGAATTGCAAAGGCAGTCTATCGGAGGCGCTGAAGTTGTATCTGCAGATGATATTGAAAATCTAATTAGTAAATATAAGATAACTGAGGTGTTGTTGGCACTACCTTCAGTGTCACGTGTTCGTCGTAATGAAATAATTAACTTGTTAGAGCCGTACCCAGTAATGGTACGTTCGTTGCCAGGTGTGTCCGAATTGGCACAAGGTAAGATTAATATTTCTGATCTAAAGGAAGTTAGTATTAAAGATCTGCTTGGGCGCGATGCAGTAAAGCCTAACAAAGAATTATTAAGTCAAAATATTACTGATAAAGTGGTATTGGTGACTGGTGCTGGTGGCTCAATTGGTTCTGAATTGTGTCGACAAGTAGTGTCTTTAAAGCCTAAGGCGTTAATCTTGTATGAAATGAGTGAATTGGCGCTTTATATCATTGAAAAAGAACTTTCTAGTATTAACATTTATTCAGTTGATGTTTATCCCATACTGGGTAGTGTTAATAACAGAAGCCGGCTAAATGGCGTGTTTAATCGATTTGGTGTGAACACTATTTATCATGCAGCGGCTTATAAGCATGTACCAATGGTGGAGCTTAATAATACCGAAGGAGTTTATAACAATATATTTGGCACGCTGTGTGCCGCTCAAGTAGCCATTGATACGGGCGTCGAAACTTTTGTACTGATATCAACTGACAAAGCGGTACGTCCAACAAACACAATGGGTGCCACTAAACGCACTGCTGAGTTGGTATTGCAATCGCTTGATGCTAGGCAAAGTGATACAAAATTTACCATGGTTCGATTTGGAAACGTATTGGGCTCTAGCGGGTCAGTTATTCCGCTATTTAAACAACAAATTAAAGCCGGTGGACCGGTTACTGTTACAGATAAAGACATTATTCGTTATTTTATGACCATACCCGAAGCGGTAGAATTAGTGATTCAAGCGGGTGCAATGGGCACAGGTGGCGATGTTTTTGTACTTGATATGGGTAAGCCAGTACGCATTGATGATTTGGCTAGGAAGATGATTCATTTAAGTGGATTAGAGGTTAAGGATGAATCTCATCCTGGTGGTGATATTGAGATTAAATATACCGGCCTTAGGCCTGGTGAGAAGCTTTATGAAGAGTTACTCATTGGTGATAATGTGAGTAAAACTAATAACCCGCTGATTATGCGAGCTGAAGAGGATATGTTGTCTTGGGATGAATTAGAGCCAATATTAAATGAATTTAAGGTGGCAATTCAAGATTGCGATCAAGAAAAACTTCGCAAACTCCTTATTCAAGTTGTGCCCGGGTTTAAGCCGCAATGCGGTATTGAAGATTTATTGTACAAGGAAGAGTTGTGAATATTTTAGTAACAGGTGGTGCTGGCTATATAGGGTCACATACTTGTATTGAGCTCATTAATGCTGGTTATAAAGTTGTGGTGGTAGACAATCTGCGTAATTCTTCATTAGAATCTTTAAAACGTGTTGAAAGCATCGTGGATTGTAATATTCCCTTTCATGAAGTAGATGTTCGTGACAAACAAGCGCTTACTCATATATTTGAACAATATTCAATTGATGGGGTTATTCATTTTGCAGGGTTAAAAGCTGTTGGAGAATCAGTAGAGAAACCTATTGAATATTATGATACCAATGTTGGTGGTACTTTTATACTAGCAGAAGTCATGCGTGAGTTTGATTGTAAAACTTTTGTGTTTAGTTCATCTGCTACGGTATATGGTGATCCATATACAGTGCCTATCAAAGAAGATTTTCCATTGTCAGTAACCAATCCATATGGGCGATCAAAGTTGATGATTGAGGAATTCTTACGAGATGTGTTTGTTTCCGATAAAAATTGGCACATAGCGTTACTTAGATACTTTAATCCTGTTGGTGCGCATAAGAGTGGATTGATTGGTGAAGATCCAAATGACACTCCAAATAACTTGATACCGTATATTTCACAAGTGGCTGTTGGCAAATTAGAGAAGCTTAGTATCTTTGGTGGAGATTACAATACATCTGATGGCACCGGTGTACGTGATTATATTCATGTTGTAGATTTAGCGAAAGGCCATGTTAAAGCTTTGCAAGCGTTGGAAGACAAACCTCAAGTATTAACAATTAATCTAGGTACAGGCAAAGGCCACTCAGTGCTTGATATGGTTAAGGCTTTTAAGAAGGCTTCTGGTAAAGATGTGCCTTATCAAATAGTAGACAGAAGGCCGGGCGATATTGCTACTTGCTATGCCGACCCTGCCTATGCAGTAGAAATACTAGGCTGGGAGGCGAAACATGAGCTTGATGAGATGTGTGAAGATACTTGGCGTTGGCAATCTCAAAATCCTAATGGATATCCAAGACACAAATAACCAATAATTTTGTAGCTCTAAGCTTATTCGACCGTAACGGATTTTGCCAAATTACGTGGCTGATCAACATCAGTCCCTTTTATTAATGCCACGTGATAGCTTAAAAGCTGTAGCGGAATGGTAAAGATAATGGGCGCCGTGATTCTACCTAAATTGGTTGTTGTTGGCACAACGGTCATGCCTTTCATTGGG
>Ga0233446_1000629_pt1 | contig 33573 bp, 34 predicted proteins | sample SI_124_October20_4_FD_182780 | JGI IMG/M metagenome (GOLD analysis project Ga0233446, IMG submission 182780) | Seawater microbial communities from Saanich Inlet, British Columbia, Canada - SI_124_October2016_120_MG | ecosystem: Environmental > Aquatic > Marine > Inlet | place: Canada: British...
GGGGTTAGTGTCTGTAAAAGTGCTAAAATGTTCATGTGGGTTTCCTGTGGCTGTTGGGTTGTGAGAAACACAACTGTACTACAGGAAACCCTATTCATTCACGCTTTTTTTGGCGAAGGTATTGATAGAAGTAATATAGCTTTTTAAGCCGGAAGTAATACATATTCGAGTCTCAGACTTCGAATATTGTTGCCTATTACAAGTATTCCAAAATTGATACAAACCGTGACTTATAGACTGATTTAATCCCCCTTTATAGTAAGGTAAAATACTTTTTAAGGTTGGTACAAAATCAGTTGTTGAGGTTTCGATAAAGTGTGTCCGAATAAGATTTGAACTTACGACCGTTTGGTCGCTGGTTCGAATCCAGCCGGGCCCACTTTTTCCCCTTTTTTGAAGGATTGAGTTGTTCCAAGCCGTATTTTTTAAAATACGGCTTTTTTGTTAGGTATAATGAGTTCTAATAATATCAACTTTCCATAGGGACAGGCAATAATGGCCAATAAAAAACAAATAGACTTACTAAGGCAAAATGTTGAAGGTTGGAATAAATTGAAAAAAGAAAATCCTTTAATAAATTTCGATCTCAGTGGAGCTGATCTCAGTGGAGCCAATCTCCGTGAAGCCGATCTCCGTGAAGCTGATCTCTTTGGAGCCAATCTCCGTGAAGCCAGTATCTATAGAGCCGATCTCAGTGAAGCCGATCTCAATGAAGCTAATCTAACAAATGTATCTATTGGTAGGACTATATTTGGAAACAATAACCTTCGTAATATTATTGGCCTTGAAACGATTGAACATTTTGATTCATCAACTGTTGGAACAGATACTCTTCAAAAATCTCAGGGGAAGATACCCCTTGAATTCCTGCGTGGATGCGGTCTCAGCGATTGGGAAATTGCATCAACAAAACTATATACCCCAAACTTGAGTAATGAAGAAATCAATATGATCCTTTATGAAATTCATGATTTACGTACTACTCGCCCCGTACAAATCTCACCTCTCTTTATTTCTTATTCTCATGCTGACACGTCCTTTGTTGATGCGCTAGAAAAGAAACTCATTGAGTATGGAATCAGATTTTGGCGAGATATTCATGATGCAAAAGCGGGTCGTTTAGAAACTCAAGTTGGCAGAGCAATTCGTCATAATCCAACAGTTTTATTGATATTGTCAGAAAACTCTACCAAAAGTGATTGGGTTGAACATGAAGTTCGTTTATCACGTAAACTTGAGAAAGAAATTGAACGAGATGTTTTATGCCCGATTGCACTTGATGAAAGCTGGAAAACATGTAAGTGGCCTGAGCGTGTTATGGAACAAGTGACAGACTATAATATTCTAGATTTTTCAAAATGGGAAGGTGATGATGAATTTGATAAAGCGTTTGACAAATTAATTCAGGGGCTTGATTTGTTCTATAGAAAGTAAATTGTTTTAGTTTATTTCGCCAAATGCTCTTCTATTCTTTGAATACGTTTTTCTAAATCGTTTTGTATAGGCTTAGCTTGCCCAAGTGAAGCGATTTGTTCTTTTGTATCCTGATCTGAGAGAACACCATAAACTCCATCTGTAATGCTAATGCTTGAGTGCATCAAGTTCTGGCTAACGGCCTTTAGTGCAGCAATATCTTTGGCCAACTTCAAGGCATAAACAGCAAAGCCATGCCTAAATTTATGGGGGAGAATCAAAATAAATAAATATAGAACTAATTGTTGATAAAATAAAAAGATGAATAAAAACAAAAAAACTTCACGATTTATATTGAACTTATTGGGTATTGGCACCGCCATCTCACTTTTGGGAGACGCCACTCTTTATACCGTTTTGCCTCATCCAGATATTTCTGCCCAATTGGGAATCACCCTCTCAATGGTGGGATTACTTCTGGGAGCAAATCGAGCTATTCGCTTGCTCTTGAATGGCCCTGTGGGCATACTATATGATCGCATGCCGCGGCGCGGTTTATTGATTGCCGCGTTGTCACTTGGTGCAGGCTCCAGTATATTTTATGCCGTTGGAAATGGATTCTGGCCCTTATTGATGGGGAGAATCTTCTGGGGTTTGGCTTGGTCTTTGTTGTGGGTGGGTGGAAATTCTGTGGTGTTGGATGTGTCCACAGAAGAAAATCGCGGTCGTAACAGCGGTATTTATCAGATGTGGTTTTTTACAGGTGTTGCGACCACATCTTTTTTTGGGGCATTGCTGACAGATATGGTTGGCTTCCGCAACGGCCAATGGATCAGTGTTGCTATTATCGCTGCTACCGCCTTGATCTGGTTTTTCTTCCTGCCAGAGACCAGAATAAATGATACAACTTCTATAGATACAGTCAAAGAAGCGGATAAACCAGTAAAGATGAGATTGCCTTGGAAGGTAATAGCGGCTACATCATTCACTGTCTTTGTTTCTCGTTTTTTGGCTTGGGGAGTTTTGGCGGCAACCGCGATTTTGTGGCTGTCAGAATTGTTTGGGGACGGGATGCAGATCGCGAGCTTCTTTATCCCAATAGCCACGCTTACAGGACTCTATACTGCATTGAGTAATCTGACCAGCATAGGCAGCACGCCATTGGCAGGTTCTGTTTCTGATAAGTTTGGTCGGCGGTGGCCGGTAATTGGATTCGCGATGATTTTAGGGGGATTAGGCTTGTGGCTTATGAGTGGAGAGATCCGAAGTCTGGCTCTCTTTGGTGCATTCCTGGTGCCTTTCGCAGGTAGCAGCACCGAAACCTTGATACCTGCTATTGCTGGTGACCGCGTTCCTAAAAAATTACGTAGCCGCGCTTTGGGCCTGATCAATACAGCTGGAGATTTAGGCGCCACAATCGGCCCATTCGCCGCTTTGGGTGCCCTTAATTCAGGCTGGTTTTCTCTGGGTGAAATTTATAAGATCGGGGCCGTGTTCTTTGGAGTCGTAGCTATCTTGGCTTTATCTTCTCTGATTTCCGCCCCCTCTCCCCAAAAGGGTATCTCCCCCAAATTCTAAGTACGGAATTTAGGGGAGAGTAAAAGAATGATTGTTTTCTTGAGATTCTCTCTTATAAAAGGCAAAGCCTTTCTCCATCCCCCCAAGTGTGAAGCATTTGGGGGGAAGCTCCGAGCGAATCAAGGAGCAAGGGGGCTTTTTGTGTCCTATGAATTTTTGAAAAGTAACTGCGCAACATTAGTTATTTAAGGCATAATATAGCATATATACTCACGAACTCTTAGGAGAAAATAATGATCGGCATAACAAAAACCATTCCCCAAAAAGAGGGGATAGAAGCTGTTGAAGCCTTATATGATGGACGCGTAGGGGAATTCGAATTTCACATGGCAGGCAAACCATCACGCCTGAATGTTGGCGATTACGTTTACACTATCTGGCAAGATATGTTGGTGGGATGCTGCCAAATCACCCGGATTGAGTTTGGTGCTGTCAACCCCAAATCAGGGAGGCCCCAGCTTAATCTTTGTCAAAACGCCCGGTGAAAAGCACGAAAAGCCATATCCGAAAAAAGGCCACCGTGGGACCCGTTATTATGATGGAGAGAGTTGGTAGTGAAGTAAATCCGTTGTTGACTAGCATTGGACCTGAACGCGTTAGTTAGTTTGTTATGCTAAGCGCTAAGTTTATTTATCAGAAAATAAGTAGTAAGATATATTTATAATGTAACACTCATAGGTACGTAGAAAATATAAATGGGGAAGGAGAAGGTAAATGAGTAACAAAGAGTATTCCAAACGTATTGTGGAAGACCTTGTTAGGCTTCGCCGACGTATAGAAAAATCACGAATTCCCAAAAAAATAGTAGATCGCAATTTAATAATTGGTAGTTGGAATATTAGAAATTTCGGAACTGTCTTTGAGAAATGGAGTGAGAACACAAAATCACCGAAGCGAAATTTGCGAGCAATGGCTTATATTTCCGAAATCGTAAAACAATTCGATGTTATTGCTATCCAGGAAGTCAAGTCAGACACATTTGCGCTTAGATTGTTATTGGATAAATTCTTAGGGTCTGATTGGGGCCTAATAGTAAGTGATGTTTCTGCTGGTTCAAAAGGAAATGCAGAGAGATTGGCATTTATTTATGATAAGCGCCGTGTAACACCATCAGGTCTAGCTGGTGAAATTGTTCTTCCGCCAACAGATGAAGGTGACCCACAGCAACAATTTGATCGCACTCCTTATATCGTCGGTTTTGAGTCGGCTAAGGAAAGATTTGCTTTATTAACTGCACATATAAAATATGGAAAATCACCACATGACCGTTTGGATGAAATTAAGAACCTTTCTGAACACATCGCAAATGAAATTCGTGACCGAGCCAAAGAAGGTGGAGAAGAGAAAAATCTAATCATTCTTGGTGATTTTAATATTGATGATCGGGGAGACAATCTGCTTTTTCAGGCCTTTATCTCTACTGGATTGGTCGTCCCTGATCAATTATTGAACATAAAAACAACTTATGCTACGAAGCCTAAATATTATGATCAAATTGCATGGTTCATGGGAAATGTTGATTTACTATCAAATGGAAAAGCTGGCGTTATTAACTATGCCGGTGCTGTCTTTAAAGAGTTAACGCTTAATGAGATGTCTCATAGGGTATCAGATCATTTTCCAATATGGGTCGAATTTATTACTGACCGTAGCAACGAACACATGGCTAAAGTATTAGGTGTAGATCCTGGAGCGCCAGACCCATTTAGCTCTGTACTTGATTGAGATATTTCAAGTTGGTGTTAAAATGTCATTATCAAAAAATATTTAGAATTAAAAAAATGTGCATCAGCCAAATAGAAGTATAGCCATAATCGTTGGTCGCTGATTTGAATCCAACTTCAAAGCCTTCTCAGTATTGAGAAGGCTTTTTCTTTTTCTAGAGCAAATACTGCGATACCAACAAAACTCCCATCCCTACAACAATCGTCCAGATGATGCTTTTTGTTTTCCACGCGACGATGATGGACACAATCCCGGCGATGAGACGCAGATTCCCGAAGCTGAAATCTGCTGTGCCGCTATGTAGAATCAATTCTGGGGCAATGATCGCTGAGAGCACGGCGACGGGGACGAAGCGTAGTGCGCGTTCAATTAAGTGCGGCGGCTGCCAGCGGTCGAGAATGACGATAAATGAGAGCCGGATACCAAAAGTCAGGATGCCGACGATGATCATTGTGAGCCAAAAACTATTCATTTTCGCCCCCTTCGCTCCATAAGCCTACAATGATCCCGACTATGGCGGCAACGATCAAGTTCAGTTTATAAGGTAGCGTTGCGGTGATAATGGCGACCGCGCTTGCAGAAAGTGCTGCCAATATGCCAGGGCGGTCTTTTAGAGCAGGCACAACCAAAGCGATAAATGTCAGTGCGAGCGTAAAATCGAGGGGCCAACTTGAGGGAAATTGTGCACCGAGAAAAACACCAACAGCGGTACTAATTTGCCATGAAGTCCACAAAGCCAAGCCCGCGCCGAGAAAATACCAATGCTTGAAAGGATTTGCATCTCTTTTATAGTAGCGCGTGATCGCAACGGCATAAGCTTCATCGGTGAGAAGATAGGCAAGAAATGTTTTCCAAAGCGGGGAAAGTTTTTTAATATGTGGCGCGACAGAAGCACTATAAAGCGCGTGGCGCAAGTTGATCACAAAACCGGTCAGGATCATGACCAAAGCTGGTGTGCCAGCTCCAAAAAGTTGTACCAGCATAAATTGTGCTGAGCCGGCAAATACGACTACAGACATTGCCTGTGCTTCCACTTCACTGAGACCCGCGCCGAGGGCAAGAATGCCGTATATCATCCCGAAGGGAACAACGCCAACGAGAATGGGAAGCTCACCTTTTACGCCTTGAAAAAATTCACTTTGTGCATTTACCATAATTTTCTCCAGAATTTTGCTATTATAAACCTGTCCTTCAAAAAAGGGAGAGTGTTGTCATCGCGAGGAGAGCGTTAGCTCGACGTGGCAATCTCCAAATTGAGAAGGGGATTGCCGCGCTTCGTAAACTCCGCTCGCACGGGTGCCCTACAGGGTAATGACAGATTTGTGTGCGTTCACCGAGTTCGTTGTCCCTGCAGAAAGTTCACAACTACGTTCTGTCTTTTTCGTATACAATTGCAGAAGTGATTTTATTTACTTCACATATTTGTTTTTTGAAGGAGACTATAATGAACTTTCTTGGTAATTTGGTCTGGTTGATCTTTGGCGGTTTTCTCTCCGGGATGGGATATATCCTTGGCGGTTTGCTGACAATGTTGACGATCATCGGGATTCCTTTTGGGGCGCAGGCGGTGAAACTTGGTGCCGCAACCATGACGCCCTTTGGGCGTGAGATTGTTGAATCGGATGATGCGGCCAATCCGCTCAATATCGTTTTTAACATTCTCTGGGCGATTTTATTTGGCTGGGAGATCGCTGTCTCTCACCTTGTGCATGGGCTTATTCTAGCGATCACGATCATCGGGCTGCCCTTTGCGAAACAACATTTCAAGCTGATTCCTTTGGCCTTATTCCCCTTTGGTAAAGAACTCCGCTAAAAGGGAAGAAATAGCGATACAATGTACCCTCTCCATACACGGAGAGGGTACATTTCTTTAAAATAAGATTGCCCGTAGATAAAACAGGAGAAGTTCTATGAATAACTGGATTGCCCTCATCATCACCTTTGCCGCTGCACTGGGATTTTTACGTTTGATGGATTTTTTTGCACATCGCGGATGGATCGAATCGCGTCTGAGTCGGAAGATCATCCATATTGGGACGGGACCGATCTTTGTTTTGTGCTGGTTACTCTTCGACGATGCATCTGCCGCACGTTGGATGGCTGCTCTGGTTCCCTTCGCGATCACTGTCCAATTCGCGTTGATCGGCTTGGGGATCATGAAAGATGAAGCCTCCGTTAAGGCCATGTCTCGCACGGGTGACCCAAAAGAGATTTTGCGCGGCCCGCTTTATTATGGGATCGTCTTTGTGTTAATGACGCTCATCTTCTGGAAAGATTCTCCCGTTGGTATCGTCGCGTTGATGCTAATGTGCGGCGGTGATGGCATTGCCGATGTGGTTGGGCGACGCATCAAATCGCCGAAACTGCCATGGAGCAAAGAGAAGTCTGTAGCAGGGTCTTTGGCGGTATTTCTTGGCGGATGGGCACTCGCTCTTTTGGTGGTATCCATTTATGGGTACGCGGGCGTTGCGGGTTTTTCATCTGCTAAATTGCTTATGCCTATTGCTATTATTTCTTTCGGTGGGATGCTCGTTGAATCCCTTCCCTTTAAAGATATAGACAACCTCACAATTACGATAGCTGCCGTATTTTTAGGGTTTTTTCTCTTCTAATTTTTTACTAGCCACCAGACACTTTAACAAAAGAATAGGTTGATCGACAGGTAAAACCGGGTAAAGTTGTTTTGCGAAACACATTATCAGGAGAAAACCATGCCGACCAACCAACTGTATCATACATGGATTCAGCAAATAAGTGAACTACGTCCAGGCCAAAGGATCACCCAAACTCGCAACTTTGTTTTGTTGATGTACGGAATCTACCAAAGCCGTTCAGTTTATTTGAGCCGGATTGCCGGGAAAATACCTGGCAAAGCAAAACTACAAAGTACCGTCAAGCGTTTTGATCGTTTCCTGAATAATCCAGCCATTCGAGTTCGTGAATGGTATAAACCGGTCGCTCTTCAGTGGCTAGCAGGACAGTTTGCCAGAATTGGAGAAATCCACTTGATCGTGGATGGCACCAAGATCGGTTTTGGTCATCAATTACTGATGGTCAGTATGGCTTATCGTAAACGTGCCATCCCGATCGCATGGACTTGGGTCAAGCATGTTCGTGGGCATAGCACTGGCAACAAACAACTGGCCTTGCTGTCCTACGTAAAAACGCTCATCCCACATGGCGCAGCCGTATTTTTGGTTGGCGACACCGAATTTGGGCCTGTAAATGTGCTCAAACAACTGGATCAATGGTATTGGTACTATGTTTTGCGCCAAAAAACAGATACGCTTGTTTGGTCACAGACTGAAAACCTGTGGTTGCCCTTTGGTAGCTATATCCAGAAACCTGGTCAGAGTTTCTGGCTTGCAAGAAGAGAACTTTCACAGAAGCACATTTACCCGACCAATCTAATCGCGCATTGGAAACCCGACGAAAAAGAACCTTGGTGTCTGGCAACCAATTTGCCTGATTTGCAAACCGCTCTCCGTTTTTACAAGCGTCGTATGTGGATCGAAGAAATGTTCGGCGACATGAAAAAACATGGGTTTGACCTGGAGAGTTCTATGCTTCACAGCTTTCTGCGATTATCAAGATTGACGCTGGCGGTAGCCTTTCTTTATGTCTGGCTGGTCTCTTCCGGGGCTCGTACTATTCACCGAGGCCTGCGTCATCTGGTTGACCGCAAGGGCCGCCGTGACTTGAGTATTTTTCAAATCGGATTACGTTTTACCGAGAGGCGTCTTGTCAATAAATTGCCAATTCGCATCTCTCTTTGTAACTATTTATGAAACTGTCTGGTGGCTAGGATAATTTCTAGTTTGGTTTATTAAGTGCCGGTGGTTGGAGGCTTTTCTTCATCATCACCGCCGCCATTATTTTTCGGGCAGCCGTTGTCGGTCTCGGCGTATTTATGCGGGCAACTATCGGCATAGTTTAGCACACCATCGCCGTCGTCATCGAGATATGACCATGAGAGGGTTTCGGTGGGGGTTGGGGTAGAGGTGCTGGTTGGTGTAGGCGTAAATGTTGGGGTTGGCGTGAAGGTATTTGTGGCTGTGGGCGTGAAAGTGGCGGTGTGCGTGGGTGTTGGAGTTGATGTGTTTGTTGGGGTCGGTGTTGGGGTGCGGAGAATGTCGTTGATGGTATTTTGGTTTAAAAGAAGGCAAAAGATGATTATAAAGATAAGTAATAGTAGGAGAATAATAAGGTTGCGTTTCTTTTTCATGATTATTTCTCTCTTCGGTGCGGGCTGAAGCCCTGCCTTAGTTCGTGGAAGCCTGCTTCGGCAGGCTCAGTACACTGCCAGCGGAGCTAGCCTCGGAGAGGCTTTCATGCGCTGAGCAAGGAGGCTTTAGCCCCGACGCGGTTTGAATTGTTTTCGGTCTTCGGTGCGGACTAAAGTCCTGCCTCAGTTCATTAAAGCCCCTTGGGGGCTGATCTAATCTTCTTCACTATCTATTTTCTCATAAACTGGCATGATTTTATCATTACGGTGGTGTTCTTTTTGTTTGATAGCATATGCCATTACTTGTTCAAGATTTCTCTCACTGACACTCAATGCGCCGTAACCAGCTTGCCACTGAAATTTCTCACCACCATCATTTAGTTTATTGATGGCAAAGGAACTTGCACCTTTAAGTTGACGAACAACTTCTGCGACAGATAATCTCGGTGGAATGGAGCAGACGATATGAGCGTGGTCATCCACATTTCCGGCAGCGTGAATTTTTATGCCAAGTTCTTTGGCTTTGTTGTATACAACTCCGTAAAAGACTTTTTCCCCTTCGCCAGTTAGCAAAGGTTGGCGCTCGAAGGTTCCCCAGATAAGGTGATAGTGGAGTCTCCAATAAGTCATAGTTTTTTCTTTTTTGGATTCGGTGCGGGCTGAAGCCCTGCCTTAGTTCATGGAAGCCCCTTCGGGGCTGGGTGGCTTTAGCCCGAAGGGCTTTCATGTACTGAGTAGGGGATTTATCCCCGCGGTTTAAGGAGATGAATCAATCTACCCGAATCATCGTCGCTTGCATCAGCGCGACAAGTTTACTCTCTCCACCCTGAAAAGCCAAGACCTCGCCCGAGCAGACGGTCAACGTCCGTCCGGCTTTGATCACTTTGCCAATCGCTATAAAGCCTTCGCCGATGGCTGGTGCGAGCAAATTCACTTTGAATTCCACGCTTAAAACGCGCGAGTTGGCGGGCATCAGAGAGAAAGCGGCGTATCCGCAAGCTGAATCGGCGATAGTGGTCACAATTCCAGCATGGAGAAAACCATCTTGTTGCGTGATATGCTCGCTATAAGGAAGTTCAATGCTCACTTCACCGGGGTGGACGGAGCCCAGCGTCGCGCCGATGGTCTGCATCGCTTTTTGTTCGCCAAAGCTGGCACGGATGCGATTCTCGTAATTTGGGTCGGGAGGGGTGAAGGTTTGGGGCATGTTTTTTGCCTTAGATCATTACGAGCGGAGCGCAGCAATCTCTATGTCATGTTAGGAGATCGCCGCGTCGGGCTGGATTTCACTCCTACAAAGGAGTACAGGCGATACGCTGTTCGAAAAAGATCTCACAGCTACTCAATCACCAGCCTTCCTCACGATAACAGAAATCTTTGTTTGATTTTCTCTTTCAAGTCATCCACGTCATTATAGGTGATAACTATATCTGCGCAGCCGAGCATGGATGAAGAGACTTTTTCACCTTTTTTGTGGCATAACCAGATCGGGATACGGCGCTCGTAGGCTATGCCTGCTTCGATCAATCCGCCGCGTAATTCGGGGTGATAGATGACGATGAACAGATCGGTGTCGGCAAGATGTTTACGCACAAAGGGCATAAATTCTTTGGGATCGGTCAGATCTGCACGGGCGATTTCATCGGTAGCAAAAAAGGGTTGATGTCCCGCTGATTTAATGGTAGCAAGTAAGAGGTCAGAGATGAGACGAAGTTCTTCATCCCCGCGCGGGACTTTTTGACTAATAAAGATTTCCATAGGGGTGAATTGTATGAGGAGAAATATCAAAAACGTTAATCAGATAGGAGCGATGGTTCGGCAACTTGGATATTATTGCGCCCTGCTTCTTTTGCTGCGTAGAGGGCTTGGTCTGCTAACTCGATCATTTCGATCAGGTTAAGTTCTTCTACGTTATCCCCCGCAACGCCTCCGCTGATCGTTAAGTGAATAGCCCCTTTATTTGTTTGGATCGGCGTATTGGCAAGCAACTGGTTTACGCGCTCGGCTACATTTCTTGCTGAAGAAAGGTTTGTCTCTACAAGTAGAATTACAAATTCCTCCCCCCCATAACGGCCAATAATATCGTGAGTACGCAAAACCGTTTTACAAATATCGGCAGTTTTCTCTAAAACTGTATCACCAGCAAGATGACCATAGGTATCGTTTATCTTTTTAAAATAATCAAGATCAAGCATCAAAATGGATAGCGGATGTCCGTATCTGCGTGCTCTATAAAACTCTTCATAAGCGAGTTCAAAGAAGTGTCGGCGTGTATATAATTTTGTTAGACCATCAGTAAGGGCCAAATCTTGTAGTTCGGCAAAAAGACGGGCATTTTCCAGCGTGGATGCAACCTGGGTTGCAAAGATCGACAAGGCGTCTAGATCCTCTTCTTGCAAGTTTTCCCCCCAAAGCCAGAGAAAGCCCAGATTTATCTCCTTGTAAATTAGGGGGAAATGTCCGATCAGTGCTTTTTCTGCAAATTTAATCGAAGAGACGATCCTTCTTATAATTTCGGTCGAAAAACCTGGCAATAATGCTGAAACCGCTTTTTCGTAATTATGGAGAAGCATAGGGTGCTGGTTTTTTGCGAGATTAAGGTCGGCGGGCAGATCTTTGGCGGAAATGCGAAATTCGCCTATTTTTTTATTTTTTGCCAGACGTTCAAATTTTTTGATAATATCAGGATCAAGCGATGTATAACGGATTTCCATCTCTTGAGAACCAGGGATAAAAAGCGTAACCAACGCCTTTAGCCCCAATATATCCAGTTCTTTGCCCATCAGATCCATGACCGCATCTGGGTCGGAGGAGATTTTCATTTGCGAGGCGACGTGTGTAAGGGCATAGATCAATTGATTGGAGCGGTCTATTTTTTCTTTATATTGCCCTTCTAAATGTTTCAAATAGCCAACCAAGATGGGGATAGTAAAAAGAGAAAGGGTTCCGACCCAACCTTTTTGAAAAAAGATGGCCCAAGAGCCTGTGTTACTACCAAAATAAAGTATCATGATGCTCATCATCAGAGAAATAGAAGCTGCTAATAACCCACCTGAAACGCCAAAGAACCAACTGCCAACAAAGACAGGTAATATCGCTAGTGCAGTTGCTGAAGACCCAACTCTCTCTTCTAAATAAAAAAACACGATCAAAAATATCCCCAGGGAGATGGCGAAATAAAGTCGCTCTCTTAATTTTGTTTGCGCTAGAAAATGTTTTGCCATATTTATGCTACTGAATTAGCAGAAAGCAAGAGAAGATAGTGATTGCTCGTACCCAAAAGATGCACCAAGTGCTGTAGATTCGCCCCATCCCTATCCCTTCCCTGATAAACGGGGAGGGGGACTCCTCTCTCCCATTTTGGGAGAGGGACAGACTAGAGCGAAAGCGATGGTCAGGGTGAGGGGAGAGCCGAAGGTATATTTTCTACAATATTTTAGCGTACCCTGCCCAAAAGAGGGGAAACCTTGCTAGTGCTTTGTCAAAGCACTAGAGCAAAAGCCCTTTTATAAATCTATATTATTTGCATTCATAATATATTGCCACCAATTATTATGAATGCCGTTTAGCCGCCCAGCAACGTGAGGGATACGTTCTTGCCACCATTGATGATGAAGCCGAATATCGCCATTGCCCCACTCATCTGCATTGACCTGTTTAGTAAAGCCTCGCAAATGCGGAAAATCCAGCCAGTCGTCGCATTTGCTGGGGACAAGACGCATATTTTCCCAGTCGTAGTCTCTTTCGCTGTTTGGGGCAAAGTGGACGTTCCCGACTTCGGATTGTCCGGGATTTTTCTTGTCGTAGCGTGTATACCGCTCCCAGAGATTGGCATCGCCGCGTGTTCTAGCGAAGGTTTTTGCCATGAGAGATTCGAGTCTATGCCCAAAGGATTCCAGCATTTCACCAACACCGCGCTCGTAGGAGAAGCCCATCATAATAAATTGCCGCGCAATATGGTTTGTCTGTTCAAGGGGAGGGGCGTTACACCAAAAGGCATCTTTACCGACCATAATCGATTCGTAAAAACCAGCGTGGGGGAAGGCGAAAACCCACACCTCATCAATTTCATTATTTCTAATACGCTCTGCGATATTGAAATCGTTAAGAATGGCGTGATAATCTACATCTTCCGGTTGGTGGGGAGGGGTGACACCATGGAGGGCATCAAGATAAAGGGAGGGGGTGTAGCGGAAACCATCTACCTTTTTAGGGAATTCATCTACTTCAATACGCTCAACGACTTCGTAACGCGCCATGCCGTGGCTTGTTTGCAGAACATCTGCTGAGAAGCTGACAACCAGATCGTCGGGGTTTTGCCAACCAGATTGATCGCTGAGTTTTTCGCCTGTAGCAAAATCCATTGTGGGGTTATAGATGATGAGGAGAACGCGGTTAACGGTAATAAGTGCGGGTTCGGAGGGATTATCCACAACGGGAACAGGTTTTGGGTCCACGTGCGGAGCGGGGGGCTTTTTTCCTATCCCAAATAGTTTCTTGAGAAATTCTATGAGAAATGACATGAGTGCCTCCTATCTTCTTATGGCGCATCTGCCATATAGACTTCGTTCCCTTGTGCGACAAAAAGAACATGGCTGGGATTTTGCGTCATTGCCGTTAACGCACCTGCGGGGATACTTTTTGCAAGGGGATGGAGTTGGTTTTGGAGCGCGAAAGCGCGTGGGCTAAAACGAAAAACTGATTGATTATCTGGCGCCATGAGCAAAAGCGCAGAATCGGGTGGCGTAGAAAGGTAAATTTCTTTGAAAGTGACGGCATCAAAACTATTGCTTCCGCCTGCTGCGGGATGAGGGTCGTTAAGTGGCGCAGGGTTGATACAGCGCGTAGGAACCGTATTGAGCAGGCTCGACGTACAACTTGCCAGATGCCCATCGCCAAAGAGAATAAAAAGGTCGCTACCGCTAATGCTAATATCTTGGGCAAAACCCATCCCTTCGGGTGCGTTTTCAAAAAAGGCAGTCGGATAATTATTAAAAGAAGTTGCTTGTCCGCTATAGGTCCATATTTCATTCGAGGCAGCATCCAGAATATAAAGGACGCCACTATCGAGCGCAATCGCTGTAATTTCCTTGAAACCAACAGTTGGGGGCAAAAGAGCCGTTGCCTGTGGCACTCGATTGGCGGCGCAATAGAGCAGATTTCCCTTCCTGTCTATGCCCAGAACACTTGCGCCAAGTGCATTGGCTGTAGGCAGCGCTTGCAGTTCCACCAATGCGTCTAGCGTATGTTCACCATAGTCGCCGCCTCTACAAATAAAACTTGCGTCAAATTGATAACCTTTATCAATGCGGAATGCACGCAAAATTTCACCTTTTCCAGAATCGAGCATAAATAGCTCTGTATCTGTGGCGACCATGGCGGTGATATTTATATCCTTAGGTAATGCATTAATAATCGGCAAGAAATTGAGCCGAATGATCCCGAGCAGATCGTCGAGTTGTCTTTGCGCCTCCTCACGTAACGCACGCGAGTTGGCGGTTGTATCGTGTTTTTCTGCTTCATTTAGCTTTAGAACCACATCTTCCCAGGCAATTCTTTTGGCAACAGGATCATCCTGGACAAGAGCGCGAGCGCGCAAAGTCTCTGCTTCTGTATAATAACGCTCATATTCCAAATTGCCTCCAAACTGGGAGTATACAACGCTCCCGATAGTCGCGATCACGACCGGGATAATAAAGGCGATCAATGCCATCACCCACGTTGGCAAATGGATGGGCGTTTCAGAATCGCTCGAGGGTAATAAACGCGGCAACATTGTAGCAAAAAGATCTTTTAGCCTGTTATTCCCCGCGCGAGTTACCTGCATGCCTTTTGCTATCGTATGTGCGCCTTTTCGGGCAATAATTTCGCTGACTGGTGGGCCAGTGCGAACTTTTTTCTCTCTCTTTCTCTCTCGCCTTTTCTCTTTTATTTCTTCTTCGATCTCGACATCTATCTCTGCAGGGGCAGGGATAGGCTCTGGACGTTGGCGCGGGATAGAATCGGGGATAACGAAAGTGTCATGCTCCACAGCTGCGGCACGCTCCTGCGGAGGCTTGCTCACGCTATCGAAAGTTGCTGCGGCGACCGGATCATCTTCGACTACAGGCGGAACAATAGGCTGCGGTTCAGCGCGATGGCTAGCGATCTCGGGCACAAAGTCATTTTTTTCTTCTTTGCTTTTTACGCTCTCTGCGTAAATTTCAGGAACAAAACTTTCTTCTTCAGTTTCTAGTTCATCTTCACTTGTATCACGCGCAATATTTTCAACACTTTCTTCTTCTTGCTCTATCTTTTCTTGGCTCAAATCATCTTCTACGCTCGCCACAACAGGCTCTTCCGCGATTTTGCGTGAGATACTCTCCAGCGTCGGTTTTTCTATGCGGGCGGGCTTCAGGATTTCGATATTTCCCGGCCCTGATTGCACTTCTACTAATACCGCGTTACGATCATCCATACTCTGACGCATCAAAACACTGCGAAGCGTATCCAACGAAGCAAGGCTATTATCGCGTTGCAAGATCTGCGTCCAACCATCGGGCAGTTCGGGTGAAATGAGTAAGCGTCCCCCGGAGCGAAGCGTTAATTGGGAGAGATAAAAATCGGTCGATTGCCCTAATCCCAACCCGCGCCCGGACATATCCGGAGCATGAATATCCTTCCGTTCATCTTCGCTCATCCAATAAACATGGGTTGAACCGGCTTCCAAAACATATAATTGCTCACCACGTATCGCCCCCAAAACAAGATTTGCCAAAGAATAACGCCCCTGTCCGCTGGCTGCCATATTCCGCTCTAAAAGATCACCATTTAGCGTGGTTGCAGCCGCGCGCAATGCCGAAGTAACCGAGCCGGGCGTTTGGTAAAATTCCTCTGCGGCGTGCGAGGTCATTTGAAGATAATTTACGGTGGAAAAAGGAGCATTCCCCCCCAGGACAAGATGAATAACCAAAAGGTCACGCGCACGACTGCGCGCTTTTTTGCGCGGCGGAGTTAACGCCAACAAACCCGGCGGTGAGGGCAACTCGTTGCCGCCCAAGCGATATAGAGGGAGGAGGGTAAGGTCGAAAGATTTTGACACGTCTAAGGCTCCAGATACTTCCTACATTATACTGGTAAAATTTAAAACCTATCCTATAAATAAATGAGATGTGCAATGCACGCCTTCCATCTCTTTTATCAAGAGACACTTAGCCAAATATCCTCCTTTTTCTATACACATCTACTTACCCCAAAAATTATGAAATACACCCTTATCAACACCCTCGACAATTTTAAAAAACTTGCTCCTGCGTGGAATGATCTCCTCGCTGAAAGCATTGCCAACATCCCCTTTTTGCGCCACGAATACCTCCTTGCCTGGTGGGATTCGCTCGGCGGCGGCGAATGGGAAGACGGCGAGCTTGCTGTCGTCACAGCACATCGTGATGAAGAACTGGTTGGAATCGCGCCCCTCTTTTTATCCACGCATGAAGATGTATCATCCCTGCTCTTTTTGGGCAGCATCGAAATTTCAGATTTTCTGGATTTCATCGTCCACGAAAATGATCTTGCCGATTTTCTAAAAGGTTTATTGGATTTTCTCGATTCGCACGCGACCTTATCTTGGTCGGCGCTCGATCTACAAAATCTCGTCGAAGAGTCCCCCTCCCTAAACCTGCTCCAAACAGAATCCACCTCCCGAGGTTGGGATTTTGCCCAAAGCACCCTCCAGCCCGCACCCTACGTCAAACTCCCCGGCGATTTCGATGAATATCTGGCAGGCATCAAAAAGAAGCAACGCCATGAAATTCGCCGCAAGATGCGCCGCGCCGCCGCCGATGAACGCGAAGTGACTTGGTATATCGTCGATGACAAAGAGAAACTCGATAAAAATATCGAAGCCTGTTGTCAACTAATGGCGCAAGACCCCGAAAAACAAGCCTTTCTCACCACCATAATGAAATCGCAAATGAAAGCGACCATCCACGCCGCTTTTGATGCAGGCTGGCTGCAACTCGCCTTTCTCGAAGTAGATGGTGAGAAAGCAGCGGGCTATCTCAATTTTGATTTTGGTAATCGTATATGGGTTTATAATTCAGGGCTAGATATGAAATTTCGAGATCTTTCCCCCGGTTGGGTCTTGCTCGGCTATTTGCTTCAATGGGCAAATGAAAATGGGCGCGCCGAATTTGATTTTATGCGTGGCAACGAACCTTATAAATACCGATTTGGCGGCGTAGATCGCTTTGTCATGAGAGCCAAAATAACACGCTATATCTAATGCCCTATATTATTGATGGACATAACCTGATCCCTCGCGTGGGGCTGCGTCTTGATGCGCTCGACGACGAAATAGCCTTGGTCGAAATGTTGCGTGAATTTTGCCGTGTCAAAAAGAAACGTGTCGATATCTATTTTGATGGCGCACCACCTGGGGAAGATGGCACGCGTAAATTTGGCTACGTGACCGCACATTTTGTCCGCAAAGGGCGCACAGCTGATAGTGCTATTCACGCAAGGCTGAGAAAAATGGGGAATTCTGCCCGAAACTGGACCGTAGTCTCTTCTGACAGGGAGGTATTAGCCAGCGCAAAATATGTGCGCGCAAGCAGCATCTCCGCAGATGAATTCGCTCAACAGATCGAAAATGCGCGCTTTGTCGCACAGAATGATCCTAACGAAGATAAAGCTCTTTCCAAGCAAGAAGTAGATGAATGGATGAATCTATTCTCTTCAGACGAAGAGAAAGATTGATAGATTTTTTGGCACTATGGGGAATTTGACAATTCTAATTTTCTTTTAATACAATTTAGGTCAAAATACTGTATATTATCTCTAATGGCACTTACGTCCCCCTTTTATTGGTATCAAGTAAGTGTTAACCACCAATAGCATGTCCCCCCCATGCTAGGTGGTGTCCCTCCCCCCTTTGGTCGTCAAGCTCCATGCTTGACGACCTTTTTTTATTCTTATTCTTCGCTGTATAATAAAGGCATTAGCAATTAGCTTTAGGAGTCAATTATGAGCAAAAGGTCGAGTAAATTTATTCAGTTAGAGTGGGAGTGTCCGGGATGTGATGCGCGAAATCCTGGCCCCGAAGAGAATTGTCTAAGCTGTGGCGCACCTCAACCTGAGAATGTGGAATTTGTCGCACCTGCTGAGCGAAAAGTCGTTACTGACGAAAAATCACTTAAACGCGCCAAAGCCGGCGCCGATATTTACTGCGCTTTTTGTGAAACACGAAACCCTGCTACGCAAGAGGCTTGCATCCAATGCGGGGCAGACCTGACAGAGGGAAAACGACGCAAAGCGGGCGGAGAAGTTCGTCAGAGAAAAGCAGAGAAGATGATCGCCTGCCCCAGTTGTGATACAGAAAACGCTTCGTCGAATCACACTTGCTCAGAATGTGGCGCTCCGCTCATGGGTGAAAATGTGGTAACTGCTCGGGCGATGCCAAAGTCGACTGGCACTGAGCAAGCCAAAAACAAGCTCGATTCGAAAAAGAAAAATAATTGGATCGTTGCTATAGTAATTGCCGTCATCCTTTGTTGTATCGCAGGGGCAATTTTCTTTTTCTCTCCCAGCAAAAGTGTGACGGGCACTGTCGATGATGTTTACTGGCAGACGAGTATCCCCCTCCAGGAAGAAGGTGAAGTAAATTATAGCAACGAGCGCGGCAGCCCGCCCTCTGGTGCTTATGATGTTTCTTGTCATACCGAGAGCGAGGAAGTCTGCACAGAAGAAATGGTAGATCAGGGAAATGGTTTTGCTGAAGTTGTGAAAAATTGTGAGACGCACAGTGAAGAGTATTGTTCGTATTCGGTCATGGAATGGCAAACCGTCGAAACCTTTACGCTGGATGGGCATGATTATGCTCCAGAATATGCAAACCCTTCGTTGAGTAGTGGACAGCGTTTGGGGAATGAAGATGTGACATACACCGTCACCTTTAGCGCGGATTCAGAGATGCTCGATTACAGCGTAGATGATCTGGATGAATATAGACAGTTCCAGATCGACTCTGAGTGGACGTTAAAAATGAACAGGCTTGGCGGCATAGTGTCGGTGGAGCGATAATTTGGAACTTTCTCTTTTACTAAAAGGCGCCCTGATCGGGTTTTCTATCGCTGCACCGGTAGGCCCGATCGGGGTGCTGTGTATACGACGCACCATTGCGCAGGGGCGGATAGCCGGTTTTGTTTCGGGTTTGGGCGCAGCATCGGCAGATGCGATCTATGGTTGTATTGCTGGATTTGGCTTAACCTTCATCTCTCAATTTTTGGTCAAACAACAAAATACCCTAAGTCTTGTTGGCGGAATCTTCTTGCTCTATTTGGGCATTAAAACTTTTTTTGCAAAGAGTTCAGGAGAGAAGCTTGAAAATAATGAAAAAGGGCTATGGAGCGCGTATCTTTCTACTTTTTTCCTGACGCTCACAAACCCGATCACGATTCTGTCTTTTGTGGCAATTTTTGCGGGGATGGGCATCGTTAGCGAGAGCGGCGACTATCTCTCCGCATCAATGCTGGTCTTGGGTGTTTTCACTGGCTCCATGCTTTGGTGGGGACTCTTAAGCGGTGGAGCAAGTTTCTTTCAGAAAAAGATCAACGCAGGAGGACTGGTGTGGATCAACAAAATCTCAGGGTTGATCATTACAGTTTTCGGGGTGGTAGCACTTTTTAGATTGTTCTGATCTGCATAGAAAGCTTTTGGGAGCTAATCGAACTCCGATGCTTTTACCCTTTCGGGCACACGTTGGGGTGAACCAACCTCCCCTTCAGTGTAGGAGATTACCGCGTCGCAAAAGCATGCTCCTCGCAACGACATACTTTTGTCTAAACTTTAATTGGGTTATCCATAAGAGACAAACAAACAATATGCAAATATATCTTATGCAACCTGCTTGGCTTCGATACGACCGACGATGAAGCTATCAGTCTACTCAGCCAGCGCTATCGACATTCTGAAAAAATTCGTAGCTTATTAGATTTTCACGCCTAACAAATATATTAACTTATGGGGAAATTTTTCCAAAAAAATTATCCCAATCTGCTATAATCAAATTATTAATAAATTTTCTAACACAGGTTATGGGAAGAAAAAAAAGCAAAACGAAACTCGGAGAGATTTTTCTTTTCTTGTTGAGCGGCTTATTTGCTCTGCTCAACACGGAAAGCGTATTTGCTGCGCCAGAACCTCCCTCTGAGCCAGATCGCTACACATCCGTCATCGTTGAGTACACAAGTTATGAATGGTGGCTCCTACGCTGGGAAGATAGTGAGATTGTCTGTGAAATGAATATAGAACACGAAGACAAACCAACCCTCGGCGAAGTCTATATTGATTGCGGCGAAGCCCTCTACACCGCCTGGCTCGAACAAGAAGCTTGCCCTCCAGAAACTATTACCCGTAAACCTGCCGATTGTCCGGGATATTACCTCCACTATTCATCCAGTATTCCTAAAGAACGGGAAATTGCCCTTGCGCTGCCTCCCCCTGTAGTATGGATCACCCTCGAAGATTGTTTTTCTGAAGACGGAACAAATCGATGCGACCTCCCCCCTACGCTTGTTCTGCATGGAGATGAGCCGCTTTCCGGAGAGAAAATTTTGCGCATTAACGGTGAACTCGATGGGGAATCTTTCTCCTGTGATTCTGCCCTATGTGAACTGCCTCTCTCCGAAACGGAAGAAGAAGGCATCACACTCACTTTTTGGGCAGATTCAAGCTACGGTGACAGCAGCTATCTCTTCGATGCACATATCCGTGTCATTTATATGGAAGATGAAGACACAAATGAACACTTTTGGTATGTAGATGTGCTCAGCGCCCAATGGCGCGGCGAAGCAAACGCCAGTTGCTCTGAAAGTTGGGATGCCTTCCCGCCCATCGGCGGCGTTCCAGAATGGCTCTCCACCCCCGAAGATGTAGCAGACTTAGAATCCGACCTTCCTTATAGCTATCTCGCAGGAAATCTGATCTCCAGAAAAATCGTCGATGCCAGTCACTGCGCCGATTTTGGCGTAGATGCCTATGGGCAAGCGACCGCTTGCGGTCTGGATGCAGCCCAACCTTCGATGGTCGAATGGCAAAATCGCTTTGATAGTCTCATCATGAAAGCCTCAGAAGAGACCAGTATCCCCGCGACATTGATCAAGCGTCTCTTTGCTCGCGAAAGCCAATTTTGGCCCGGCATATTTAACGCTGGTGAAGATGTAGGTTTAGGCCAATTAACTGAAAATGGTGCAGATATTGCCTTTCTCTGGAATCCTGTCTTTTTTGAAGAGTTTTGTCCGCTGGTTTTTGAAGGAAACGAGTGCGAAGGTGGCTACCTTGATTTGAATGAAGCTCAACAAGAAAGAGTTCGTGGCGCGTTGGTGTACAGCGTGAATGCCATGAAAGACGATGCCCCTCTTGGGGTTGACCTTGCCCAAGCAGATTACAGCGTAAGCATTTTTGCAAACACCCTCTTGGGAAGCTGCGAACAAACGGGAACGGTCGTCTTTAACAATACTGCCCAATCCCCGGGCGCGCTCACCAGCTACGAGGACTTGTGGAAATTCACCCTCGTCAACTACAACGCTGGCGCGGGATGTCTCTCATTGGCGCTCGGTGAAACTATCGGTAATAATCAGGAAATCAATTGGGAGAATCTCTCTTCCAATTTGACCGTTGTCTGCATGGGGGCAAAAGATTATGTTGAGGATATTAGTGAGTGAGCTATACTCACTTACTCTAATAAATTGCCGCATAACGCCTTTATCAGGGTGTTGTGTTATGCACCGTTATAAGGCACTACACCGCTTAAACAAGGGTTGGGTAGCTTAAAATCTGGGTTATAACAATGGGTGAAAAAAATGAATACAAGCACAGAATTTAGTAATATAAGAGAAGACATCAAACAGGCTATTCTCTCGAATCAAGAAAATATTCCTCCTATGCGAATTTTTTTCTTGATTACTCGAGTGTTGAGAAGTATTACAGATCGAAAGAAACCATACCCTTGGTATATTGGTGCGATGGTGTTGGCGGTGATTGTCCCTCTTCCAACTATAGCAGTATCATTTGTTTTGGAAGAAACCAATCAATGGGCAGCTCTTGGCCTAATTTGGGTAGGTTATTTAGAGTATGGTCTGTTGGGAGCAGTTATTGCACAATTTGCAACCAAGCATATCCTTAGTAATATGCGAAAGAATGTTGTTGATAAAATTGAAAACATAAATGATCTAGAAAATTTCAGACAAATAATCTCGTATTCTTGGGAAACGCCATATTATCGGCTTTTTGTAACTTTATTTACTGTTTTTTGGGCAACAACTTTTTCATTGGTAAACTCCTTGTTTATAAAGGAATTTGTGGGGTTTGGGCTGGTTCTTGGAACCATTATTTTTGGTTTGATAGCTAGTGGAACATTATATCTACTGCTTTGGTTTATATACTTCACTTCAAAGCTTGGAGCATATAATTATAAATTGAATATTGTTTCCCCCCGCGAGTCTGAGTTAATTTTTCAGTTGTCCAACATATTCAAGACAACACTTTATTATGTGACAGGTTCTTTTTTTGTAGGGACAGCGATAAATTCTTTTAATGATTTTTCTGTATGGCTTGTTGTTGTAGTATGTTGGATTCCTACTATTCTTCTCTTTGTGAAAAGCCAAAGCGTATTGGGACAAATTATTACCACAGCAAAATGGAAAACATTGAATCAGCTTCAGAAAAAAATCAAGGAATATCATGATGGTGATATTTCATCTAAAAATAACATAGAGAACATTAATCGATTAATGGACTATCATGAGCGCATTCAGACAACACGAAATTCAACCTTCGACTTGAAAACAGGATTAGGTTTCCTTAACCAATTAGCATTGCCACTGCTTGGTTTTTTGCTTGCGAATATTGAAGTAGTGCTTTCATTTTTCAAATGACATAATATTTCGATGCAGTTACAGGCACTATGGTCGGATACGAGAACATCATCACTGCACTAGAGAAGCTACCCAACCCCGCGCTAAGCGAGGCACTTGTGCCGATTAGACGCAAACCCAAAGAAAAACAATGACAAACCTATCTTTTAAACATAAGCTACTCCACGGTGATCTGCTCATCGGGACGATCGTTACGCTCTCCTCGACTGAGATCACGGAGATCTATTGCCAAGCTGGTTTTGATTGGCTTTTTGTTGACCTTGAACATAGCACATTAAGCATCAAGGATGCACAGGCTATTCTGCAAACAGCAAGTCAAAAAGCAGATTGCGTCATCCGTGCCCCATCCATTGATGAAGCCTGGATAAAAAGAGTGCTTGATATTGGCCCGGCTGGCATTATCATCCCGCAAGTTAAGAGCGCTGAAGAAGCAAAATCAGCTGTTCAGCTTTGCAAATATCCGCCAGAGGGTTTACGGAGTGTGGGGCTTGCGAGAGCGCATGGATACGGAGAAAAATTCCAGGAATACGTAGCAAGTGCAAATAACGAGATCGCTATCATTCTTCAAATCGAGCATATTGATGCGGTGGATAATATCGAAGAGATCATCAAAGTGCCTGGTATTGATGCACTCTTCATTGGTCCCTATGATCTTTCGGCAAGTATGGGGAAAACGGGTCAAGTAAATGATTCTGGTGTCCAGAATGCGATCATGCGCGTCAAGGAAGTTGCAGAAGAAGCTAAGATGCCTCTGGGGATATTTGGCGCAAATGCTGACGCAGTTAAAGCATATATTCGAGATGGGTATAACTTGATCACTGTTGGTATTGATACGATGCTTATTGCAAAAACAGCTAAAGATATTGTCAATGCGCTGAAAAAACAATCAACAAATAAGCGAGTATTTAATCAAAAAAGGGATTGCAATACAGCAATCCCTTTTTGTTATTACGATTTTGACCAGCGTTGCGCTGCTTCGAGTTCTTTCAACTCTTCACGCATCCGCCGGATCCAATCCAGCTCGGTTTCGTATTGGAATATCCAATTTTTGTGGATCATCTCCCACAGATATTTTTCGCGCATGCTACGTTCAGGCATATTGGGTTTTCTATCGGCTTGGACACGAAGGAAAAAAACTTTTTCGCCGACGGCGTTCAGATAGGATTCAAGTAAGCTATCGATTTTTTCTGTATCCAAAGAATCTGCCCACAAAAGCTGATGGAGAAATGCTTTCTTAGAAATTGGTGCTTCCGGCTCAGTTTGTACCCATTCTTCCAAAGCACGCACGCCATCATCGGTGATTGTGTAGACGTGACGATTGGGCGCACCATCCTGTTGCTCGATTTCTTTCGAGACCCAGGCATCGTCGTGTAGCTGCACCAGAGCACGATAGACTTGATTATTATTCGCCGACCAAGGGAGTATCTCTGACTCAGCAATAATTTTCTTAACGTCATATCCTGTCATGGGCTGCCAGCTTAAATATCCGAGTATTACATATTTGATTGACATAAGAGTCTCCTCAATAGGTTATATTGCACATATGTTACTGTTAACCTATGTGAGAGTCAAGTCTTTTTCTACTACCCGTTTCTTAAAGGCAAGAGCCAGACAATTATTCGTCTGGCTCTTGTTATATCTTTTGAGGCCCGAAAGGTTTTAGAGGCAGCCTTCTTGATGAAACTCTTTCAGAAGAAATGATTTCAGCTCAATAATAAACCTGTTGAAACCTTTCGGGCCTACTGCTGTTATCTACTCTTCTTTCTCTTCGATTTTCTTCACCAAAACTTCAGAAATGTCCAAAATCTGCATTTCTTCTGCCATGCCCTTGACATTGACAGCGTCTTCAAACATGGTCAGGCAGTAGGGGCAGGCTGTAGCAACGACATCGGCTTTTACGTCAATAGCATCTTGCAAACGTTTTTGGTTGATGCGTTTATCGGATGGGGTCTCCACCCACATCCCACCACCGCCAGCGCCGCAGCAGAAGGAGTTTTCGCCGCTGCGAGCCATCTCAACACGGTTTTCGCTGGCTTTATCCAGCAAGTTGCGTGGTGCTTTGTATTCGTCATTATAACGCCCCAAATAGCAGGAGTCGTGATAGGTGACTTTGCCCTGAACGCCTTCGCCCTTGCCTTCGTCGAGAGCAAGATCGTCGGCAATTTCTGTCAGTAATTGGCTGGAATGGATGACTTCAAAATCACCACCCATTTGCGGATATTCGTTCTTGAGCGTATTCAAACAATGCGGACATTGCGTCACGATGCGCTTGAAATTAACTTCGTTAAATATCTCAATATTCTGCTCTGCCATGACCTGGAAAATATATTCATGCCCCATACGGCGAGCGGTTTCGCCACAGCAGGCTTCATCCAGACCGAGAACACCGAAATCTACGTCGGCTTTTTGGAGCAATTTGACGAAAGATTGAGTCACTTTTTTATTACGGTCATCGAAGGCAGCGGCACAACCAGCGAAGAAGAGAATGTCCGTTTCATCGCCAGGAGCGAGTTCTTTGACATCTAGCTCTTTTGCCCAATCCATCCGGTTTTGGGGAGGCATACCCCAAGGGTTGCCCTGACGCTCCATATTGCGGAGCGTATCGCCCACAGATTTGGGCATCTCACCCATCATCAGGGTTTGGTAACGGCGCAGATCAACAACACGTTCGGGCGGGCGGATGAAGATGGGGCAGCGGGTAAGGCAAGCTCCACAGGTGGTACAGGCCCAAAGAGCTTCTTCCTCGAACATGGCTTCGGAGAGTTCCATTGCGCCATCGCCATTTTTCTTGAGCAGTTTGTTGACGGCATCGTCTCGCAGGCTCTGGATGAGCGTGCGGGGGGAGTAATTTAATCCGCTAGTTGTAGCTGGGCAGACTTCTTCACAGCGTCCGCAATCGAGACAGGCATCGAAGGAGATCAGTTCTTTAGTGGTGAATTCGTTGATATTGCCCACGCCCAGGATTTCGGCTTCGTCTATATCTTCGATCTTTTCCAACGCACCCATAACATGACGCGGACGCAGCCAGATATTGAGCGGCGCCATGATGATATGCCGCATTTTTGTGAAGGGTAAAGCAGCTGCAAAGACCAAGCCTAGAAAAACGTGCAAAAGGACGAAGTAGGGATGTGTACTGAAGGCGATGTCCGGGGTCACGCCCCAAGCCCGAAACAAGTCCGCAACATAGCTGCCGATAAAGGAGGTTCCGCTCCAGTCGGGCGAAACGCTCACGAGGCGCATCCCCTCTGATGTAAATCCAGCCAAAGCCATCAGTGTCAGTAGCACGATGGCAAAATAATCATCCCATTTGTAGCCCATGTACTTTGGTCGCATCACAAGCCGACGGATGAGCGCCATGAGAACACCAACGATGATAAAGACGCCCGCCAAGTCCATGATCCATTCGTAGAAAAGGTAGCCACCCGCACGGGGGATGGGCAGCTCAAAGGGCGTGAAAAGGCGCATCTGCATCAGGTTGATGGCAGTGCCAACGACCTGAATTAAGACACCCCAGAAGATCATGAAATGCGTGATACCGGCGTAAATTTTCTTCCAGATGCGCAGTTGGAAGAGGCTATAAATGAAGAAATCTTTTATTTTTTCTTTTTTATCTGTCATCTGATTTATCCGTCTGATTTTTTATGAGTGATGATGAAGTACATACTCGCAACGCTGGCGAAAAGGGCAGAAATGAGCATGGTGTGATAGGCGAAAAGATGGCTGGAGGGAATGATCTTTTCAGGATCGAAGAACCCGAGCGAAAGCTGGATGATGGATGGAATGCCGAAAACGCCTGTGATAATGAGCATGGTTGCCCACCACGAACGTAGTTCTGATTTCATCAGAGTACCGATAAAGTTGAAAATCAACACCATGCCGAGGAGCAAAATGCCCAGCCCCCAATGCGTTGTTTTTATGGACAAGATAAAGGAAGCGTGTGTATCGGTCTCCGGGTCAAAGACAAATGGATCAATATGAAAAGCACCGATGATACCGCTGATAACCTGAACGAGGAGGAAAAACATTGCTGCTCCACCGAGGAAATACCACAAAATGCGCAGCCATTGCGGGGCGGGTTTATCGAGTTGTTTGCCGAGCGGATCGCTGGTCTTGACTAGAGCTGAAAGGCGGGCACCGAGGGGCATCCACTGCTCTTTGCTATTCCACGTGCTCAGACTGCGGGTCATCCCGAAGAGGAAGATCAACCCAACTACGCCAAAACTGAACCAGCGGTAGAGGGGCGTCCATTCCCCTATTTCCTGCCCGGCTATGTGACAATGCAAGCAGGGGTCCTGGTTGGGCGAAGGGGGAGAAAACTCATTCAACTGCTGGATAATGGCAGTTGTTTCTGCGTTATGAAAACTTCTCCATGCAGCATATTCACCGGCATCAAAGGCTGATGATTTGCCTGGCGTTGTAAGTGCCAGCAAAGCTACAAAGACAAGAAATATACCCAGCAGAGCAATTCCACGAGATTTTTTTTTCATAAGCCGCCTCCAGCGTTATATTCCTGTGTTATGAATAGCATACTCTTTCTATTGTACGATAAGAGCTTTCATTCATCGCATGACCTTAGGCTTAAGCATTGCATGTATTTTCGCTATTTCTTTAGAAAATCGCCGATGAATGTTACTGTAGAAATAGTAGGAATGGACTTGCACTTTTCTTTTGTCGATCTTATAGTTAGAGATGCTCTAAAAATTCTTATCAAATGACAGTATTCTAATTATATATCTTCTTTTATTAAAGGAATGAGAGAATGCTCGAAAAAGCTTTGAAGAAAGCAACAAAAGATGCTCTTAGCATAGAAGGCAACCTTAGTATATTAAATTTAGTCGGGATTATTGCGCTCCGGCTGGAATAAACACACCTAAATAGGGTAGGCATAGTCCTACCCTATTTTTTTCTCTATTTTATGCCCCCACCCAGCCTCCCCAAAATTCTGAAAACGGAATTTAGGGGAGGAGCCAGAAGAGAGGGCTTCAAAAAAGGAGTTTCAAAATATGGCTCTAAAAGGCACTATTGAAGTTGATCCCATGCACTGCAAAGGATGTAGTCTCTGCGTAGAGGCTTGTCCGCAAAATGTGATCGCACTGGATATGGAACAGCTCACACCCAAAGGCTATCATCCCGCTCATTTGATCGCAGAGGGATGTACGGGTTGTGTGATCTGTGCAATTGTCTGTCCTGACGCGGCGATCACGGTGTATAGGGAAGCGAAGAAGAAAAAAACTAGATAAAAAGGTCAATATCTTATACTCTAGTCAAGGAGTTCACAAGAATGGCAAAAGAATTACTTAAAGGAAATGAAGCATTTGCAGAAGCCGCTGTACGCGCTGGGCTGGAAGGTTTTTTTGGCTACCCCATTACACCTTCGACAGAGTTTCTGGAATATATGGCAAAACGTATGCCTTCTGTAGGGCGTGCTTTTGTACAGGCAGAGAGTGAAGTTGCTGCGATCAATATGGTATACGGCGCAGCCTGTGCCGGGAAACGCACGATGACCGCTACGTCCAGCCCTGGGCTGAGCTTAATGGGCGAAGCGCTTTCATATATTGCGGGTACAGAAGTTCCCGCAGTAGTTGCAAATGTAATGCGTGGCGGTCCCGGTTTGGGGAATATTGCCCCTTCTCAGGGCGACTATAACCAAATGGTCAAAGGCGGCGGGCACGGCGATTATTTCCCTATCGTGCTTGCGCCAGCAAGTGTACAGGAAGCAATAGATTACATCACCCTCGCTTTCGATCTGGCTGATAAATACCGCTCGCTCGTTTTTGTTGCCGTAGATGGCAATCTTGGGCAAATGATGGAGCCAGCAGAATTACCTCCGATGCGAGAATTACCAGAAAAACCACCTGAGTGGGCAGCTTATGGTGCAAAAGACCGTGAACCAAATAGACTTAGCTCCATCTATATTGATGCACCCGAGGAAGAAGTTGCAAATGTGCGCTTCGTAAAGCAGTGGATAGAAATTGAAAAGAACGAAGTTATCTATAAAGAATATGACTTGGACGATGCCGAAATAGCGGTTATCAGCTTCGGCGTAGCCGGAAGAGTCTGTTCTTCGGCAGTGCGTGTTGCCAGAGAAGAAGGCATTAAAGTGGGCTTGTTCCGCCCGATCACGCTCGCTCCTTTCCCGAAAAAGGAAATCGCGGAGCTGAGTAAACGTGTCAGGCGGATTTTAGTGGTAGAAATGAATTCCGGGATGATGCTCGAGGACGTGAAACAAGCCGTTGCTGGGCGCGCCCCGATCGAATTCTATGGTCGGATGGGCGGGATGACGCCTTTCCCCGATGAGATTTTAGATGAGATCCGACGTGTTGATCAAAGCGACGAAGAAATTGCTGATGGCATGGAACGGATCGAATGGTTGGAACGCCTGGAAGAAAGAATCGAGCGAGGTGAATAATGGTAATGGAAAAAGTTGATCTAAATTTGGTTTACAAACGCCCCGAATCGCTTGCCACAGCAACCACGCATTATTGCCCTGGTTGTACACATGGCACAGCGCATCGTTTGGTAGCAGAAGTTTTAGACGAAATGGGCGTTAGGGAAAAGACAATTGGTGTTGCGCCAGTTGGTTGTTCGGTTTTTGCCTATGATTATTTCAACCATGATTATGTAGAAGCCGCGCACGGACGCGCGCCTGCGATGGCAACAGGCATCAAACGTGTACGTCCCGAAAATACGGTTTATGCCTATCAGGGTGACGGCGATCTGGCTTCCATCGGCATGGCAGAAATTGTCCACGCTGCAATTCGTGGCGAAAATATTACTGTCATTTTCGTGAATAACGCCATTTACGGCATGACCGGCGGGCAAATGGCGCCCACTACATTGCCGGGCATGAAAACTACATCTTCCCCCAACGGCCGTGATGTTGAAGATGCCGGCTATCCCATCCGCATGTCTGAAATGCTTGCCACCATTGACGGCGCGAGCTATGTTGTGCGCCGCTCTTTGCATAACCCCGCCAATATCCGCAAAGCAAAAAAAGCGATCCGTAAAGCTTTTGAAGTACAAGAACGCGGCTTGGGTTTTTCAATCGTAGAGTTGCTCTCATCTTGCCCTACAAACTGGAAACTTACCCCCGTCCAGGCGCTTAATTTTATTGAAGAGCAAATGGTGCCCTACTTCCCGCTGGAAGATTTCAAAGTGATGCCCGAAGTCAAGGCAATTCGAGTTTAGGAGATATGAATGGAAACTAATATGATCGTCTCCGGCTTTGGCGGACAAGGCACTTTATTTGCAGGGCAAGTTTTAGCCTATGCAGCATTGGATGCAGAGAAACATGTCACCTGGATTCCTTCCTACGGACCCGAAATGCGTGGCGGCACGGCACGCTGCACCGTAACCATCTCGGATGATCCAATTGGTTCACCCCTGATTCGGAATCCAGCCATTGTGCTTGCGATGAATCTCCCCTCTCTCGACATGTACGAACCCCTGATCGACAGTGGCGGCTTGATGCTCGTTAATGCTTCCCTGATCCCCCGAAAAATGGAACGCAAGGATGTGCGCGATTATTACATCCCCGTCACAACAATGGCGCAGGAACTCGGCAATCCGCGCCTTGCGAATATGGTCATGGTCGGTGCTCTCCTCGAAGCGGAAGAGATTCTGCCTTTAGCAGTCGTAAAAAAAGCCCTCGAAGAACATCTCCCCGAAAGGCACCATAAAACCTTGCCGAGTAACTTCAAGGCAATGGATCAAGGCGCGGCTTTTGTGAGAGAGTTGGTTGCGGTTTAAGAAACATCTATAATATTTAAAGCAAAGGAGCGATACACATTTAAAAATGCATCGCTCCTTTTTTATTCTTTTATTCTCTTGGGCTAGAGCCAGGAACCTACTGATTCGAAGATTGTGCGCTAACCAAGATTATGGCCCAAGGGGTGGTAGTATTTGAATTTTGAGAGAAAGAAGCCAGAACATGTGCTCTAGTAATTCCATGCTTTCTGTTTTGATAGCTGTAAAGTAGCTGTAGAGCTTAAGCCAAGAACTGTTACTTCCACAACCCCCAAGTAAATAGTCCTACACCTACAAATCCAAGAGCTACATAAATACCTATTAGTAGTGCATTGCCATTCGATAATTCAGTAACGAAACCTTGAATGAAAGCGCCAAAAAAAGCACCACCAATAATTTGTGATACTTGTTTACTTATTGCGTCTTTTCTTTTTGTTCTAATTAGTTCATTAGCGTCTTCAATGTGACTACTAAGAATTACATCAGCCTTTTCTTGATATGCTAAACTTTTAGCTTCTAGTACTAAAGAAGTAGCGAATTCATCTACAATCCTAATCGCGGTATCTTTCGCATCGGGATATAGATCCATGTCAAGTGCATCATGTAGTTTGCTGGGCATTGGCTTATTCTCCATTTATTAATGCAGTCAAATTATTTTGAGTTTCCGCAAATAGGTCTTTGTGTTTTTCTTTTATTTTATTGATGGCGTTTTTTTCTTGAGCCGCTTGTTTTTTGCGAGAGTTGATAAGAACGGCGACCAAGGACGCAACAGATATAAGAATTGAAATTATTGTGATACTAATAGTAAAGGTCTGTTGAGTAAAACTATCGACAAGATTTTCGATAGAATAAGAAACAATGGCTGCAAACAATACCCCAGCAAATGCTTGCAAAAAATTGTAAGCGCTTTTCTTCAAATTCCTGTTTTGAGAAAATTGGCTGTTGAAGAGTAACTCATATTCCTTTAGGATTTCTTCCTTTATTGAAGAAATGTGTTTTTTGTCGTCGTTTTTTTGTGAGTTTGGCATATCACTCCTATTCAAGAAGAGCATAACTTGTGGTTGAGAGAAGACTTTTTGGGCAGGTTAATAATATCTTAGTAACTGGGGGTTATACGATATTTGAATAGAATTAAGTTGTTCAAGATATTCGTCATTAGCACAAGCTAAAATCCTAGTGTTTGCAGTTCAGCTCCTACAGGAGTACATTTAGCGTAATTTTCGAGTTCATAACGGGGCGTGTGCCGTCTGCGGTGAAGCATCCCTGAATATTGTAAGCCATGATTTCAGCCTGTGATTTCGCGCCGAATGCTGCCCAAATGAAGTGAGGATCGCTGCAACTTGGGTTAGCCCACGGAGTTTTTTAGTCTTTCTCTGCAAGAAAATCAAGGATACGTTCTAAGCCAGTCTCGATGTTTGGAAACAAGTCAATATAATTCAACTTGGAAAATTGATGATCGGCAACTTCGCAGTCATCTAGACGAGCTGGAATAATATAAACATCAGAATCAGGATATTCATCTAGAACATATAGAGCAGTTTTAATTTCTTTGTGAACGTACCCCTTTTTTGATAGCATTGATGAAGATAACAAAGCGAGAAAATACCTGCTTTTTGGTATTTCTCTCTCAATAGACTTTCTCCAATTTGCTCCTAACTCAAGATTTTGATAATCAACCCATAATTTAACCCCAGCTTCAGTCATACGAGACACAATTTCTCTGACAATTTCTTCATCTTTTCTCGAGTAGGATACAAACACTTGTGGAAATAGATTTTCATTGTGATATTCCATTAGGCTAAATATTCGTTCGCGAGACTTTTTGTACAAAACCCGAGCTATTAACCGTCGAGTTCCCTGCCCAACAAGACCGTCTTCATTTGTGTGGTTTTGGTCAATTTGAAATCGCAAGACTGCATCACGAAGCTCTTTATCATATTTTTCTGTATTCGTTGTTTTATATCCCAAATGAGTAAGCGCAATTTTAATATTTCTACACGCTTGTCCGATATCACCTATTTGTAAGGCTCTTTTTTTATCATATTTCGGATCACGGAAATACATTTGCAAGCGTTCAATTCTATAATCTGTTTTACTCATTCGCTTTCCTATAGAGTCAGGCTGTTCTGTGTTCGTCATTGTGTTAAGATGAAATTCAGGCTCTTGATGTTTTGTAAGTCTTGATTGATATTGAGCAATTTTTTGATCGATTTTCTGAATTTCTGTATTTATTTGGCTTCTCTTAATAATATTAAATAGAAATACTTTCTTTTGATCAACAAGTAATTCACGGTCATATTTCAACCCCTGAATGACTGCAACAATTTTTTGATAAGAATTTTTTGGATACATACTCGCCATATCACCTAGGCAAATTAAAGCTCAATGTCATTTGCTGATAGAATGCGTAGAATTTTCTCTAAAGTTTTTGTGGTCTGGCGGCTATTTGCTTCAATATCTAAAATGACATAGATACTTTGGGCAGAGAAAACAAAAAAGAAAGCAGATGTTCCAAACAACAAAAAAATCAAAAAGGCAGTGCCTATTTTGATAAAATCAAATCCGGTGTTAAATAGGTACAATGTTGAAGCAATACTCCCAATAATTACAAATAACCAAGCAGCGAATACAAAAAAAGAAGCTACTGATTTTATTGACGAATAGTTATTCACTCGCGCTGGTGAATAGGTTATTTCAGATTCACTGCTCTTAGAATTGTTCGGATTGGGAAATGCTCGTTGGTCATTTGGTGACGAATCCCACTGAGTGTCAGTTTGCTGCACTTTATCATACGGCTTCGTTTCAATGAAATCTTTTAGTAGATTTATTGCATCTTTTCTTTTCCATGTGCATAAAACGCACCATGTCGCACACCTTAAACGGTTCAAGTCGCACAGCTTAAACGGAGTATGCCGCACAGCTTAAACGGCTGATGTCGCACACTTTTTATCAAGGGGGGGGGGAGAAGGCTGG
>Ga0233446_1000656_pt1 | contig 32742 bp, 25 predicted proteins | sample SI_124_October20_4_FD_182780 | JGI IMG/M metagenome (GOLD analysis project Ga0233446, IMG submission 182780) | Seawater microbial communities from Saanich Inlet, British Columbia, Canada - SI_124_October2016_120_MG | ecosystem: Environmental > Aquatic > Marine > Inlet | place: Canada: British...
CAAACAATACGATTATGAATTGTTATTACGGTATACGATTGAATTATAGTTCGTTTAACGCTACTATTCAAAATAATATTATAGTAGATTGTACAAATGATTACTATGAAGATACAATTCCTAAAAATCCTACTTTTATAGGTAATATTTTTAGTGATGATGATATAGTTTCTTATGGTTATGACATGTCTAAGAATCATGTTTTAACAGATCCAGAACTAATTGATATAGACGGAAATGTCTTTATTCCTAGTTTGAGTTCGTCCGCAAAAAACAAGGGAACATTTGTTAACAGTTCTATTGACTATTATAATACAGATAGAATTGCTAATGACATTGGAGCCGTAAAGATTTCTGAATTTGAGAGTTCTAATGGAAATAATCTTACACTAGTTTCTGAAATTGATTTTTCAAAAGAAGTATGACAGTATAGAACTTATCCCAGAGAAACAGTTCAAATTAAAAATAATTCTAATTATGAAATAACAAATATAAAAATTACCATACCTAGTTTAGACTTTATCCTATGAGAGCCAGGAAGCTTGTCGCCAAATGCGACAATACAAAGCGGAGAAAGCTTCCATGTCATGGTAGATTTTAGACCACAAAGTATAGGCTTAATAACAGGAAGCATTCAAATTAGTTATGATATAGACGATTTGAGTTTTACAGAAGCTGTTTCGAACTGTATGCGAGGAACCGGCATAGCTATACCAGAAGCCGATTATTATGTGAGTACTACAGGTTCAAACGCAAATTCAGGAACCGAACTTTTTCCACTACAAACAATGAACGAAGCTTTTGCTCAAGCAACTGCAGGCGATATGATTTTTGTTAGAGAAGGTATTTATGATGAAACTATAACTGGTAATATCAATAATTCTACTGCTAATAATTGAGATGATGCAATTCGTATGGTTGCTTATCCTGGCGAAGAGGTCGTAATAAGTCCATCTGGTGATGATAGATATTGTGCATATTTTACTGCAGCAGATGATAAATATTTCTCATTAGAAGATCTTATCCTTGATGGCTCAAGAGTTTCTTATACGGATCTTTACTATACATCAGTTAAAGCTTTTGCTATTAGTAACAGAGCTACCAACGGCAGGTTGTGGAACTGTGAAGTTAAGAACTATTATGTAGACGGGCTTTCTGCAGCAAGTATTGACGAGCCTGTTACGCTTGGTGGAAGTATAGGCTCATCTGGATGTGAAATCTTGTATTGTGATATTCATGATGTTTCAAGATATGGACTTTATCTCAGTTCGTATGATCACGGTTCTTACACTCGTCAAGCAAGCGCTTGTACATTTAAAGGAAATTATTTCCATCATTTAGGAAGAGGAACTTCTTCTGGATATAAATCGTATTCTTCATACGGCTTTCACTGCAATAATGAAAATAACGGTTTGGATCTGAACAATAATGAATTTAGTGATAACCTAATTGATCATATTGGCAGCGCTGGAATTGTTTTGGCGGGTTTAACAAACTCAAAAATTTGAAATAACATTTTTATCAACTCTAAAGGTGGTATTTGGGCCAATTACGTCACATCCTTAAATAATGAAGTTTATAACAACACTATTATTAACTGCTATCAAGGAATTCGCATTAACAGTACTTCAACCGGAGATCTTTTCTACAATAATATTATTCAGTTTGGATCAGATTCTAGTTATGACATTTATGATCAAGGCGCCATCAGTGCAGATATAAAGTATAATATATACAGTGTGAGTCATGGCGTTTCTAGTATTTCTGCTGATAACTTTGCTGGAAATACCGGAATACATTCGTCTAATTATAGTTATAATAAATACGGAATATCTACTTATTATGGCACTCCCGTTACATTGGACTCAGGATTTACTAATTTCAACGGCGCATGAGTTAACAGATTATCTGTTGACTTCTTTGGAATAGGAAGAACGTTAATGGATTTAGGCGCTGTTGATAGTTTCCATTCCGTTGACACTGGCGGAATTGATGGCGGTAGTAACGGAGGTAATCCTAAAAGTATAGAAGATTTGGAAAAAGATGAGATACAAGTATCAGAGATAGGCCTTTATGTCGAAAAGGTTCAGAACTATACTAATTTTGGTCTCTATGATTTATATTATTCAGAGTATGAAGCTTTAGAATCACCGGTTGAATATTTAGAATTTTTCCCAGATATGGAGTATTATCAACATTATTTTTTCATGCCCGGTCTTATTGACCACAAGTGGTATATTGGATCAGATAAGTTATCTGCCCCATGGGCATATAATTGAGAAGGTGAATTAGTCTTGGGGTCACATGCACCGGTATGAGTACATTTTGGAGCATTACATTATAACCAATTTTATGATAATATGTTTCTGGATATTGCGAATCAATTTTCAAGTATTTCTAAAATCGTAAATGCTTATAATGTGGAGGCTGTTCATAGTGATACAAAAACAAATTTAGATAATTTATGAGAAAATTATATTGAATATGAAAAGTCTATTTTAGATTCTTTAGAAAAAAATCATAAAGATTCCGAGACATTACTTCAGAAGTTGAATGAAATAAATAGTTTTAGACCAAAAATAAATACTATAAAAAATATCTATAACCTAGATACAGACCTAGTTTCTGCCTATTTAATAAATTCTAAAACAAAAAATACATTTGATATTTCTGAAAGTGTGTCGTTTGATAATGATTTATGAAAATTAAAATTAGACCCTATTAAAAATATAATTCCAGATTATAAACTATCTTTAAAAGATAAATTTAAAATTGTAATTATGTCTACGGGAATAACGCTATCTGAATTTGAATATCTTAATAGAATGGGTATTAAATTAAATTTAAGTGACATAGATTCCGATCCTAATATTTTAATAAATAATATTGTAAACGCGGAAATAGTTTTTGATAAGAAATATATTATCGAAAATTATATTTTAGACGGAGAAGAACTATCAATCTTTTTTAATAAAAAAATGTTAAAAAAAGAAATTAAAAATGTAACAGAATGCATAATATATCCAAATTATTTTGAAAAGATTTATATTGATATATCATTTTCTGTTTTACACGATTATTTAAAAACTAATTTACCTATGGGAAAGGAAATGCGAGAAAACTTTGTCGGCACAAAGCAACTCGGTTCGATATATAAGAAGAGTGCAATTACGGTCGTTGAACCTAATACAACTTCAAAGAAAGAGGAAATTTGATAATGCCAGATAATATTAGCGAAGCAACAAAACAGAACTTTATTCAGCTTAAAAATTATATGCATACATATAAACCGCTATATTCTAAAATTATCGGAAAAGGAGAAGCTTTATTCGCTTCGATTACGGGAGATGATTTAGAAGATACCGTAAAAGAATCTATTTTTGAAGGGTTTTATAAAGCAAAGGAATGATATAATTTTTATTCTGTTCTGGAAGAAAAATTTAACTTATCTTCGGATATAGATTTGACTGAAAATACGGGTATTAAAGCGCTTTTGGGTTCTTTAGAATTCTCAATTCGAGGCCTAAAAGATCAAACGAAGAATCTATTAGAAACGGTCTCTGCTGTAACATATAGTCTTTCTTCGAATTCTTTTTGAGGCTTTGAGATGCAGAGTGACATGTGATTAGATAATTTGTATGATCAAATAAGTTTATTAGATGAATTGTATGGGGAGCAGATTAATAAAAATATTTTAGATACCCTCTCTGCTATTTCAGCGAATACGGTTCAATTAGAAGAAATTTATGATAATTTAAATTCTTTAAAACTTACACAAAGTTTTGGAATCTATAAATCAAATAAAAATATAGATAAAGATAGAATCATTATTAATTTAGTTTCTTTAAATGCCACAACGCCTATTGATGCAGATGTTACAGAAAATTTAGAATTTAAAAACGGTCTATCCCAGCTATCATTCGACGACGGTCTTCCTGAGGGAAATTACTTATTAAGTTTTTCAAATAAAAATACAATTGAATTATCTAATATGATTTCATTAGAAGACGGAAGATATAGCGTTCGGAAGGTTGATAGAAATATTATTGGTTGATTGATTAATTATGAGTATCCGATAATTCGATTTGAGTCGGGAGAATCTCGCGATATTATTACAATTGGTAATAGTTTTGATGTTTTTTTTAATAGTAGTTTAAACTTTGCGGCATATGATTACTACATAGAGCCTTTCTCTGTTTTTATGGAAGCTAAAATAAATAAAGCAGATGCTATTTATGACTTCTTCTATGGCGACTATATAGATGAACTAGTTGACGAATCGGATGAAAAAACCATATATAATAGAAAGATATATGACGTTGATGACAAATTATTAGCGATATATAAAATGACCGTAAGAAAAAACGAAAATGGTATTCCAGACATTCAATACGAGAAGATACAATAAATTATGCCAATAAATAATACTTTTACAATTGATTCATTATCCGCTTATGATTCTTTATTAAAGCAGAAAAATAAAAATGTATTACAGCAAGATTTAAAATCTATAAAAAAACACATTGATTATTCTGACTTTAATAATTGAGTTCAATTTGGCAGTTCTCAATTGGAAGTTAATTCTGCTATTGTTGATATTGTACAAGATTATCCAGACTATGAAGAATATTTTAATGATGACACAGAATATATTATTAATGAAAATGGGGAGTGGTCTGGCTTTTTTGATAATAATCAAATCGAATGAACTATTGATAGTATTACATCAGAAGCCGCAGACCATCATGCTTATTTTTGAGATGATGCTTATGTATTAACAAATGTATATGGTATAGGTAGTAATACTATCGAAACAGAAGTGGATAATCCATTTTCGTTATTGGGAGCAGGAGCTTATTCTTGACGTTCTAAAAATACAAATAATGGTGTAAATTTTCACATATATTACCCTCATTATAATGATGTTTCTACAAAACAAACAATTGATCATACAGATAAAGACGCTTTTTATAGGTATACAGTCTTTGTAAAATCTAATTTTGATTATGATCCAGGATCTATCACTGCTGCTCCGGGATTTCATTTTAAGACTCATCATTATAATAAACAATATAATGCATTAATGAAAAATTATAGTACAGAAACTTATATAACTCCTTCTGATACTTATGGCGGGCACAATCAAAGTTTCTTTAAATATGTTAATTTTAGCAATCTCGAGCACGATTCTATGTCATCACTGTCTGCGCATAGATGATATTTATTTGTTGGATATTATTGTCCTCGCGGTTATGATTTTTCTGATAAATCGGTTTCTAGTTGTATTTATGATGTTGCAGAAAAATATAAATTTGGCGATATTCATGGTATAGACATTAGAGATATCGCGCCATTATCGGAAGACGAAGAAAATGAAATTTATGATTACGGCTGTTTAAATACTTATTTTGCAGGAGAAGCTATTACGTCAACAGGTGATCTTTCTGTTTGAAATCCACGAGTTGATAAGCTTGATGGGAATGAACCTAGTATTGATGATATTTTAGATAATAAATTTTATCCAAAAAATTATTGAGAAAAAAATGATGATGTGGAACTTTTATGGGATATTAATCAAGAAGAAGATAAACTATCATTAACCTCGTTAAATACATCGAATTATGGCGGAGTTTGATATAATTTTTCAAATTCTAATTCGCCTTTAAAGAAAAATACGGAATATCAGATAAGTTTGTCTATCAGTTCTTATACTGGTAATTGGAATCTTTATTTAAATCAAAGACAAGATGGGACTTTAGCGTTACCAATTAGCGGAGCGACTACGCAAATAACAATAGGCAGTGATATAACTACCGGAGATTATTCTTGAACGTTTATCACTCCGGACTTAGATTTATTAGAACTAGATCCGGGGAATACTACTTATCCTACGCCTATTTCTAATTATAATCTACATTTAAATAGTGCGATTGCGACACAAAATGAAATTATTATAGATAATATTTCTATAAAAGAGCTTTCAACAACCGCTTCTGACCATAATAAATTAAATGTAGTAACAAATGAAAATTTTATTTCAGAGTATCTTGGATGGCGGGAATCTTCTTCTCATTATAGTGATTATGTTTTAAGAAATGAATTATCGGTTTCTTCTATAACAGCCACTATTACGGGGACAACATATGGTAATAGTACCAGCGGAACTGAATATACAGTAGTTATACCTTATTTAGAACGGTTAACAAACGAATTCGGAACTAATTCTTTATTAAGACCAGAAGACATCGCTGTTTTAGAAGAATTGTTGACTAATGCATCAAACTTTGATAATGCAAATGCAAATTCGGTAGTTAATTCTATACCAACTGTCGTTTCAGAAGTTAATGACGAGCTAGATAGCTTGCTAAAAATAATTGGGCATGGTTTTGATAATTTCTTAATAGCATTAAATGATTATAAGAAGATGTATAATTTTTCTTATAAAATGGACGAGATGCCAAATATAACCGTTCTCGACGCTTTAATTAAAAATATGGGCTTTGATAATATAGTCAATAATCTTAACTATAATATTATTCAAAAAGAAATTTTCTTTGATGGTAATTCATACTCAAAAACGGATTTAGAAAAACTAATAAAGATGTTTTTTGTTAATAATATTATTTATATTCTTAAATCAAAAGGCACGCGAGAAAGTATTAGATCATTTATTAGATTGCTTGGTTGACCCGAGAATTTAATTTCTATTACGGAGCATATGGAGCTAGCAGAAAATATATCAGATTTAGAATATATTTATGATGAATTATATTTTAAAAAATATCCAATTTATTCAAACGGTGAAATAAAAGATATTAGCAGAACAAGTGCAGCCGGTAATAATATGATATATCACTTCGGTTTGTCTAACGTGGCCGGTATTAAAGACGGGACTTGTGACGATTACGAAATTTTATCAGTAGACCACATAGGGTCGCAGGATATTAAGTTGAGTGTGAGCGCTAGCATTAGTAGTTTAGTTGTCAGTTATGATACTATTCCTATTTATTATACTTTTCCTTTGACGAGTAATGATTGAAGTCTTATAGATGATTATGAGCCTTTGTGCTTGATGTTTACAAGAGTTTCGAATAAGAATTATATCTCTTTAAGTTATGTTATGCCCCAAATGAAATTAATAAATAGTGATAATTATACAAGCTTAACTGCGTATAATTACAGGGACAATATTTTAAATACGACATATGAATTTGTGGTGTCAGTCGATTATAATTTTATGAATCTTAATCTAACTTGCGGCGATGCCGCGGCATCATCGAGTTTAGCTCATTACGCTTTAAAATTTATAGATGAACCTAACATTACAGAATTTAATTCGTTGTCTGCGGGCTTTATTAAAAATTTAGATTTATTAAAGTGAGATGCGACGAATAATTTTTCAGATATTTATATGTTTAGAAGTTATGCAGCAGAAGTTGAAGGCTTAGAAATTTTAAATAGTATTCCACTGAGAGACTCTTTAACGAGTTCTAGTACAGGAAGTATCGTATTAAAAGATATCCAATTTATTAAACAGCATAAACTATCTTTGAATTCTGGAATTATGCCGAGTTTCGAGGGCATTTTTATTGATGATATAAATAATGATTTTGCAGAGAATAAAATCAGAGCGAATGATTTATTAAAAATAAATATTAATCCTACAGATGTAATTAATCAGTTTATCGACGGCGTCTTAGCAGCTTCTTATAATATAGAAAACCTAGACGCGGTTTATGCAAAAGCATCAGATATGTATTCAGGACGTTGAAGCGAGCTCAGAACTTTAAAAGATAGAATAACATTGTTTTTAAATACATATGAAGATTCTATAGATGTAAATACTTTTTTCGATGTAGTTTCAAAGGGCTATTCTAACAATATTTTTACTTTGATTAAAAATCTATTGGTTCCAGCCAAAGCAAATTTAGAATTTGGTTTGGTAGTAGAGAATGATAAATTATATGATAAAAAATATGCTTGAAAAGAATTAGAAAATTCTCAAGAAGTAAAAACATCTACTACAGAACATGGCATTTCGCATGAATCAGAAGATGTATTATTGGACGGCGAAGTCATAAGCGAAGTAAATACAGATTCAAATTTATTTACAGATAAAGCTGATATTAATTTGACAATCGAATCTACTACCGGCCTTGCCTTAAACTTGTCTAGTAATTTTATTTATAATATAAATGGATCAGAAGGTACAAATAATTATCTTGCAAACGGAGAAGACGATATTTATAATGTAATCCGAGGAGAAGGATTGGTTATTAATATTGATGACGGAGATGCAACAAGATTAATAACTTTTAATACAGAATACGAAACCTATGATAATATTTATATCGATTTAAACAAATGATGTTTAAGCAAGAAAATCTTTCAAGGTAATGAAAAGCAAATGATAGAGCTTGAATATTATTATAAGTATGATGGGGCAGAATTTGTTTTATTTTCCACTACGGCTTCTCTGAGCCCTCGATATGGAACTAATACGTGGGATTCGCCTAGTATTAAATGAAATATTTCTGCTGATAATATTATAGAAAATCCAGCTCATAAAGAATATTCTAAATTGGTTGTTAATAATGATAGTAATGAACTATTGGGTATTTCAGACGAAAATATATTAGAAATAGGTTTGGATAGATTTGGATTTAGCCTTCCTTATAGTAATGTTAATATGACGATTCCTTTTGGAGATGTTGATCTTCTTGAACCTGCTATAAATATTTTAAATCTGAGCGCCGATGATATTTCTAATAATAATGCAACAAATATTACAGTTAAATTAGATGAATATGGAAGACGTACTTTAACGTATAAAATTAATGATAATATCAATCTAAGCGCAGATGAAACTGTCATTCAAGCTAATGGCTCTTTAAATTTTGGAGATTCGCTTGGTAGTAGTGGAGACGAAGAAATTATTATAAGTATTTTTGCTTCGGATTCATACGAAGGAGAAAAAGGTAACGGATTAAAATTCGGTATTGAATATGATAATAATATTGCAGGTTATGCAATTTCTGAGGTAGACAAAAATAAAAATGTTACAGTAAAAGTAGCAGAAGTTCCCTATACTTTATGAAAAATTAGAGATTGTTTAGATAATAAGCAAATTGATAATGTTTTAAATATAACTTCTCTAAAAACTTCTTTAGATGGCATTATAGATTCAGGAATAACAGCTGATGAATATTGACAATCTTATTTGCTTGGTGAGGTTTACTTAAAAAATGGATCAGGCAAGAATAAACAATCGAACAAAGTTTATAAAATCAAAATCAATAATATATATAATTTAGACGATAGTATAGAATTACCTATACTATTTAAAGAAAAATCTAATATTATTGATGAAAATATTACGTTTGAAGAAAATCAAAAAAATAATAAATAATTGGAGAATAAATAATGGCTTTTTTATCAAGTACTGATAACATTATCGACGCCGTTTTGACAAGAAAAGGTCGCGAGCTTTTAGCTAAAGGTGAATTCAAGATTACAAAATATGCGTTTTCTGATGATGCCATTAATTATGCATTATATGATGCAAACGCCGGCTCAGACGCAGATGCAGATATTTTAAGTCTGCCTATTTTAGAGCCAAGTACTAACGATGGAGCTTTGCATTCATTATTAGTCACTATGCCGGCAGGAAGTCATATAATGTCTTGGATCCAAGTAAATCCGGTCGCAGCTTCTATTACCAAAGATGGTTCAGGAGCCGATACTTTTTCGCTTTTCGTAAAGTCAATGAATACAGATTTTGTAGAAGAAGATTACACAATAATTGATGTTAGTAACTCTGAGAGTTTTGCTGAAAATATTTGATTTAAAGTTCAAGGCGCTGACGGAGTTTCAGGAAGATATATCGGATTTGGATATAAAGGCGATGTAAATATCATAAGCGATATTACGTATACTTTTAAGGTGCAAGGTATTTCTTCAGGATTAATTTCCGATGAGATTACCCTTTCTGTTGCAGCTTTTGCTGGTAGCACTCAACCCGTTCAACCAACATCATAATTAGAGCTTAAGGAAGAAAATAATGGCTTATACATACAAAAAGTTTGTTAGTGATACGGATACCAAGATAAAAGAAAATCAGAGAGTACTTACAGAATTTACTACTGATACTTCTACTGTCGATGGATCAACTAGCGCTTTAATTAATACTATTGCAGATTTTGGCTCTACTAGCGCAGATGATGCATGAGTTGGCGGTCCAACTAAGGGAAATTTATATAATTATCTTGCTGCAAAATTTTATGACGGCAGTAATATTTTAGATTCTGGTGGCAATGCAATTACAATAGCAGGAATTTCAATTCTTGATAGCAGTGTCTTTTCAGATAAAGTAGCTTGTAATTCAACATTCGATTGCGCCGGATCATATACATTAAGTGCTTCTGATGGATCTAGTGATCCAAACACTTGTTTGATTATTAATGCGGCTTCTGTAACCGGGTCTGCTTTCTTGGATTACGGATTGTTTGTCTTTGATCTTAGTACGAATAATCTTGGAGCTACTGTAACAGGAGACGCTTCTGAATATGTAACATCATATATTTATTTTTGTAGAGCACATATGGATGAATACAATTATTCGCTTAATAGTACCTTTTCCACTTCGGCAGATGCACACGCAGGAACATATAGGATAAATGACGATTTAGCTGGCGATCCAAGAACTTATATTACTGGCGTAGGCTTGTATAATGATTCTGGAGATTTATTAGCCGTCGCAAAGACTAACGTTCCTAGACTTAAAAATGATGAAAACGAGACTTTATTTAGAATTAAAGTATCTATTTAATATTTAGAACATTGAATTATGGTAATAAATAAATATGCCAAAGATAAACGGATCTGATATAAATTATGATGCAATTACAAATCTAAACGATTTATACAACGTTAATAAAAAAAATGTTTTATTAACAGACGTTACTTATAATAAATTAGAAGAAATTTTTGAAGAGACTTCGCAAGAGGTCTCTTTTATTAATAATGATGCAGATAATGGCCCAAAATTTATAGACGCCTTCACTCTTAAATCTGATGCAGATTGGAGTGTAACTTCTCATAATTTACTTACGGAAGATGCGGAAACGTTTTCTGAGTTTTCTTCTTCGTCTTTATGATTTGCTTTTCATTCTATGTTTTTTTCAGATAGAGACCCTTCTTTGTCCGGAACAATTAAGCACCCTTGAAAGACATCGACCGTAAGTACCATCCATTGTGTTCATTTGTCTAATGAATTATTCAAAGACTATTTGATTGGATTCGAAAATGAATTAATTTTTTCTTTAACGGGCGAGTTATCTGATGAAACTTTTGGTATTTTAGGGTTTTCGCCATATGAATACGAAGAACTTGTGTTTACAGATGAATTAACTCAAGCCATTTTTCCAACTCATTTTGGAGAGAATCAAATAGCTATAGAAAAATATGAGAAATTATCTATTTCTTATTCAATCGTATCGGCAAGATTTTATTATGGTACTGGATTGGAAGATTACGAGATAGCAAGAGGTATTTTATTTAATGATTATGGCTTTTTAGCATTTTTTGATTTAGAAACGTCGGTCCATATTACAAATTGGGACGATATGAGAGTCGGTGCCGCAAATTCAAGCGTTACTGGATCAGAAAATATTCCCGCATTATATCTAAATAATAATAGTATATTGTATAAAAAATATTATTATGATAATAAATTTGATATAACATGCCCTTGATATGATTGCAATTATACATCTAATTCGACTGCTATCTCCGGAGAAAGCTATATGTTTTCAACAATAGATAAAATAAACGATTTAGCTCTATTAGATGAGACTTCGAGGCCTAGGACTTATATTAATAATATTTTATTGTTTGATGATTATAATAATTTATTAGCAAAATGTTCCTTGCCTGTTCCGATTAAAAAAGATTATCTAAATGAATATAAGTTTAAATTAAAGGTAAGAAGATAAATGGCGCTTATTTCATCCCCAACTAGTATCGCTACGGGCGAAGCCTTAAGCGCAGATCAAGTTCGTGATATTTATACGCAACTTACTGATGGTGCAGGCTGAGTGTCGTTATATGGTATTTCTGCGACAACCTTATCTTCTACCGAAGAAAGTATAAATATCCAGTTCGCGCAACTACAAATGGTACCTATGTGCGGCTTAGATGATTACCATATCTTAAATCATAACGATACACGCCCTCGGGATGTTATTGCAAGATATTCTGAGCTTGATGACTCTATGGTTTTTTCTTCGGTTTCGGGATCATCTAGATTGGTTTTAGTTACTCATATAGAAAGAAATACGGATAAATATTATCAGAAACTAGTATTCAAACATAAATATACGGATACTTATAATTATAATGTAATTTGCCAACCACCTTACTTTACAACAGAAAATCTTTATTCAAAGAAGGTCTTTATGTGAGAAACGCTGGGGCTGTCCATACTAGCAGAGTATCCGACTTTCAAAACTTCATCGGGTTCAATTACATCGCTTGTCGACGCGGATAGCACTGAGACATCTTATGCTGCTCACGCATTAAATATATATGATCAGTTAAGGGATGGAAATTATAATATTAATGTAGACCTTGCGTCTCAATACAATTTATTTATAGACAAGCAAATTGATAAAAATACAAAAATTAATACAATAGAATATTTAAGGCTCAGTGATGTGAATTCTTTTTTATATGGTTTAGATATAGATTTAATATTAAAAAAGAATGAATATTATCCAAACGATTATAAATATAATATTTTCTTTGCAACAGGAAAATACAATCAATTACTTGGGCTATTTTATCATTATTGTTGTAAAATAATAAGTTTAAAAGTAAATGATACTGAATTTAAATGATACGCGGTAGGCAATATTCAAACTTGAACGACAGAAAGTGGATAAATAATGGGATTAATTACAGCACCTTCTTCGCTTGTTGATGGCTATAAACCATTAACGACAGCTTTCAAACAAATTTATAAATCTCTTACAGCAGGCGAAGAAGATATATATATTCATACTTTAAATACGAATCAAAATATTATTAATACAACAGGAATAGCGGCAGGATATTTATCGACTCGTACTTTATGATTTAATGAAACTTTATCAAGTGCATCAGGTGGGCATTCGGACGGTTATCATTACAGATATATTTATAGTTTAGAAAAGTACAAAGAGCCTGATCACTTAATATCTTTGGATTCTGGATTAATCTCGTTGACGGCTTCTAGCAACCAATGAAGCGATAAGTGACTAACACATCAAATAAGTGTTTCGGGGTCATTAGAACCTTCTATAAGCGGCATCATGCATGCTACAAACTATATAACAAGTTGATCTAGTCATAGTTTTGATGGCCTTTCGACTATGGGAATGTCCGGACAGGTTTATGATTTAGATTTAAGTGCAAATATAGGCTCAGGAGCTTATATTCAACACGCACTGTCTGCCGATGGTTTTGCAGGAGCAACAGAAGCACATTGCACGGTATTTGACACAAATTCAATTAGCGGTATAGTCAAACTAGGGGCGATATATGACATAGATGATATTATAATTTGAAGATTTAAAGTGACGGAAGACTTACAAGGTTTAGTAAATTATAGCGCGAGTGCTTGATTTGAATATAACGATGAAGTTGGAATTGGTGGTTTTGATCTATCTTTATCAGCAGATCTAGTCACAGGCGAAAGAAGCTCAGAAATAGTTTCGATAACAAGTAGCCAGTATGCGCATTCTTTATTAGTTGCTGATGGAACATATGGTTGAGACGTAATAGATGGTGTATATACTATAGAAATAACATAATGGAATAACAAATGACTTATAATTTTATACAAAAATCAAGATTAGAAAATTATTCTACTACTGCAAAAAGTAATATGTATTCTCCATTTATTGAATTAGAAGCTGATAAATCCGTTCAGAAAAAAATAATCAGCGGTATAGAGCTTATAAATAACCAAACTTATGCATCCTTAACTTCTGAAAATACAATTCAATACTTTTCTTCTGCCATATCTTTATCTTTTTTGCCGTATAAAAATATGTTAGACCATTTATTTGGCGGTTTATTAGATTTATCTTGATTAGATACGGACATTCCAGTAACTATTTTAAATATTCAAGAAATTGGTGATGGGATGAAGCATAATTCGTTAACTATCGATACTATAAGCAAAAGTCTTACGGATGCGCCTTATACAAATAAGTCTAGAAACCTGGGTTATGTTCTAGAGTCTGGTTCTCCATATGATTTTGCAGGTTATATTCTTTATAATTACGGAGTTATTGTTTTAAGCGGCGCCCCGTTTAGTATCTCAAATTCGGATTGGAATGATAGTGATAGTTATATTCAACATTCGATAAATATAGATAATTATACTTTTAAATATGATTGCTATATTTCCGAGGAGACTAATTTGGCATCTATTAATATGTCTTATTATTCTGAAATAGATGAGGCGAATGAAACTATAACAGCCGCTCTTACTTCTTTTTGAGCAGGTTACAGCGAGTGATCAAACCTTACAATTACAGATAATGCTTCGGATTGATTTAATATTAATGATACTTCCGATTCCAACTTATACATTACTCAGCTAGGCTTATATAATGAAAATAACGAATGTCTAGCTGTTGCTGCATTAAATAGGCCGTTTAAGCTATATGACGGAATAGATTTAACCTTTAAATTAGAATTAAATATATAAATATATATTTAAAAATAGAGGGGAAAATATGTCAATTGTTTTGGGTCTCGATATTTCTACATCTCATGTAGGAGTTTGTGTTTACGATAATAAAGAAAATAAAATTTTAAAAATAGATAATATATTGCTTTCTAAATTAGTAAAAGATGGCGATATCTTTAAAAAAACCGCGATTTTTAAAGAAGAAATAGAAAAAGTATTCGAGGAATTTCAAATCAATAAAACAATTATTGAAAAACCTTTAGATGCATTTTCTATGGGCAGATCTTCGGCAGGCACTATTATTAAGTTACATAACTTTAATATTTTATGTCAGTATATTTTAAATGAAATGAACGTTAAATTTGAATCATTTGCTAGAACTACTATTCTGAAGAAAGTAACCGGTCGCGGAAGAAAGCCAAAGAAGTATACGAATATAGATACTAAAGAATGATTGGCTGTTTATTTTATTGCAGAGCAACCTGGCATCGAGTTGAAGTATTATAGCCGCGGAAAAAATGAAGGAAAACTTCACGCAGAATCTTACGATATGATTGATGCATGAGCTTGTTGTAAATTTGTAAAGCCATAAGTGGACAGTAAGTTTAAAAATTTTTATAGTTTGCTCATTTTTAAAAAAAATTAAGCCATTGTTATTTATAAGCTTAAAAAAAAGTTAATTATTTTAAAAATATTTATTTTAATTAAGAAAAACATGCCTATATATTATTAATTATAATATTTTAATATTATTATTTGGTCCTGTTTCAAAAGGGAAGCTTGCTTCCATTGTTTTAAGCGTTAGCGAAAAACAATTAATACAATGTTTAATAATAATAATAATAATTTACAATTTTAATTATTATATTGTAATCAATAAATTCAAAAGGGAAGCTTGCTTCCATTGTTTTAAGCGTTAGCGAAAAACAATTAATACAATGTTATAAGAGGTAATATGTTAGAAAACATTAAAGATTTACTAGAAGACAAATTAGGTTCTTCAGATGGAAATGAAAATCAATTAAAATTTCATTGTCCTTATTGCGATCATCATAATAAAAAATTAGAAGTAAGTATAGAAAAAAGTGTATTTCATTGCTGAATTTGTGATACTTCGGGAAGTTTGTCTAAGTTATTTAAAAAATTAGATATAAAATCCGATATATTAAAATCGGAAAAGAGTCTAACAGAAGATCTATTAGCTCAAGCTATATCTGAGTTATCTGAAACATCAACCGATAATAAAAGTTATTCTACTATACCAAATACTTATAAACCAATTAGGTTTGCAGATAAAACAAATAACTATAAGCAAGCATATAGTTATTTATTTAAACGTAAACTTAAGTTATACGATATGATTAAGTATAATATTCATTACGATACAGAACATTACAATATTTTAATTCCGTCCTATGATTCCAAAGGTAAAGTAAATTATACTTTTGAAAGAAGTACCAATACAAGTTTTAAAAAGAATCCAAGCGTATCAAAAAAAGATATTGTTTTTAACGAACTTTTTATAGATTGAAAAGAAGCTATAACTTTGGTAGAAGGTCCTTTCGATGCAATATCTGCTGGTAATAATAGCGTGCCTCTCCTTGGCTCCACTCTAGATGATGATTATTATTTATTTAAACAATTAATAAAACATAAACCTTGTATATATATTGCGTTAGATTATGACGCAAGAAAGAAGCAAGAGAAAATAGCGAATTTATTATATTCATATGGATTACAAGTTTATACAATAGATCTGCCTAAAGACTTAGATATCAACGAATTAGGTATGTTTAAATTTAATAAGTATAAACAAAATGCAAAATTATATACAGAAATGACAACGTTATTAACGGCATTAGAAACCTTATAGAGGGAATATTGAAAAAGAAAATAGTTTTTATATCAGACCTACACATACGAAACGTTTCAAGATTTAAAGAATACGCAAAAGCCTTTACCGAAACCGTTAAAGAAATTAAAAAAATTAAACCAGATTATATCGTCAATGGCGGCGATACCTTCCACCAAAAATTAACATTATCTCCAGAAAGTGTTTATTTAGCTAGAATATTTTTTACGAATTTAGGCAAAATCTGTCCTGTTTACTCTATCGTTGGCAATCACGATTGTAATATGAATAATTTAAATCGAATGGATGCTATATCTTCCGCACTAAAAGATATACCAAATAACATCGTCTTGAAGCATTCTGATATTTATAAAATAGATGAAGATCTAAATATCGGTTTGTGTTCTATCTTAGATAGTCCTTCTAAATGACCTTTCGATAAGTTAGATAAGACTAAAATAAATATAGCGGTATATCATGGCCCATTAATCGGAGCAGTAAATGATCAGAATTTTAAGCTAGAAAATTCAACTTTGAAACCTTCTTTATTTAAAAATTATGATTTTGTATTTGCGGGAGACATACATTCTAATTTTGCTTACGATAAGCTAAATAAAACTCCTAGAATATGATCTATAGGTAATTTAATTCAGCAAAATTTCGGCGAATCAGATATAAAAGGCTTCTTACTTTTAGATATTAAAAGTAAAGATGATTTTAATCTAGAATTTAAACAAATTAAAAATGATTACAATTATTTGACTATAAATTTAATAGAAGAAGATTTGGAGAATAATAAAAAAACAATCAATAAAGAATTAAAAAAACTTCATATAACCAAGCATACAAACTTACGCATTATATTTCATACTGAAAAAATAATAAGCGAAGATCACAAAAACAATATTAAGCATTTTATAGCAGATAAATATGGAATCGATGTTGCTTTTTCTGAAAAGAGCATAGTTGTCAATAGTAATGAAGAGTTACAGGATTTAGAGAACAAAACATTAAATTTTAATAACGTGACAGTACAAAATAAATTATTAGAAAACTACATCAAACATAAAGATGGCTATAAAAATATTTTAAATGACAAAGAAAAATTATTCAAACTAAATGAAAATATAAATGAAAGCTTAGGAAACGTTGATTCGGAACAAGATAATACAGATTGAACTATAGAAAGTCTGGCGTTTCAAAATATTTTCTGTTTTAAAGAAAACAATTTCATAGACTTTAATAATTTAAAAGGCGTCATAGGCCTCTATGGTCCGAATGCCTCGGGCAAAAGCAGTATTTTTAATATAATAACGTTTGTAATTTTTGGTAAGACCTTAAAAAAAACAAATATGCTAAACGTATTAAATCATGATTCAAATTCTGGTTTTATTAAAATTATACTTAAAAAAGGTGAAAAAAAATATAGAATTACTAGAATATTAAATTCTAATAAAAAAGCCTCGGCAGTTAAAGCTATTGTTAATTTTGAAGACTGGCGTAATGATGAATGAAAATCGTTAAACGAGGAAACACTTCCTCTTACAAATAAAAAAATTACAGATTTTTTTGGAGATTTAAATGAATTTTTAATGACGTCTATGAGCACACAAGATAATTATAATATTTTTATTGATCTTGGAAACACAGATAGAAAAGAAATAATTATGAGATATTTAGGATTGGGTATCTTTAATAAATTACATGAAAAAACGACAGAACAAATCAAAGAAGTAAAAGCGGTAATAGCATCTATTGATAATTTTGAAGAAGACTTGACAGAATTAAAAATCTATAAGAGAAAGTTGAAAGATTTAAAGTTAGAAGACGCATCAAATAAAAAGCAAATTAAAAAATTAATAAAAGAGATAATAGAGCATGAATCTGATAAGCTAAAAACCAAACAAAAAATTACTTCTATAATTATGCCAGTAGGTGGCACGGCCTCTTGTGATGATGGTATAATTCGTTTAAGTAGGCTCAAAAGCGAGATCTCTACAAAATTATCGCAAGCCGTGAATATAGCTAAAAATTTAAAGAATGAAAAAAATATAGATATTAAATTAGAACAAAAGCTGAAAGCTGATTATAAAAGATTAAACGAATCAAAAATAAGTTTTGAGACAGAACTCAAATTACTGAAAAAAGAAGTTTTAAATAATGATAATTTAGATATAGATTGCGATGTTATTTCATGTAAATTATTAATAGATCATAAAAAGAAAAAAGACGTCAAAGAACAGATTTTAGAAATAGAAAAGCATTTATTAGAATTACGCGCAGATATGGATAAAATAAAATCTAAGTTATTTAATATAAATGATTTACGGTCTAAAAAAGAAAATATTATTTCTTTAAAAGATTCACTTACACAAACTAAGAAAAAATTGGAAGAATTTAACGAAAACAAAAAGCTTTTAGAGAAGAATAAAGAGACGATTAAAAAGAATATTGTAATAGAAAAAGAAGTCGAATTATTAAACAATAAAATAAATACGGCGAAGATAGCTCAGAGTAGAAGCGAAACGGAAATGAGATCTAATAAAGTACTCAAAAAAGAATACGAAGCAAGAATAGAAGTCGTTGACGCAAATTTAGAAAACGTATCCAAGATGAAGAAAGAATACGAGATATTAGATACCTATAGGAATATAATCAATCCAAATGCGTTACCTAATACTTTGCTCCATAATTATTTAAATAAGTTTGAAACAGAAGTCAATAGAATACTTAATGATTCTACGAATCTATTTATTAAAACAGAATTAATTCGTAAAAAGAATAACAAGTCAGTTGATTTGGATATTCAATATAAAAGCAAATCTAGCTCTAAATTTTTGCCTATCGAATTAGCCTCCGGGGCAGAGAAGTTATTTTTGTCCATAGCAATTCGAGTAGGTTTAATTAAACTAACCTCTTTGCAAAAAACAGATACATTAATTATTGATGAAGGATTCTCGTCATTACATGCTTCAAATATAAGTAAATTAGGGCCTTATTTTGATACAATTAAAGATAATTTTAAAAGAATAATATTAGTGACCCACATCGAACAAATTCAAGATTTACCGGATACTATCATAAATATTAAGAAAAATGATAAAGGCGAGACACATATTAATATTTAAGTAAAAAAATATATATAAGTAATATAAAAGTTGTAATAAAGGAGCATTTAATGTCAAGCAAGAGTAATAATTTTAGCGTAGAGTTAAATTCAAAAGATAGAGATCAAACGGCGGCAACGGAAAAAATGATTCGTCTCTTTAATAAAAAATATAGAGAATCTGGTTTATTATATGAATTACGAGAAAATGATTTTTATGAGAAGCCTTCTGACACAAAACGTAGAATTAAGTCAAAGAAGAAGAAGATTCAAAAAATATATAAATTAATTAGAGCCGGAAAGCTTAAGGCAAAGAATAAACGTCTGCAACAAGAAGTAATGGATTCATAAAGGGTAATATTATGATTAGAAATTTTAAAGATATAACAATAAGTAATGGCACTTATGGAACCTCGTTAACTTTTGAGATATACGACGCAAATCAAGCCGATGAAGATTTAAGTCAATATAGTTCGGTAAAAGCTAAATTTTATACTTTGACAAACTCGCGTACGGAAAAATTCGGCGGCGCCTGTTCCATAGATGGTAATTTAGCGATGTATACTTTTCAAAAAAACGACTTAGTAGAAAATGGTATTTATAAGATAAAATTGGAATTGTTAAAGTCTGATTATAGAAACATTGTTGATATTGAATATAGTTTAATAGTAGAATAAAAGGTTTAGAAATGGATTTAAATAAGTTAACAAACTTCGAAAAAGAAAATAGAGATAATATACTTCGTATTGAAGAATTAATGGAAACAGCCGATGATAGAAAAACAATAGAAAATTTCTTTCAAAAGCAATGAGATAATTTAGACTATAAAAATGAAACTAGACCGGTAATAGTATTTTCTACGCCTTCCCAAACAGGAACTGATTGATTTAGATTGAGAGTTCCTCTTTTTAATTTATGGAAGAAACACGCCGATAAATATTATATCATCTATACAGACGATATTAATTTTAATATGTTAAAGTTTGCAGATATTGTTGTGCAACATCGGGCTGGAGCAAAACATATTATGATTAATGATATTATAGATAATTGACCCACAGGATTTAAGAGGCCGGTTATTATTCATGATGTTGATGATAATGAGCACAACTTGCCAGATTCGCATCCTTTAAAGAAAATGTGAATCGAAACCGGAAAAGATAAAATGTCAATGGGGCAAATTGTTCGAGCAGATAAGATCACAACTACTGGAAGAATTTTAAAGCGAGAATTTTCTAAATTAACAAATCAGAGTAAGATTGATATTTTACCGAATGCATTTAGATGGTCTGCTAAACAGTGACAAAAAGAAAATGAAGCAAAGCCTATTGAAGCTAAAAATAAAGTTACAGTAGGCTGATCGGGTTTGACATCGCATTTTCCGGACCTTATTAAAATGCTTAAACCTTTAAAAGAAGTTAAAAAGAACCTAGAAGAAGATGCCCATTTTATCATATCTGGCATGCCAATAGTAGATAAAATCAATGTCAAAAATCCAAAAACAGGACAAATATCGCAAAAAGATTCTCCAGAAAATAAGACTTATAAATATAGGCTTCGAAAAGGTTTTGATAGTTTCCCAGGATACGAGAAAGAATTGGGCGAAGAAAATTGCACATTCCAAGACGTAAAAGGCCTAGAAAATTATGGTGAATTTTATCATCAATATGATATTAATTTAGCTTATTTGGGCGAAAAGTCCACTTTTAATAGATCTAAATCTGCTATTAAAATTATAGAAGGTTTTGCCGTAGGAGCAATTAGTATTTGAACAAATTGGGGAGGCTATGAAGATTTCTTATATAACCTGCCCACAGATTTAAAAGAAGTCGCCGAAAAGCATATGGCCTCAAATAATGATGAAGAATTTTCTAAAAACATACTTTATTGAATACATAATGATAAAGAACGCAAGGTCTGATCGAAAAAATTTCAAGATTATGTTTTAGATGAATTTAATATTGAAAAAGTAACAGATCTTCGTGCTGAATATTTTGATAAATTATTAAATTAGGACATATATTATGAAAATGAGAATGGCAAAAGCAGACTTTGACGAATTACTTATAGAAAGTCAATTTGAATTAGGTCTGATTACAGAAGAGAGCAGTGTGGATATGTCCCAACGGGAGCTATTAGCTTTAAAGGCCCAGGCAATTAAAGAAGGCCTTACTGATTTTTTTAAGAATTTTAAGATTTCTGACGACCAAGTACAACTTAAAGCCGGTAATAAAGCTATTATTTCGGATGGAACGGGCACTTCATACCTTTTAAAATTTGAGGTAAACGCTTGGAATCCACCAACTGTTGGTGTAAAAGAATTTAAACGAATTGAATTACAAGATGAAGGATCGGAAGAACAGGAAGCTCAAGAAGAGCTTTAAACTAAAATGATAAAGCTTTCCATACAAGAAATCCTAGAAGAATTAACAGCACAAGAACTATCATACGGGCAAGGTAGTGACGGAGCTCTTATTGATAGTAAAGCGGAAGACGTAAAGTTTTCCGTTTTGCCTTTACAATATGATGAAGATAGTGGAACAATTAGATTTAAAATAAGTTCGATATCAAGATCGGGAATGCAACATAATACCTTATTCCAAATGGTTAATATGTATGATATTAAAACCGAAATTAAAAATTTAATTAATGAAGGCAAATTTATGATGGAAAACCTGTCAACTTTTGTTTCAAGGGCCATTTTAGGCAACATAAAATTACATTGTACATGCGAGTCTTATCAATATTATAGAAGCTATCAGCTAAGTCAGTTAGATGCCGCCGTTTATCCAGAAACAAGACCCCCAAAGAAAACAGATCCAAATTTGCAAAGAGTTCATCTTTGCCATCATCTTTTGGCGACAATTAGATACGTTCTTAAGGACGTTTCAAGAATGACGGATTTTATTATAGCTAATGATAATTTTCTTGGAAACATAAAGGAAACAAATCAAAATGAAGAAATTTAATGTAGAAATAGATTTTGATCAAATTTTAGCGGAAGTAAAAAATATTATCAAAGAGGGCGATGAGTTTTCAGGTGAAGATTTTAACGGAAGAGATCCTCTTGCCAGAACACCAGGAGAGGCAACGTTAATCAATGCCGTAACTGAATATTGTAATCAAACTGGCAAAGAATTATATAAAAATGATTTAGTTGCCATTATAGTTGGAATAGCGCAAGATTTTGATTCTACTGAAAAAATTGAACAATTAAAACGTTTTGTGAAATCATCAATTAATAGCAAGCAGCATGTGCGTGAGCCAGAAGGCGTTGAAAATTTAGAAGCCCCTGATGAAAGTCTGGCTGATGAACCTAACTTTGAAGATGACGAGCCAGAAGCTGAAGAAGGTTTCGAGAATATCGACGATGAAGATATGGAAGCTGTTGAAGAAGTTAGCGAAGGTGAAGACGAAGAAGACGTACTCAAATAAATGAATTTAAATAGAAGACTATCAAAAGAAGAACTTTTTGTTGTAAGTGAATTAACAAGATGTCGTAATTCTGTGCATTATTTTCTTGAACGATATTGCAAAGTTATTACAGATAAACCTGTCCCGCAGCCATTTATTTTATACCCCTTCCAAAAAACAAAATGTTTAAATAGTTGGCTTAAGAATGAAAGACAAATTATCGTAAAGGGCCGACAGACAGGTGTATCAACTGTAGCGGCAGGCTATGCCTTATGAAAAATGATCTTTGAAGAATATTTCTTAACATTAACTATCGCATATGATCAGGACTCAGCGGCAAATATTATTGCCAAGATGCAATTAATGATCGACAATATTCCAAAATTTATTTTACCAAAGCAAACTATCCAAAATAAGCTATCAGTGGGTTTTGAGAATGGCTCTGAGGCGAGAGCTTTAGCGCACGGTACTAAGAAAGGCAGATCCTTCGCTCCAAAACTCCTTATATTTGATGAGGGAGCTTTTATTGAAGGATTAGAAAAGCTTTATATAGCATCATCCCCTGGATTATCAAAAACAAAGGGCCAGCTTATAGTTATAAGTACGCCAAATGGATATGGTAATTGATATGCGAATACTTATTTTGGAGCTCCAGAAAATGGGTTTGTATCTGAAAAAATTATGTGGTATGAAATGCCAGAGAGAGACGAAGCATGAGCGACAAAAGAACGTATGCGTTTAGGCGATAGAGCCTTTGCTCAAGAATATGAGTGTTCGTTCTTACAGTCTGGAAATACCGTAATAGAAATGAAAGATATTTTAAAGCAGGAAGACGATAATGTAAGGCCTCCGGAACAAAAATTAAATATAACAGATAAAAACTTTATAGAATTAAATCATGAAGAAGAAATGTGAGTATGAGAAGATCCGCTGCCAGAAGCTGCTTATATCATCGCAGCAGATGTTGCAAGAGGTGATGGATTAGATAACTCTGCCTTTTCTGTCTGAAAAATACCTTCTGATTTAAGTTTTGATGTGGAAAGTGAAGCTGCCCCTGCGATACAAGTCGCAGAATTTTATGCTAAAATAAAAACAAATGATTACGGCAACCTTTTAAATATTATGGGTGAGAGATATAATAACGCAATAGTAATAGTTGAAAACAATGCAATTGGTATAGCCACATTAAATACTTTAACTGAATTAGAATATCCAAGATTATATCATACAGATAAGGCGGCGAAAAGAGTTGTTACATTAGACGAAGGTTTGAATGTAGCAGAAGATAAAATCCCAGGATTCACAATGTCGATGCGAACAAGAGCTGCAGTAATCGACAGTTTAGAAACTTTATGACGAATTGGTGCAATTACAATTAGAAGTAAAAGGCTGATCAATGAAGCAAAAACTTGAATTTGAAAGAATGGAAGAGCGGATCACAGCGAAGGAAATCATGATGACCTTATTATGTCTTCCGCTATATTTGCCTATCTATATAACACTTCGTTTAGACTGCGTGCAAAATTTGATAGAAAAATTGAAGCAACCCTTGATGTAATCCATAATAGAAATAAAAATTCGAACATAAAAACTCAATTTAAAAAATCGACCGTAAGAAATTCAAATCCATGAATTCTACAATACGGCGATCAAAATAAAGGATCTGAAGCTGATTCTTGAGATTTGAAAGAATTGATAAATAACAAGTAAATGCAAATAAAAGCAATCTTCTATATATAATTACACTATGATAAAAATAAGGTATTGATAGAAATGGCAAAAAATAGCAAAAGTTATAAGGCAGAAAAAATTCTGCCAGACGAAAATAAATATGTTGCCGACGTAAAAACCGAGCCCAAAACATCGAATCTATATAATCAATATAGTAAAGACACTATAAAAGCCTCGTTCCCTAAAAATACTCCAAAAGCAAAAGAAAATTTACATTTATCCCCTTCTATTCGAGATGAAAAAAAGTTATTCAAAAAACTTAAGAAGATGATTACCGGCCCAGATATTTTACCTAATTTAGATAAATATATTCAAGGTAAAATGACTCGTAAACAGGCGGAAAAAGTTGCAAGATATGAAGAATACTTTAAAAAAATTCAAAGTATGACATATTTTGGAGTTATGCAGAATGATGGTGATCGTAGACTTCGTTATATGGAATATGATCGAATGGAATGGATGTCCCCGGAAGTAGGAAGAGCCCTAGATGCATTAGCCTCTGATGCCACAACTTTGAACGAAGAAAATCAGGTTGTAAAGGTTATGTCGAAGCATGGCAAAATAACAGAAGAAGCCAATGATTTATTTAATAATATATTAGATATCAAATCAAATTTATTTTATTGAATAAGAGATACGCTAAAGTACGGAGATAGTTTCTTTACTTTACATATAGACGCCCATGACGGGATTAAAAAAGCAGTGCCAGCGCCAGTTGAGCAATGTGAAAGAGAAGTTGGATATGATGAGCAAAATCCATTCGCGCATAGGTTTAAAATTGCTGGTTTAGGTGAAGAATATTTGCAACCATATGAGGTTGCTCATTTTAGATTGAAAGCTTCTGTAGATTTTGGTGAATATGGAAAATCAGTTCTAGAAAATGCAAGGCGTATTTGAAGGCAATTAATTACAATTGAAGATAGTATGCTTATTTACCGTCTTGTCAGAGCGCCCGAAAGAAGAATCTTTTATTTTGACGTAGGTAATTTAAGTCCAGAATCCGTAGAAGCTGCGATTAACAAATACTCTTCTGAAATGAAGAAAGAAAAAATCTATGATACAGAAGGTAATATAGATTATCGTATGAGCCTTCAGCCGCTTCATAAAGACACAAAAGTACCTTTATTGGATAATAGAATTTTAACATTAGAAGAATTAGCAAAAGAATATGAAGAAGGCAAAGTTAATTGAACATATTCGATTGACGATAAAACCCATAAGCTAAAGCCAGGCAAGATTAAGTGAGCTGGGAAAAACTACAGCGACGCTAAGATCTTAAAAGTAGAATTAGATAATGGTAGTTATGTCCTATCGCATCCTTCACACCCTTTTATTCTTAGAGATGGTAGTTCGCTAGCCGCAGAGGATTTAAAGCCTTATATGAGCTTAATGCCGTTCTATTCGAAGATAAATAATAGCGGTTACGAAGAGACGTATGAGCCTGGGACTAATAAAACAAAAATGACGCATACATTTGTCGCGCGGGATACTTATAACGATGAATTTAAAGTTTTAGACGAGAATCACGAAACGAATGATAGAAAAAAGAAGAGTGTCCCAATCGTGCATCACAAAGGAATCACGGGTTGAAAAAATAATAAGCTAAATAATAGTCCCGAAAATTTAATTCCAATGAATTGGGAAGAGCACGCGACTTGACATAAAATTCAATGTAATTTGACGTTAAATAACCCCGAAGCTTTAGAAAAGCGTAAGAAAAGATTAATAGAGTATAATAAAACTAAAGCAAATAGTGATAATACAATCTATTATAATAAATTATATAAAAAAGCAGAACATATGGGAGAGATTTATAATAATTCTGAATTGCATAAATTTCATAATATAATTCGTAGAAAAGCTATGAAAGATCATTGAAAAAATGGAGGCCATAAAATCCCATCTGTGATTTTCGATAAGTATATTTGAAATAGTCTGAATGACGCCATAAATACTAATAAGATAATAAGTCAAAAGTCCGCAGTAGATTTTATTAATAATAATTTAATTGACTATTTAATTAAATTAAATCCAGCTTGTACGAAATTAATAAATAATAAAAAAATATCAAAAATATTAATAAAAGCAAAAATACAAGAATTAGGATTTAAAGATTTTGAAGATTATCATAAAAATAATATAATAAATCATAAAGTTAAATCTATTTCCGTATGGCACGAAACGGAAGATGTTTATTGTATGACAATTATAGGTGATAATGGCCAGAATGATAGACATAACTTTGCTATTATACCTGAAAATTGTATGGAAAATGATAAATCGAGCCCTTATAAGATGACCAGACATTCAGGTTTATTCGTAAAAAACTCGGTGGAAGAAGATATTTTTGTACCAACTCGTGGTGGACATTCTAATACTAAGATCGAAACCCTGCCTGCTCAGCAATGGGCCGTAATTGACGACGTTAAATATCTTCATGATAAGTTTATCGCAGCCTTAGCTGTACCAAATGATTATCTTGGCTACGAGAACTCAATGGGAAGCACAACGACACTGGGAAACCAAGATATTAGATATTCAAAGTTTGTTGAAAGAATTCAAAGATCTATTTTAGAAACGCTTAATGATATTTTAATGATTCATCTTTATATTAAAGGATATAAGAGCCTGGATCTATCTGAAATTGAATTAAGTTTAACTAACCCTTCGCATATAAATGAATTGCAACAACTTGAAATTTTAGCATCAAGATTCGACTTATATCAAAATGCAAAAGAAAATGGTATTTATAGCTCTTATTGATTAAAGAAAAATATTTTAGATTTAACTGACGAAGAAATCGAGCAAGAAGAATTAAATGTATTAAGAGATAATATTGTAGACTTTACAAAGATGCAGGCGCAAGAAGGTGTTTTATTAACTGTTAAAGATGTATTAGATTATAACAATACTCAAAATCAAGCTGCAGCTAATGCGATGGGTATGGACGCTGGAATGCCAGGCGGCGCCGGCGGAATGAGTGACTTTGGCCCTAGCGATGACTTCGGAGACATGGGAGGCGCAGATATAGGCGGTATAGAACCAGATATAGATACTTCTATGGGAGATGCCGAAGATCTAGCTGACGAAGTTGAAGACATTGATTTAGCAACTCCGGAAATTTAAAATGAATAATTTAAAAGAAAAATTAAATAAGCTGGACAGCAATCCTATAATAAAACACGCAAAGATTAATAAAACTTTACATCCAGATATATGAAAAGATGGCAAATTAGACCCTGAAGTCTGCGAAAAATTAGTGGGCATTGTAGGTTTCTTTTTGGCAGAAATGAATATTGAAGAATTTGAAAATTTTAAATTGGAAGATGTCATTTTTACCGGCTCGTTAGCTAATTATACATATACAGACTATAGCGATTTAGACTTGCATCTTATATATTCATTTAGCGGAGATAGCGAAGCCGAGGATATTTTTATTGATTTAATGCTTGCAAAAAAGACAATTTGAAATTTAAAGAATGATATAAATATTAAAAATTTTGAAGTTGAAATATATACGCAAACTATGGATGAAGATCATTTCTCTTCAGGTGTATATAGTATATTAGATAATAAGTGAATTATTCGTCCCGTAAAAAGAGAAGAAAGCAATATAGATATAAATAAATTATATCAAAAAGTAGAAATTTTGTCTAATATGATCGATAAGGCTGTAGAAAATAATAACGAGTTAGAATTAGAAAAAGTTTTTGATAAAATTAAAAAGCTTAGAAAGCAAAGCTTAGAAGAAGAAGGCGCTTTTTCTTCTGGTAATATGGTTTTTAAAGTTTTAAGATCTATGAAAAAAATAAAAAAAATAGTCTTGGCAATTAGTAGGATAAAGGTTGAAAAGCATTCACTAGTAGAAAAAACTGCGAGCCAGAAGAAAAAAGGTTTAAAAGAGCAGAAGCATCTGCAAAATAAATTAAATAATCTTGAAAAGAAGCGGGGAGCAGAAGAAGAAAAAGAATTATCAAAAAATAGAAGCGGGATAAGCCAACAATTAAAAAAAGACAAAGAAGATCAATGATTAGATAATTTAAATTTCAAAGCCGAACACGAAGATTTAGAACCGTTTAAAAAAGCTGAAGATCCTTCGAACGCGATATCAAAGTTAGACTGAGATAAAGAAGAATCGAATTTAAGTTTATTAGATAAAGAAGATTTTTACGAAGAAGATAAAGAAGAATTAGAGCAAGAACTAGATCCCGATCTGGAAGACAGCGAAGAATCTAATCAAGAATCTAATCAAGAATCAAGCAAATATGCTTCTGAAATTTTTAGGATTATCGACGCAATAGTAGATACTATTGATAAAATTGGAAACGAAATATCTCCAGATTCTATGAATGTAGGCGATAATTATTTTTATAAGAAAAATGATGGAGAAATTTCCAAAGTTCAAATCACAAAGCTTCAAAAAGATTCAGAAAAGGCTTTGATTAAAATTATTGAATCTGTAAACATAAAAGTTGTAAATGAAGATTTTGCCGTATTAAAACCAGACTTATATAAAACGCAAGCTGACGCAGAAAAGCAAGAGGCGTTGTTTGACGCTGATAATTTGGAAGATCTTTTAAATAAAATTAAACAAAGTTTTGGGCCTTTAAAAAATTGGTATAAATCATTTGATATGATTCTACAAAATCAGCCTGTAAAGAAAGCTGTAAAAGAAAATTTAAAGATAAAATTTAATAATTTAAATGAAACCGTTACAGATATGATTGCAAAAATACCGATTTTTAGCACTACTGTTTCTATAATTGTTGACTTTTTATCAGATTTATATAAGCTATTTAGAACCTTAATAAATGTTGCACCAATTAGCTTACTTAAAAGACTAGTCTTATTGTTAGAAGAATTAATTAATAGTATTAAAAAATTTAATGCTTATGCTGCAAAATCAAACAAAAACGTTGAAGAAATTTTAGAGACAAGTAAAGAATATGCGCAGAAGTTGATTGGGTTAAAAGAAAATCTGGTAAATCTAATTCAAGAGCACGAAGAAAAGCTTCAAGAATTAAAGCAACGCCATAAAAATAGACGCGAGTATACAGATGCCGCTTATTTAAAAAATAACAAATCTGATAATTAATAAAATAAATGATTTTATATATATAAATATATAATAAATAAGGACGATAATATGCGCCATAACAAGAAAACCAATATATATTTAATTTATAATAGTTTAATTCGAACTATTTCAAAGGCTATGACTTTTGAAAATATTGAAAATAGTAAAGATGCAATAATCGCTAAAGAAATATTATATAAATATTTTAAAAAAGGCGTATTAAAAGAATATATTCATGTCGGTAATATTATTAATAATAGTAATTTTTCTAAAACAGAAAAGCTTTTAGCCGTCGAAATGTTAAAAGAAACGGAAGGTTTTGTTCAGGCATTTGATACAGAAGATTATAGAACCGAAAAAATTAATTTACTCAAAGAGGTTAAAAAGTTTTTTAATCTTGATAAATTATTAGAATATAAGTTTATTAATTATAAGACGTTAGCTTCGATTCATATGTTTATTGAGCATAGTATGGGCGAAAAAAATATTTTTTCTATAGAAAATCAAGTAAAGATTCGATATACTTTAGCTGAAAATATGCTCAAAACGACAAAAAAGACAAATCAAGATGCATTGAATTATATTAAAGCTAATAAAATAGATGATTATACCCTAAAGCTTGCTAATACCGCTTTTGCTAAAAACTTAGAAAAGTTAAACGAAAGTGACAAAGTAATAATTAATAGCTATTTGAACGAAGACTTGCATTCTTATATAGCTAATGTAAGAAAAGCAATAAACAAGAATAGAAAACTAATAGAAGAATTTAATATTTATAATGACAATATTGAATTAAAAAAGAGACTGAATACAGTTCTAAAAGAAACTTTTAATATTAAAATAGATGAAGAAAATATTAATCAAATAACTGAAAAGTTATTCGATTTAAACGAGATAGTTACAGTTATAACAAAAAATACTAAGGAGTCTTATCATGAGTAACAAAAATGTTTTTGAAAATATCATCGAAGATATGCAAAGTAAAATCGAAGAGTTAAAAGCGATCGAAGATTGGAATCTAGAATCGGTTAAGCTAGTATGGGAAATCATTCTAGGTATTATTGAACGAGTCGAATTCTATTCAGAAGAATTAGAAACTATGACAGCCGAAGAGAAGAAAGATATGGCCGCAGAAGTTTTAAATAAACTAATTGATATTCCTTATGTTCCAGAATTTTTAGAAGAGAAGCTTTTTGATTTCGCAATTGACGGTCTTGTTCATGTATTAAATAACTTGTTTGGTCATAAATGGCTACAAAACGTAGAAATTAAATAATACAAATTTGGAAAACTAATATGCAGAAAAATGATAGTCGAATCTTATTAATAGAATCACCAATAGGTAATTCAAATTTAATAGAATTTAATAATAAAATAGTAACAGAAGCTTTTGGTAATATTAATTTACCAGAAGGTGTCAAAGATACATCTATTTTAATAAAAGGGCCTGTTCAGAGGGCCAATATTCAGAATAGAAACGGCAGAATTTATCCGTATAAAGTTTTAGATAGAGAATTAGGAAGACTTCAAGAAATTATTAATGTAAATGGTGGAATTCTTGGAGAGCTTGATCATCCTTCCGAGCCTGTTGTAGAAATGCAACGGGTTCCGATGGCTATACGAAAATTATGGTGAGATGACAAAGAAAAGAATGATATGATGGCCATTGCCGAAATATTAGATCCCGCTCTGAATCCTAATGCTGGAATAGCATTGTCTATATTAAATGCTGGTTTGCCACTGGGAATTTCTTCCAGAGGGCTTGGTAGTGTTGAATATCGAGATGGAATAGATGTTGTTTGTGAAGATTATGAAATGGTAACATGAGACCTTGTTTCTGACCCGTCAACGCACGGCGCAGTAATGAAACATTATAAAGCCAATAAAATTAATGAAGAAAAACGATCAGATATTCATTCTGATATAGTTAAAGAAATCAAACACCAGGGATTCGAAAATAAAATCGAACAAGAACTAGAATCTCTTTTAAACAAATTAATTTGGTAAATAAAATTTAAAAGGAATTCCTATAATGACGAAAAGTCTATCAGAAATAAAAGATGAGTTAGTGAATAATATTTCTCTGGCCACAACGAATGATTTAGTAAACTATTATGATATAATTTCAGGATCAAATTTTTCTGAAAAAATACAATCAAGATTCGTTAATGAAAACAAATATTTGGATAAAAAAATTCGAATGGCAATTTTTCAATTGATTAGAGAATGTTCAAAAGATCAAATAGAAATTCTTTATGAAGTTGTATTAGGCGAAGATGTTGAAACAGTTAGAACCCCAGAAAAAAAATCGTATCAGCCAAAAATAGATGCTATTATTAAAGAAATTGATAAAGAATATAATCTAAATGATTATGAATATAATATTTCTGTTGGTATACTATCTTTAGATATTGCTGAGACTCCTGAACATCCTTGGATGGATATCATGGATTTTATTTATGAACGCTTTATTGATGCCGAAGATGCAAATTGAAAATATATGGGTCATAGCGGCGGTGTATTAAATTTACAACTTATTTTTGATAAAACTACAAAAGAAGAAACACAAAAAGAGATTACAGACGATATAGAATATGATAGTTACAATGATGATATGGAAAAAACAAAGGATCTAAAAGAAAAAGATTTTAAAGATCCAAACGAACAACCAAAAGATGAGGTTAATAAATAATAATGAAGATGTCTGAATTAAACAAATTAATTGAAAAGCAAGTAACTAAGATCTTAGATGAATATTCAAATGATCTAGCAGATGTTATTAACTAAGCCATAGATATTAAATTAAGTAAAATGCTATTAAAAGA